>Ga0180433_10006498_pt1 | contig 15288 bp, 27 predicted proteins | sample SS_ome_8_FD_132980 | JGI IMG/M metagenome (GOLD analysis project Ga0180433, IMG submission 132980) | Hypersaline lake sediment archaeal communities from the Salton Sea, California, USA - SS_1_D_1 metaG | ecosystem: Environmental > Aquatic > Non-marine Saline and Alkaline > Hypersaline >... | reverse complement strand
GATTTACCTCTCATTCTAATATCAAACAACATTCTTCAACTTAAAAATTAGAAAAATATGGGTGTTTTTTAAGGTTTATCTTAAAAATTTTTAAGATTCTACTGGACCACTCTCTATTTCAGTTTCAATATTCTTAAGTTCGAATAGTTTATCCCCCGTAGCCACATCTTCAAAGTGATATTCTATAAATGTTGATAATCCCATATCTTTTACATATATTAATGTAGTTTTAGATTCATCTGTTACTTCAGTTTCAGCACCAAAATCCACAGGTTTTACCCCTGGAGTTATGGAAAACATATTTCCTATATCATCTTGATATATAAATTGTCCTCGATAAAAATGTGTAAAACACATGTAAATTAGTTCTGCCAATTTTGATCGTTCGTCTGCAGAAGTTGATACTATAATTAACATTAAATCAATATCAGCCATACCCGCAAAAACTTCATGTCCTATTTTAGTACCATCTGGATTTTCTCGGGTATTTATAAGTAATAAATCATCAGCTCCAATATAAGATTTTCGTTCTTTAGCGCCTGCGATAGTTGTTACAATCATAGGAAATTTTCTTTCTTCAAAAGGGAAATCCCTTCTATTATGAACTTTAGTATTTTCAGGACTATTAGGTATATTTTGTAGTGAAGATATTTCTGGAATAACAATATCATAAGCCTTACTTCTCTTGGAAAAGAAATTATTTAGCATACTATTAATTACGGTTTTAGTCTGCCTTTCTATCTTGTGAAAACCAAATTCATGTATTGGCCCAGAATTCACATCTGGATTCTCTGTAGCATACAATCCCATTTAAAGCTCATCTACTCTACAATCAATAGATTTAGTATAATCTTCTAAAGCAAAATCTGCACCTATAAAATAATTACATCTTTTTCCTTTATAGATACATGCTGCACTACCTTCTTCATCTAGTAATACATCTTTAGCTCTTCCTATCCCCGGACAATTAGTGGGATAAACAGTGGATCCATCTTTATCTATTTTAATACTGGAAAGTAATATCTCTACTTGAGATTTTTTTAATAATTTCTTAGCTTCCTCTGTTATACTCATTATTCTTTCCTATTATTGTCCTCTTCACCAGCCTCTACTGTCTCTACACGTACTAGATATGGGATTTGTTCACCATTATCCATAACTTTCATATCTATTTTCCATAAAATACCTGCTCGTTTTGTTCTATATAAATTTTGACCAATTCGTTCTACAGAAGCTCTCACAGGTGGTGTGAATTTTATAGAATTTTGATTTTTCAGTTTTTCAAGTGTAGTATTTGTATAATCTTCTCCATAAAGTAAAGATTCCATATTATCTATGATTTGTGAACCTATTTTCTGAATGGATTTGGCATCTGCTAAAGAGATATTATAATTAATATCATCTTTTATCTGTGCTCGTATCATAGTTGGATTTAAGTTGGCTTCTTTCCAGACTTTTAATGCTTCTGTTAATTCTAAATTTTGTTTAGAATATTTATAATTAAGATCAGTAAGCAATTCACGTTGTCCTTCTGATGCTGTCATAGATGCTGCCGCGGGTGTAGCTGCTGCGGGTGTTTCAGATGGGATTGTTTGTTCAGGAGTTTGTGGTACGGTTTGTTGTTGTTTTTGGATTTCAGTAGTTAATTGCACTCTCATATCTGGTGTTACTTCTATTCCTTGTTCTGCAGCAGTTTCATCAATTATCTGATCTGTACTTACTGTTTCTCCTGTAGATATTTTTTCTGATAATTTATCAATAACAATAGGTGTTAATGTTGATATTAATGTAGCTGCTAATGGACCAATGGCTTGTTTTTCCATTTTATCCTCCTTAAATTAAATAGTCTAAAATTCTTATAATATCGTATTTATCGCGTAAAAAGCTACTTTCGAAGCTACGATGTAAAATACGTAATTCAGGCCCGTGTGAATGTTCTGTTAATTCTGTAACTTCATATTTTTGATTTTCAAATTCACCTTGTAAAAACATTATAATATCATTATTTTTAATATGCGCTTCTGGTAACGTCCACCAACGAGTTGGTCTTCTCGTTTTCCACCCATATTCTCCCTGAGTAATCTCCATAATTATTTGTTCTCTTGCCGCTAGAAAAGCAGGTATATCTATATTAAATCTAGGATCCATATTTACTAATGTAGGATGCTTTCTATATCTAAAGCGTAAAGAGTTTAATAAAGGACTAGACGAATCAGAATATCGCTTTTGAAAAGTTACTTTAAATTTAATATGTGTAATACCTTCAGATAGATTAAAATTTTCTGCTTGTTTTGTTCCTAATTTAGTAAGTGTGTAGTCAATCATTGATAACTCTGTCCAAGTAGAACCATCATCTATACTATAAAAATATTTTAATCTATTAGTATCTTTTTTTACTTTATCATTTGCTAAAAAATAATCTACTTCTTTAAAATCAATTAATTCGAAATTTTCAGTTTCAAGAGATTCCTCTTGACTAGTACCTGATAATACAAATCTATCTTCTTCCCCATTGTCATCCCTACCTTTACCTAAACTATTTGAAGTAGTAGTAAATATTCTTGGTGTACTAAAAACTATTTCATGATATCCATATTTTTGATAACCTTCTAAAACACCGGTACCCATACATAAAAAATGATCTCGATTAGGACTACTTTTTACTTCAGTAGTCCCGGAATCTGTCTCCTCTGATTTTTTCCAACAATAGCATTTAGTCATATTTTCATCGAGAGTCCCATAAAAAGTAATTGCTTTATTTCTCCAATACGTACAAGGGGAGCCTGCTCCGTTCATTTTAGCTCTTAGCAATGTAAGAGTACGATCATATAAATGATACCTATCTATAGTATCACGTATGTTAGGATACCTATGTGGCGCAGTCCATCTCATAAATTATTATACCTTTTACCACCCGTCTTCATTGTTGTCAGTGGGTGTAGGGTCGCCACTTACAAAAATATCTGTTAATCCCCAAAGTTCTATTGGACCTGCTTCATTGGGAACTACTATAGTTTTTCTAAAGCCTACTTCTGGAATAGTTATTGTAAATTTGACATTTCTAATTAAGTCTAGCTCAAATTCACCAGTACTTGTTGTCATTGTAGTAACAGGTTCCGGTGATATAACTGTGTCTGTGTTTTGTATTATAGCAGGAGAATCATAAGGTACTGCATGTACTACTGCCCCAACTACTGCTTCTTCTGATCCTATTAGTATCTTACCTTGTATATTGCATGTAGCCATTAAATTTCCTCATTGTTAATATCAAATCTTCCTTCTGTATAATTTAGGATAAGAAGAAATAAAGCTTCTTGGATGGTCCAACCCTCTTCTACTATTTTTAAGATAAAAGCTTCATATAATTCTTCAGGTAAATGGCATTTACAACTTTTTACGTTTTTGTTCTTACTAACCATGCTTTTACTTTTTTCTTACCAAGAGAAGATTGGTCTGTATTATTCTCCGTATTATTTATTTTCTTTTTAATTTCTCGCAATTGTTCATTAACAGTGATTAATTCAATATTTATACTTTCTAATTTCTCATTTAAAATAAAAAGTTCATGTAGAATTGCTTCCATTATTTAGATAACAAAGCTTATCCTTTATTTAACTTATAAGGCTGTTGGTTATCATAAACCATTGCTAATAGATTTCTTCTTGCTGCTTCATATTTTAAAATATCTACTTTGGATTCACCATTTCGTAATTCTAAAGATAATTGATCGCATGATGCAGAATCAAAAAATGTCCAAGTCTTATTAACAGGATCATATCCACTAGCAAGTTTAGCATCATTAAGTTTTAAATAAGTAGCTAAAACTAGATCTTTTGTTGAATATGTTGTATTACTTTCATTAATTTCATTATTCATTTTTGTCCTCTTTAGTTTTATGTGCTGGATATTTAGATTTAGGAGGCATACCAACTGGTCTTGGCTCAGTATTCTCAACATCATACCATTTTTGATTTGAAGGTCTTTTATGAATATTATCTCCTATATTGTTAAAAATATTAGATCTTTCATAAGGACTTTCGACTTCTATTTTTCTAAAAGCCATGGAATTCAATTCTTCTTGTATTTTGTCGCGTGTTAGAGGTATAATTTTTTGTCCTCTTTGTAAATAAGTTGGATATTGTATTATACCATTCAAAATAGGAACATCAATTTTAAAATCATATCGATAACCACTATTAGGTACTGTAACACCAACAACAATAATCCCATCAGATACTGTTCCATCGTCAAAAGTTCTACTGACTTGATTTGCAATTAGAGAATAATCAGGAATATCTTCGAATAAATCAATTAATATCTTATCTAATACATAGGTAGCAGCTTCATAGACTTTTTCTTTATAAACACCACCTGAATCAATACCACCAGTTTCCGGAACTTTTCGATCTTTAAATTCTTGTAGTTCGGATTTTAATTCGTTTACAATAGATTCTAATTCTGAAGAAAACTCTTCCTTGATTTCATTAATTCTAGTTTCTAAGGCAGCGTCTTCTAATGTATCTTTCAGGTCTTCAAGTTCTTCTGTAACAGCTTCTACATCTTCTATTTCCGGGGCTTCTGGTATACCTGCTTCTGGTAATCCTTCCACTACATCTGGAATTTCAAAAGGAGGCGCTGCTTTTTTGACAATATTAGCAAGTTTCTTCTTTAGAAGTTTTTTAACATCGAAACCTAATTGATCAAAATATTCTTCAGTATGTTTGCCTTCTTGTTTCTTTTCTTCTAAGGACATATAGGTTCTCCTTAGATTAATTATGATTGATACGTTTCTGTGATATATCGACCATCTTTTAGAGGATCATCTGCATCGTAATCATAATAGATGACATCGTCTACTGATTTTCCAGAGAAATCGCCTTTGACTAGTCTATGACCATCAAAATATGTTGGTGTTTGGCTGTATTGATAAGAAACAGCAACAACTACATCTGTTCCAGGTGTAGCTGCAACAGTAAACCAAATATTAAGTTCGCCTGTGGCATAATCAATTGTACTTTCTTTACCTGTTGAAGTTGTAATTTTAGTACCTGTAATCACCCCTCCAGAATCTGAAGCTTCTGCTGAAGTGAGAGGTGTGCCATCTACAATAATAATTAATTCACCTTCTTCTATTACAGGATTAAGTGTTGCACTGAAATTACGTTGGTTATTATCCCCAATTCCAATACCGGTACTAGTTTGTACTTGATCTTCGATCATTTGTTTTTCATGGACAAGCGCCCAATCTAAATTTTCCCCGATAAATCTAATGGTACCTTTATAATCGGCCATTTTTTCCTCCTAAACTGTATACAGTGATAAAGATAAGAAAATTAATATATATCTCACCCTTGTTATAAAAGATAAAAATTTATTGGATATTTTTAAGGTATTTCTTTTAGAAAATCTTGAACTTTGAAGGTGGATCCACCTTCAAAGTTCAAGATTAAAATGTTGTGCTAATTCATTAAGTTTAAGTACTTTTTTTACATATTTACTGGCTTTTTCGATTTTTAGTAACTTACCCCTACTTCGCTGTTCATTGAGAAAATCTATTAACAATCCTATACTGACAGCATCAATATCTTTTAATTTAGAAAAATCAAAGAATATATCTTTAGCGGGTTTATTTTCAAAAGAGTCTTTAACTGCTATTAATTCAGATATTGAGGACATATTTAGTATACCTTCAATTGTAATACAATAAAAGGTAATCCCCTCTTGTATTTTTACTGCTATAGCCATGGTAATCTATAATTATGATAAAATTATGCAGGTACCTCTATTATTTTAAGTAATGTACTTTCAAAAAAATCGTTAGGGTTAACCTCTTCACTATCTTTGTTGAATAAAGGTACTCCTGCTTTTTTATAGGATTCAGCTACATATTCAGAGCAAATCATTGCTTTTTTAGAAACATCCGGTACATTTTCTACCTTAAAAAATTTATGTAATAAAAATAAAGGTAATTGAAAAAAAGCATATTTAGTTCCAGTTCTTTCGATTTTAAGAGCTTCTATGATTATTTTATTTTTAAGCTCTTCTGTTAATTTATCACATCTAGCAATAAATAATTTATACTTTTTATCATTATAAGTTCTTAATCTTTTTTTACCAATTCCGTCTCCTAAAGCCTCTGCTATTATGCCTTTAGTAAGATAAATGGCTACATGTCCTGCTTTCCATCCTTCTGGAATATATTTGGAATCAGATTCGGGTTTAGTTACCCAATGTATAATTTTATGCAGAAAACTCTTTTTATTAAAAATTAACAAAATATCTGCATCTTTAAGTAGTTGTGTGTATTGTATATCAGCCATAAGAAATCTCCTTACTCTTTATAAATTTTTAAATATAATTCTATCTTTGTAGAGTCTGATAGTCCATGTGAAATTTGTAACATACATTCGTTAGCACCAGGATATGATGGATTATAATAAATGGTTTTAGGAGGTGCTTCTACAAAAAATTGTTCATTATCTTTTATTATTTTTTTGTTATGAATAAAACTAGTTGCATATGAAGGTATTGTAGGTGCCATTGTAAATTCCAGTACAGCATCTGTTTCAGCTTTGGTTCCTATTACAGAGAAACCCCCGCCTACTAAGTCATAACTCCATGGTGGCTTAAAAGATACTTCAGTTATTCCGGTACTTGTGCCTGTACTTGTATTAATACTCCAGAAATCAGACAGATGATCACAAATTTCTAAACTTTGGTCATCTCCTATTGTAAAATATACAAACATAGCAAAAAGAGTACCTTTAACTAATTTTGTGTTTATTTTAGGCTTACCTTCAGAATCTCTTGGGGCTACAGCTTGATTTGCATTTGTTTTATAATTAGTTTCAAAATCTGTAACATCTGAAGAATTATCTGTACTATTAATAATACAATAATGTCTATTTCCATTTTCTGTGAAATAAATATAATATTCATCAGTACTTAGTAATTTGTATTGTATAAAATTTTGAATACTTAGATTTTTGGCAGTCATTAAATTTTTGAGTTCAGTATAAGTATGTTCAAATGGGTTTGGGTCTTGGACAACAAGAGCACCCTGTTCAAATAAACCAGTTGAAGTATTATAATACCAATTTCTTATTTGAAGTGGGGGATCAAATTCAAAATCTTGTTCAAGAACCTCTTCTGTTTCAGCATTAAAAATAGATTCATTTATAAAATCTACATGTCCCGAACGTAATACCTTCTTAGATATTTTATTAAGAACATGTTGTCGTATTCCATTATATGCCATTTTATAGCTCCTCTATATATCCTAAAATTGAAGCAACAGCACTAGTTGCTGCATGATTTACTGTATATTCATAAATTTGATTTGAATCTAAGGGAATATCTGCTTGACAAGAACCTACTGCATCACCAAATACACCTTGAGCATCTGTCTCAGTAATATCAGTTCCATTCTTTCGCCAATAATGAGCAGCATAACCATTTCTTTGTACATACATTTCCATCCAAGCAAATTCTGAAACAGAGGGAATAAGTATACTACAATCTACATCCATCCAGGATGTTTGGCCTGATGTATTCAATACTTCATATCGTTTATCGTATCTAATACGTTTAGTATTTCCATTTAGATATGATTGATATTTTCTTAAATTACCATCTCCCTGATTTTTAGCAGCACCCACTCTTCTTTTTTTAGTATATCCTTCAGGAAGAGTTGGATTGGTAGAACTGAGCGAAAACAATCCTGCAACGGTTTCTGTTGTAGGATTGTAAATTAACCATATATAGTACCAAGTACTAGTTTGCTCAGATCCTGTATCTAAGCCATTAGCGCCTGTTGATGTGATATCTATTGTAATTTGTTCAGTAACTTCTATATCTCCATCATTAGTATCATTTCGACAATATCCGGGATCTATTTTAGCAATAGAAATATCTGTTACATGAGTATTTAATCCAGACAAGTAGCCTTTGGGTGTAGCACTACTTGTGTTGCTTGAGGCTAATCTTAAAATATGTATATCTAATCCTGTTGATGTAAGAGCAGTCCCTATTCTTACAATGATGCCACTACTAGGTTTTTCTATAGTAATTTCTCCAGCAGTTGTTTGACTTAGATAATATGAAGCTCCTGGTATTAATCCAGAAAATCCATCAAGCATATCATTTGTATATATTTGTACATATGTATCTATATCAGCTGCATGTTCTGTCATTCCAACACAGGGAAGAGTATCTTCAGAATCAGCCTTAGCTAATTTAACTTCTCGAGATCCACTAATATAGACACACTTATGGCTTCCTATATTTTCTTTTGCTATTGCATCATATTTACTAAAACTAACTTTCATTATGATTATCCAATTGGTTGATATTTAACATTTATACTTATTTCAGAAACTCTATTAGGAGAGCTTCCATTACTTCTATCTATAATAAGATATACAGTATCTCCTTCCGATGAATCTAAATTATAATGATCAGTATCAGGAGTAAGGTCATTTAGAGTAGCATATCCTTGTGAAACCCCATTTGCTGAAGCAGATAAGACTTCTCTACTAACAGCTGCAACTGCATCATATTTAAAAACTCTAACTCTAAGAGCGCTTTGACTATTGTGTTCAGAAAGAAATTGTACTCTTAATTCTAATAATCTAATATCATATCCAGGATTAAATCCATTTGCGCCATTTCCCATAATATGAAGAGGAGAAGAGGGTGTTACTGCAATTAAAAAATTAAACCAGCTGATACCTAAACCAGCCCCTTCTAAACCACTAATACGCGATTCATGATCTGCAACTGTTGAATTATTTGTCACTTCTGTGTCAAAATCAGATATATCTGTTGCTTTAACATTATGTGGATTCCCTGTTGACGTTACATCATGATCCCCAATTGTAATTTTATCAAGTTCAGATTTATTATTGTGTGTATGTTGATTGTTTACAGCATTGGTTGTATCTAAATTAGGAACATTATTAAGTCCAACATCATTTTTATCTAAAGTAACTGCTCCAGTCTTATTCGCAACGCTAATAACATCATCTGTATTATCTAATTTTATCCATTCGCTATTTATATATGCAGCAAGATCTTTAACTTTCCAATTAGTTTCACCATTTAAATTAGTATTACCTGCTACACTTACAATATATGCCTCACCATTACTGGGAGATAGACCAGATAAATTAGGAGTATTAGTATTAGCATTCCATGTGCCTATAACTTTAATACCCCCTTGTATCGCGGTGGGAAGTTGCCCGATAGGAACCTTACCACCACCATCCAAAGAAGCAATTCCTCCGGAAACTCCTTTTTGAGACATTGGAATCTGCTGTACATTATCAACATTTCCTAAATCTACATCAGCCTTTGTAACATTATGTGGATTTCCAGTTGATGTTACATCATGATCTCCAATTGTAATTTTATCAAGTTCAGATTTATTTCCGTGTTGATGAAGTCCTATACTTTCAACATCTATTACAGGATTATCATTTTCATCTTTAGCTGTGATATATCCTAAATCTATACAATTTTGAACATCATAAGATTCTGATATTTCAGATAATTTAAATTCTGAAGACAAGTCATAATCTACAGTAGGATGCGAAAAAGATCTTGCTCCTAAATCATGAAATACTATAGGATCTTGAGTTCCAGTTGTAGAAATCTTAAATTGCACGTTATACTCTTCTCCTAAATACAATTGTTACTAAAGGACGATCAATTTTATTACCATTACAATATATCCCAATTTTATCACCTGCGTCAAAATCAATATTTTTTTCGATATAACCACTGTCTGTATTAGTTATGGATAATGTTGCTCCTGTAACTAAAGAAAGAGATTTACGCACTTCCACAACCCATGTTTCATTTCCACGTGTAGCAGCGCTAATTGCTGTTAATGTACAATTAAAAGGTAATATTAATGGAGTTATATTATTTGGAATTTCTTGAGTATAGAGATAGCTATTTGTTACATTTACAGAATCCCTACCTGCTTGGAAAATTAGAGATTCATTTTCGCCAGATATGTTTATCCAAATAGGATCTGTCGTAATCAGCATCCATATAGAATTTTTATCTGCCTGTCTTGCAAATTTATGCAAATCAGATGTTACAAATCCTGTAGCAGATTCTCTTGCAGTTTTATCGGCATAAGTCCATGTAATAGGTACATGGATATCAGTATTAATTAAGTTTTTATGAAAAGCATTTCCCATTAAATAATATCCCCACCTTTAACTACTACACGTAAATCCTCGGTAAAAATAAGATCTAAATCTTCAGTTAGTAGAAGATCATCAAAAGGATGTTCCGGTTCTTTTCGATTTAGATCAATTTTTTGTTCGTTCTGATGTTCACTTAGCATATTATTTGCTTATTAAAATCATTTCGACAAGAGATGTTTCTAAAAAATACAATGTTAAATTCCTAATAGAATCTTGAATATATAAACTATCTCCTCTTCTAAGAGTTTTTGCTCCATTCCTAGAAACAGTTAGATCTAATCCGGGTCGATTAAATGCAATTCTAACTTTCCCAGGGCCTACATTGTCTACTAAAACATATTCAAAAGTCTGTTTAATCTCTTTATCAAAATATTCAATACTCCCATCTAAAAAATTAAATAGATATAATCCAGTAGAAGTGCTAGATTGTGATAAAAAAATAGTTTGTACTACTTGATGCTTACTACTAGGAGAAGGTATACCATCTCCTATATTTATAGGTTTTTGTCCCATTATTGCTCAATATCGATTACTTTGAAGTCTATTGTGCCTTGTGTTGGATCTAAATTGATGTTTGCTTCTCCAACATTAAAGACTTCATTCTTTTTTGCTATTTCTTCAGTAAGATGTACTAAACCAGAAAGATCTTCATTTTCAAGAATAATTGTGTTGCTGTTTAATTTCATTTATTTTCTCCAATTTATATATTTTGAGATTCAACATCATTTAAAATATAGATGGATTTTGTTAAATTTTAAGGTACTTTGGGCATAAAAAAGACCGCGTCTTGTGAACGCGGTCTTAAACTTTGGTAGGTTTATAGATTTTTAATAATCTGGGGGACAATTGATTAATTTAACATTTATCTTGCAAAATGGTAACCAGCCTCGTTTTTTTGCATTATCAAAACTTACTATAATATATGGTAAATATTCAGGCTCATATGGTTTTCTCAAAAGTTTCCATTTTAACTCATGCAATAGATTATTCCCCTTAGCATTATTACACCAACGACATGAAGCAACACAGTTTTGCCAATTTGTCCAATTGCGCTTATGTGTACGTTTTTCGATTGGCCATCTGCTTCTAGGAATGACATGATCAACAGTTAGATCATTCATATTAAACTTCTTTCCACAATATTGACAAACCATATCGTCTCTATATATCACATTCAATTTACTAAAACCTACTTTCCTTTTAGGAAAAGCGCTATAGCCGATTAAAGAAATAACAGAAGGTACTTTTATTGTGATAGAAGGAGATCTCATAATTTTATCTGTTTCAATTACAGAATAGGCTTTATTTTGCCAGAGCAGGCAGATACTCTCCCGCTCAGAAATAGTTCTGATTGGGATGAATCCTGAATTTAAAACTAATACATTATCCATTATTTTCCTCCTCCTTATTAAATTCAATTTGAAGAGGATCCTCTTGCTTCATAGAATTTTTAGTTATTTTGGGAACTAAAATAGTGTCTTTACAATCTACTTCTACATTAATAGTTCCACAAATTGAACACCAGTATAATTCTTGATGCGCCCCAGAATCATATGTAATTTCGTGCATCTTCTCTTTTCCGCATGTCGGGCAAACAGGAGAGAAAGTTCTTTGAAGAATTTTACTCTTCTGTATAGATTGTTTAATTTCCTCTGCAAGAATATCAAGTTCAGATTTTTCTTTTTTCTTTAACGGCCACATCTCATAACACCTCCTTTACAACAAGGATCTCCTTTTATCATATTTTGTAAAGCATCATTATTAGGCATTTCAAAATTATATTTCTTACAGATATGTGCTAAAATAGGAGCACTATATTGTGCATAGTTATTCACATCTTCTGCAAATTCTATTGTCTCATCATCTTCTAATAACCAAAGTCATGCTTTCATTTTCTCTATACTTCTTCCGGCAGAAAGTACTCTATGATTTTTAACTTGTCCCCATACAAAATTCATATAATTCTTCATTTCTTCAAGTATTTATTCTTTAGATAGAATATTACTATATTTACACCATTCATCTTTTGTTACGCCTTCTTTTAAAAATTCTTGTGCAAATTCAAAAGATAAATAGGGAATTAGGACTTCTAATTCAAATCCAAATATATTATTAGATTCTTTGCATTTTTTTTAATTTCTTCATATGTTCTCATTGAACACTCCCTTTAAGCAAAAACTCCATTTATACTCTAAAATAAATTACAAAGGTGGATCCACCTTTGTCGTTCTGTACTCTGAAAATTTTTCGATAAAGAATTTTGATACTATATGGGCTAATCTTTTTCTAGAGCCCAAATAAGAGCTTCTCTAATAGTATCTTTCCAATCATTTGCTTTAATAAAAAAAGTTGTTGTAATATCTGTAGGATATCCTTCAATCGCAACATTTTGAAATCCTTCAAAACTTACAGCCCAGTGGCCATTATCATCATTTAATAATGCAGGGCACCCACCATGCTCTGATAATTTAATGAGAACTTGTTCGCAGTTTAACTTATTTTGTTTAAGCATTTTTAAAAGTTTTTTGTTGAGATATTCCATATTATTCTCTTTTAGTATACGACAATCTGTTCTACCTGCGTGGGTTCTCCAATCTGGATCTGCTATCATTTTATTTTTCCTCAATCTCTAACCATTGTTCTATATAATTCCTATTTTTAGTAAAAATAGGAATTTCTGTATCAATAATCCAATATTTATCTTTTTTTATTATACAAGTACCTCTTTTTAAATGAGTTTCTAAATCATTCCAGTTATTTCCTTTTTGGAAACACATCTCTTGTAATTCATTTTGATTTTTCTTATTGCATTCTTTATGCGAATATAAACTTCTAGCCAACATTATAATTGAATTACGAGTCCAATCTTGCTGCCGACAAATAAAGTAATTACAGACTTCATCTTCTGGTAATACAAATATTCGAGAATCAAAAACTGCTGGTATTTGAAATCTATATGTAAAGAAAGCACTGGCCATCCCAGCAGATACACTTGTCATTTTTAATACTTCATTCCCAAACCAAGCTTGACTATTTAATCGCTTATAGTTATGTAATAGTATAGAGATTTCGTCACTTTGTACATATGCTAATTGTGCTCCGTGAATATTAGTACAAAGATACTGTGCAGTTTCCTGCATTATTGAAATGAAGCATAAATCAAAAGGTTTAATTAAATTTTTAGTTAAGGTGTGGAATGCTCTACCGTCTAAACGAATTATAACAGGCATTCTCATTGGAAGCACGGTTTTGTATGCTTCTTCATAATATTTTTTCATCCTGTCGCCAATGCTAAATTTTGAACTCATTATCTCTCCTCAAATAGTTACCCTACATTGTTCATTTTTAGACTTGGTGTGGGGTAACTATTGTATCATAAATATAACTATCATCTTTTTGTCTATATACAGTAGTAAGTATTCCATTTCTTGGTAATTCCTGAATGGTGGGTTCCTCAAAGGAACTTACCATTCCTTTATATACTGCTTCCCAAGACTCTCTAGATTGACCTTTAGGATCCTTCATTCTATTTTCTATATTCTTTTCTCTTTCCGGAAAATACATTATTTCAACTTTAACATTATAATCTATTATAGATGAAAATTCTTTTATTAATCCAAAATAAATCTGTCGTTTGATCTTAGTAATATTAGTTTCATCTACAATGACATTAAAACCTTTTTCCAGTGCTCGAATTATACTAATTTTGGCGAGCTGCTTAACAAGTTGTTCATATTCATTATCAAAAAAATATTCGCCTTCTAACATTGTCCTGATTTGATCTTTATTAATAATTACAGTTTTATCCCCTTTAGCTTTTTCTCTTGCCCAAGTACTCTTACCACTTCCAATTAATCCGCATAGTATATAAAGTTTTATTTCCATATTAATTTTTCCCATCCTCATCTTAGTTTGTAAGGCTGTTGATCATTAGTCTAATAACTCTTTAAAATCTGTCCAGTTATTATCCACACAGAGTAATAAAAGATAGCCTATTGCATCTGAAATATCATTCTTTCTGAGTTTCTTTGAATTCTTTATCCTACCCATTTTATCATCCAAACGAATACAGATACTGCTTTTCGCATCTAATTTAGAAAAAATCCCAAGCGGTTCTAATGCTGAATTGCCGTATCGTTTGTTTTTTTCTACTAAGAAATCTCTGAAATTATTACAAGTTTTTATTATTTTTTCTTGTGTAGCATTCATTACTATCCTCTTTTAAAATAAGCTGGTACGACTAAGAGCCGTACCAGCCCTTAGTCTTAAATTTGATATATAGTTAGTTGACATCCTTATCTTTCTTTTAAACAGCTCTTATATGTTCTATGATGCCCTGGTGGTTTCATAGTAAATTCATATTCGTTATCAGCACCACCTTCTTTCTTTTTCGCAGATTTAGAAAGATCTTCCATAAGGCAACCACATCCTTGACAGAGAGTACCATCAAGTATCATCTCAGAGATTTCACCCATAATCATCTCCTTAATTATTTTATATTATTTTCGAGAATGAGCTTCCTTAGAATTTTTTTAATTTCTTCACCTACTGAATCAACACTAATACCTGAGCTTTCTATAATAGTATTTTGTGTACCAGTATCGTTTGGAAGTGTTGTGTAAATGCTAAATCTGCTGATATTATTATCCAAGACTGTAATTGTTATAGTTGTATCTTTCATATTGATTCTCCAAAATTATATATTTAAGCATGCTTAAACTCTTTCATCTGCTTTCCACATTTTCTACATTGATATAATTCATTCTTTTTAATAGTTTTAAATCTGTTAAGACCTTCTTTTTTGCAGCTACAGGTATATGAATGTATAATTTTTCTTTTCATTTTATTTTTCCTTTCATAAAGCCGCTTCTACAAATTCCGGCCAATGATTTTCTCTTGTCTCAAAGTCATAGTTTAATTTTATCATAAAATTTCTAATTTGCATACCTTCGTGAAAATGTATAGCATGAGGATATAGAACTTTTGTTTTAGTTCTATCTGTATAAATAGGAAAAACAGCATTTACCATTCCATGCCCTTCTTTTAATTTTTTAAAAAAATTAAGTCCTTC
>Ga0180433_10006496_pt1 | contig 15289 bp, 9 predicted proteins | sample SS_ome_8_FD_132980 | JGI IMG/M metagenome (GOLD analysis project Ga0180433, IMG submission 132980) | Hypersaline lake sediment archaeal communities from the Salton Sea, California, USA - SS_1_D_1 metaG | ecosystem: Environmental > Aquatic > Non-marine Saline and Alkaline > Hypersaline > Sediment... | reverse complement strand
ATTGAATCAGTCAGACCGTAACCTTCCCCTGAGGGGGAAACAAAAAAGGGGACCCGCCCCGTTCCTGGCGCGGCAGGCCCCTCATGATGTTCCCTTCCTCCTTCCCCCAGGAAGGCCAGGCTCTATAGATTGTAATAAAGAGCCGCTTTCCGCGTCAAGCAGGGGAGCGGCTTTTCTGCTCTGACGACAGCATCTTTAAGGAAGGACGGAGCTCAACCTGACGTGGGAAGAAGGTGAGATCGAGCATGGCCGTCTACAACCATCTGCTCTTCTCGGAGGTTTTCTTCCAGCAGGTCCGTATCGAAACTGCGGACCTGGACAATCTCCGGGCCACTCTGAGCACGATCCGAGGTACTTGGCAATACTACCTGCCTCCACCACCTGATTGGGATGGTATTGGTTGGTCGCCTACTAGTCTTTTCCCCCCGGACGACGTGGCGCAACTGCGTGCCAAAGTCGTTGAACAGGTCTTCGCTTATCTGGAACTGACCTACGGTCCCTACGAGGCCAACGAACGTGCTTTCTTTCTCTACGCTGATTGGACTAGGGAAGACCTAACTGGCCTCTGCCTAGTGCTGCCTTACTCAGCCGATATCGAGGGACGTGATACCGAAACCGGTTTTATCCCCAAAGGCCGCAACTATGCCCAACAACTGATCCATCTACTGCGCCAGCACGACCTAGACTGGGGTGTATTGACCAACGGCCGGCACTGGCGACTCTTCCACCGCACCGAGCTCTCTCCCACTGACACCTATCTGCACGTGGACTTGGAACGCATCATCGCTGGTGATGACATCGAAAGCTACGTTATCTTTCACCGCTTCTTTAGCCGCCCAGCCTTCGCTCGCCAGGATGGTCGCCAGCGCCTCGATCTGTACAAGCAGCAATCCGACGAGGCCACCGAAGTCATAGAAGACCATCTGTCAGCCCATGTGGAGGAGATTGCCCGACAACTGTGCCAAGGCCTGGTGGAGAGCTGTCGTGCTGCTGGCGAAGACGTGACTCGTCCCGAAACGCGAACGGACATCTACAAGAACGCCCTTTTTCTGGTCTACCGACTGCTTTTTGTGCTCTATGCCGAAGCACGGGATTTGCTGCCCTTGGATGTGCCCACATACCGTGACGTTTGTTTGCGCGACCTGTTGGCAGAGGTGCGGGCGAATCACAAGCACGGCATAGACTACACCGACGAATTTGCTATGTGGACTCGCCTGCAGGCCCTCTTTGCCTTGATAGACCAAGGTGACTCGGCAGCAGGGGTGCCAGCCTACAATGGCGGTCTCTTCGAGCCAGGGCGGCGCCCGTTCCTTACCGAGCACCGTATCCGTAATGACTACCTGCAAGCCGCGCTGATCCGCCTGGGTACGATGCCGGCCAAAGGCAAGACCTACGACCATGACCGAGAACCACAGCCCATTGACTATCGTGACCTCTCGGTGCGTCATTTGGGAAGTCTGTACGAGGGGTTGCTGGAATACAACCTGTTCGTGGTGGAGGATGAACGGCGCGTAGTGCGGATTAGCAAAAAGAAAACCCAGTACTTGCCCTACTCCCAAGCGGGCAAGGTGCGCTCCATCGAAACGATCCTTGAGGTGGAAGACGTTTACTTCTCCGAAACGGCGGGAGAGCGCAAGGCCACCGGCTCCTACTACACACCCGAGGATGTGGTGGACTACATCGTACGCAACACAGTGGGGGAAAAGCTAGCCGAGCTCAAGGCCGAGTTCTACGAAACGCAGCAAATCGAACGCCAGTTGACCGACCTGGCCGACACGCCATTGGATATTCCGGCTCACCGCCAGATCCAGCAGATACTGGACGACCAGTTCATGCGCTTTGTGCGCGAGAAGGTGCTGGATCTGAAGATCCTGGACCCGGCGATGGGTTCGGGCCATTTCCTGGTTAATGCCACGCACGCGGTGGCCAATTTCATTGTCAAGTTGCTCAACGAGACGCCCTGGGAAAACCGCGAGATAGACACCGATGTGGCGACGTGGAAGCGCCAGGTAGCCGAGCGCGGCATCTTTGGGGTGGATTTGAACGAGTTGGCCGTGGAGCTGGCCAAACTGTGCCTATGGATGACGACAACAGCCAAAGGCAAACCACTCACTTTTCTGGATCACCACCTGCGTTGGGGCAACAGTCTCGTCGGGGCCTGGCTGAAGGATGTGGGTGTCTACCCTAAGACGAAGAAAGAGAGCAAGCAAGCGTTCACTCTGCCGTTGGAGCGTTTTAGGGTAGAACTGGCTCAGGTGCTGGCTGCCTACCAAGAGTTGTACGCCAAGAGCGGTGACGATGTAGACGAGGTACGAGAAAAGGCGCGCATCTTCGATGAGGAGGTCTACCCAGCTTTGCAGCCCTATCGAGAGCTTCTGAGCTTGCATACTGGCATCTGTTTTGGCAATAGCCTGAATGAAGCAATCTATGCCAGAATGGGTAAGGCGATATGCGATCCGGCTGCTTGGTCGCGTTTGAGGTCACAGGAACTGGACAGTTTGTTGGCGCTGCACAGTGACCGCCACTGGTTTCATTGGGAGCTTGAATTTCCAGAGGTGTTTACAAGTCATAGAGAAGGCTTTGATGTTGTGATTGGCAATCCACCTTATGGACGCTACGGGGTTTTGGACACCAACGAACGTCAATTTGTGCGTTGGCGAGGATATGCCTTTGGAAGTGGTGATTCATCTGAAGCGTTCTCCAGCCATGCACTTCGGCTTACTGAAAGAGACGGTTTCACAAGCTTTATCATACCTAAATCATTCACTTATGTGATCTCCTGGAGCGGGATCCGTGAAGAACTGATTTCTGACTCTTCGTTGAGGGCATTGTGCGATGTGAGCGAAGCATTTGAGGACGTCCTACTGGAACAGGTGATATTCTGTTCCAAACAGGGAGTAAACCTTGGTGAGAGTCCAGTTTTCGTGGACAGAATTCGAGGGGTAGGTGGGCAGCATAGAATGGAGGTTGCTCGTAATCTTTTCACAAGAGAGTATTTTCCGACGTGCATAACCCCGACGAGTCTATCGATTGCACTCCAAATGAAGGGAAAAAGCAAGCCAATAGCCAACTATTGCGACGTTTGGTATGGCAAAGGTGGGGCAACACCAAACTTGGATCGAACTGGAGACGGAGTTCCCGTGCTACGCGGTAAAGAAGTAGACCGATACCGTTTCCGAAAAGGGTATGAACGGTGTTACCTACCTGAAGACTTCTGCAAGCCAGAAGAACTGCTGCGGGACTCGCAAAGAAAGATTGTAGCACAAGATATCGTTGCTTACATTCATAACCCTTATCCGCACATCCGGCTAGCTGCCAGTATTGACGAGGAAGGTCGACTGTGTTTGAATACTCTTACCTGCTTTGCCGTCAAGGATTGCGGCTATAGCCTAGAGATGATCTTAGCGGTGCTAAACTCACGCTTGATATCGTGGTATGTGCACAAGTTCTTATTCAATGGAGCCGTAAGAACCATGCACTTCATGCCTGGATACGCCGACAGATGGCCTATGGTAGAAATCGACTTTAGTCAGGCACAGAGTAATCGCTATCAGATTGTACAAGAAATCGGAGAGCTCGTTCAGAATGGTAACCTCGTTCAGGCTCTCGAAAGAGTCGACAATATCAAAGAACCACAGGGACGGTTGGTGATTCTCCATGATGCATTATCTCACCTAGCAAGTAGCATGTTGGCTGCAAGAAATGAGCAGATTGATCTTGCGATCGATCAACTGGTATACAGACTATATGGCATCAGTGCTCTTCATGCTGAGCTTATCGAGAAAGGCGAAGTATAGATCGAGGTGTGACATGTTGCTTAAACTGACAGCTGGTTATCGGCTTGATCTTAATCAAATTGCAAGGATTGCCTGGTTTTGCAATGACCCCATCAATCAAAATCTGAAAGGTTCCAGTATCGCCGAGCAGCTTGGTATTTCCTACGCTAGGCTCCAGCGTTTGTGGATGATGGCAAGTGCGCTGGGTCTGGGTACAAAAGGAACATGGAAGACCACCGATCTCGGGAGTGTAATCCTGCAATACGATAGGTTTCTGGACAACCTTGGAACCCTCTGGCTTTTACACTACATCATCTCATCCAATCCGGAAATAATAGTCTGGAATACTATGGTGAATCATGTTCTTCCTGAAAATAACGTGGCAACGATGGCCCTTGCGAAGACTTATTTCGCGAGCTTATTGGAGGATTTCTCTCAAGAGAGTTTTGATAAACATCTGAACAAAGAGATAAACTCGTTTTTCGGCGCCTATACCACCCAGTATTTCGCTGAGCTAAGATATCTTCAGGAGGAGTCTCATAAGGCCTACACGCTGGGCAACCACGAGCCTGTGCCGCCACGAATCTTCTGCGCTGGACTAGTCTCATACCGTGAACGCTTTGCGCCAAGGGCCGTGACCATCGATGTACCCATCTTGGCAAATGAAGAGAACAGCCCCGGCCGCGTGTTTGACTTGACTGAGCGACAGGTGCGGGACCTACTAGAGGATGTCGAGACGCTGGGTTATGTCTTCGTCGAAACACGTGCGGATCTAGACCAGGTCCGCTTCCGTGACACCTACAATTTCTTGGCTATGGTGTGCCAACACTACGAGGGGCGTTGACGTGACAGACCGCATTCACCCAAATGACCTGATCCATCGTCTGCGCCTCGACCGCCGGCGTTGCTTCGTGGTCACCGGCCGGCCAGGCGAGGGCAAAACCCACCTGGCCAAGCAGATGGAAGCCCACTACGGTGGTCAGCGGGTGGACCTCCTGGCTGCCTTCGCTGACGATCCTGACCTGGCAGCCAGTGTGGACACCTTCACGCCCCGACGCTGCAAGGATTTCCTGCAACCTTATGCCACTGGCGAGTTGGTATTGGTAGACGAGATGGAATTCCTGTGGCACAGGTGGGACGATGCCGAGAAGCAGGAGTTTCTCACCATCCTCAAACTCTGGAGCAAACCTGCCTTCTTCGGAGTTTTCCTTACTCCTCATATCATTATAGATAACTTTCAGATGGCGGACCAGGACGGTCGGCCCCGCGTATTCTCTCTACGCGACTTGCAAGCGATTGAATGAGCAAGGAGGCCCCATGAGCGCCGATGCAAGCCCCCAAATTGCCAAACTGATCAGCACAAACCCTGGTTATTCAGCCCAGGTAGATCTCAATCTCTGGTTCCGCAATAGTGCTCAGAACCTGGCCACGATGCGGCGCTATAAGCCTATCGCCTCGCATCGGAAAGCCTTTGAACAGATTGCTGGAGCCCTGGACAGTAAGGACAAGCGCGTCTACTTGATCACAGGCAACTATGGCACGGGCAAATCACACCTGTGCCTGATGCTGGCCAACTACCTCGCCTACTCGGCTGATCAGCCTGACGTCGCGCAGTTCTTGGAAAACTATTCCGACGAAGATCCAGCAGCCGCGGACAAACTGCGCGCTCGACGTCGCAAGGGTCGCTACCTGGTGGCGCTATGCGATTACGACAGTCCCGACGACTTTGGCGAAGTGGTGCTGAGAGCCGTGCTTGATCCGCTGCAAGAGGCCGGTCTGGCCGATGTGTTAGACACGCCGTATGAAGAAGCCCACCGCAAACTAGAACAGCTAGAGGAGGAGCAAAAATCAGGCCAGGGGCTGGTGGACTATTACGGGCTCTTTGAGAGGCAGTTGCCCAACTATCTGGCGGGCGTAAGCATGAGGGCATTTAAGAAGCGTCTCTACCCTGGCCTGGATCGCGCAGCCCTCGATGTTTTCAAGCGTATGCACCAAGAGATCCTACGCACCCCCTTTACCTACGAAGCGGGCAACCTGAGTGCCATACTGCGCTCTACTCTCAAAAGCGAAGCCTTTGGCGAAAAGTTCGAGGGCATCGTCGTGTTCTGGGACGAGTTCGGCTACACCCTGGGCGATCCGAATCGTCTCAGCCTAAACATTTTCCAGCAATTCGCTCAACTCTGTGCCGAGTTCGACCCCACGCGTGGCAAGTTAATCTTTATCGCCACGGCACACAAGGACTTTTCCGCCTACGCCCCGGCCTGGGCAGCCGAAGACTATAGTAAGATCAGCGACCGAGTGAAGCGGGTCAACCTCCTCCCGGAGGGCTTGGAAGATGTTATCGGGGCCATCGTTTCGCCGGACAAAGCACATCCCCTGTGGCAAAAAGAGGTTTTTCCACAGGCCAACCCCATATGGAGCCAGTGGGTGCCAGCCTGCAAAAACAGCGGCGTCTTTGACTGGCTGGTCGGCAAGCCACCGGTCTTTCGGGAAAAGATCCTGGAAGGCGTTTACCCGATGCACCCTATGGCCACTTACGGCGTCATTGAGCTGGCCCAGGAGGTTGCCTCGCAAAACCGCACGGTCTTTACCTTCTTTTCCAGCGAAAAAGAGGACATCTTTGAGGAAGGTTCTTACCTATGGTACATTCACAACACGCCAATCGCTGACGCCAATGGTCAGCTCAACTTTTACACCGTGGATCGGCTCTTTGATTACTTTCGTACTCGCCTGCATACGGCCAACCCTGACCTTGCCCCCAAGGCCAAGGAGGCCATCAGCAACTATGAAGCCTCACTGACCCAATTACAGCGCGCTCGTAACCAGAATCCCCTGGAACTGGCGGATACGGTTCGCATTGAACGCATTATGCGCACTATGCTCATCTACGATCTGATCGGCGTACACACGTCATTGGAGAACCTTGCCTTCGGCCTCAATGCACCACCCGGTGAGCGATCGGTGATCAAGAGTCAGTTGAAAGAGTTGGCTGGATTTGGTATCATCCATCTTAACCCAACCACCAAACTCTACGAGTTCCGCCGCTCCGACATCTTTGATGTGGACCGAGCGGTCGAGGAATACAAACGGGAACAGGGCGACAAACTCGGCAACCTGGCCGTTGAGCTGACCGATTTGGTGCCTTTGAAGAAGAGAGATCAATATTTGGAGGCCAAAGCCTACAACTCTCAGCACAATGAAGATAAACGGCTGGAGCGGCGGATCGTCACGCCGGGTGATCTGGCTAGCACGCGCGTCGTAGAGGCCCAGGAGCTCACTTATTTCGACCTGCTGGAGCGCGAGATCGAGCAGGAGGTGTCCCAGGACGGCGATTTTGAGGGCATTGCCCTCTACGTGGTATGTGAGACGCAGGCTGACATCACCAAGGCACGTGACGTGGCAGCCAAGAACGCATCGCACCGAGTGGCTGCTGCCATTCCCACTGCTCCCATCGCATTCAAAGATGCTGTTTTGAACATGAAAGCTATTGAACACATCAAAGGGTCGCCAGAGGCTGAGAGTTTCTCTACACAAGACAATGCCTTGGTGCTCGACCGCGGAAAGACATTCCGCGGGAAGTTGGAAGAATTGCGCGACCAGCTTCTCGATTCACGAAAGCTGACCTGGCTGGGAGCTTATGGCAAAGCACTGCCCGTCGCTCCTCATAAGGCAGACGATGCCGCTACCAAAGTGATGCAGCAACTCTATACCCGGCGCAACGCCTTCAGCCACGATGACTTTAACCGAACACACGATGTACGCAACTTCACCAAAGGGCATCTCTCCCTTGTCGAAGCTGTCATTGCACTGCTGAAGGTTGGCCACGATCTGACCATTGACGATAGACAAGCGGACAATCGAGGTGAAAAACGATACCTGCTCCGCTGCCTTTACCAACGTGGCGCATTAGCCAAGGTCCACAAGAAAGGTAGCATCACTTTCGTCGAGGTCGAGCGCGGTCTGTCCAAGTTTGAGCCACATATCCCGGCTCTTGCCGACATGCTACGGGATGTTCAGGAGCTCGGTGAAGAGGATCGTATCGGCTTGAGGGCGTTCATCAATGAGTATCGGCAACCGCCTTATGGGTTGGGCGACATTGCCCTTTCGCTCCTGTTTGCTACAGTGTTGCGCTTCTTCGGTGACACTATCAAAATTAAAAAGGATGAAGCTGCCATTGGCGATCTCTACGTGGCTGATTTTGAGACAGTTGCCGACATAGTGAAGGGCAACTATCCTGACGCCTTTGTAAAACACCGCGAGATCCGGCCAGGCGAGCGGGATCTGATTAATGGGAGCTATCGCATCTTCGCCGGCCTGATCAGTGCCGCTCAGGTAGGTGTGAACGTCACCAATGCTTATGATGCTATCGCCACCTGGTACGAAGAACTACCCCCAGTGGCGCAAGTCGCGAGCTTCTATCAAGAACCCGAGTATGCTGGAGTAACAAGTTTCCTGCAGACCCTTGATAAGCTACGTGCTCAGGATCCCCATGCTTTTGTTCTAGGCGAGTCGCAAACAGTCGCCGGGTACGAAGTAGACGAACTGGTCACCCCAGAACGGGCTCAGGAAGTGCTCGCTGCTTTGGAAACCGCGAAAGATCAGATTGAGAGTACACTGGAGCGCGTGCAGAGCCGCATTCGTGATGGCCTGTGTGACATCTTTAGCGTTCAGGGTAACACCTGGGATGACGTGGCCGATAGTGTGAGAGCCTGGTATAATAACCTGGATTCCAACCAACGCTCCACTACAGCCAGTTGGCACAACGATGCTAGTAAACCCCTCGCCCAACTCTTCCTGGATCTGAGCAATCCCCGCGAGCTCTTTGTGGACAAGTTGTCAGAACGTCCCAGCTATGGCTTTGGGCGCGTCCGTGATTGGAATGCAGACCTCGTTGCAGACTATGTATCCAAGATTCGCGATGGGGTGAAGCACATTGAAGACAACCGCATCAAGGTGCCATCACCCAAGGCCGAGTTGACAGGTGACTATCGGGAAGAGAAAGGCAATGTGTTTTTTTCTGGCTCCCTTACCTTACATTTGTCGCATCCCGATTCCAATGTTCGAGTTTGCGTGACTGACACAGGAAAGGACCCAATCGCAGAAGTGAAGGAGCGCAGCCAGTTTCAGGGTGCCAAGAGCTTTGACATCCACAAGTTGACCCAGGCGCGACGCACCTATGTACCGATCAAGTACGTGCCTCAGGACACCGAGGGGAACTGGGGCATTGTCGAGACGCTGACCTTCTTTGATGAGACCCTGGAGAGCGAAATCCGACCGCCGAAGAAGCTGATTAAGGAAGCCAAAACTGTTGTGAAATTCGTCTTTCCATCCGAAGAAGCCGGTTTCGTGACTGCCTGCCGCACCTTCTTTGAGAGCATACTGGAACACGAGGTTGTCAATCAGGGGCGGCTACGTCAGTTAGTAGAAGAGATCCTCAAAGAGCTGAAAGGCGGAGATACGGAGTAGCCAAATGGTCGTGGAGATCACTGGGGATCCGGCCCAACTGCTGGAGCCGACTGAATTCGAGTGGGTGGTCGCTGCTGTACCAGACTATGTGCCGGCGATCCTGCAGATCAAGCGAGCGGTAGCTGCCAAAGAATCGCTGAGGGTTCTAGTTCGTGATGCCACCTGCGCTGTCTGGTTGCAGCGGTTTGCCGCTTCGTACAGTGATGCTATCGTTCATTATGCAACCAAAACGGCTCGTGATCTTTTGGCCGAACGCTGGCGGACCGAGATTCCGGAATATATCACTGACGAGGCCATCCTGACCTCTGGCTTCTTAGAAGCTGACATCGTGCCCCGAGCTGGCCAGTTGTACGACGAGATCGTGCTGGAGCATTGCTGGGGGGAGTTCTTCACCTTCACACGATTCCCACTTGCGTTAGCTGGAGAACTGATAGATAGCCTCGATCCGGCACGCTGGGAGGCCAACCAGAGTCGTCCCTTGGCAATGCAGGCAATGCAAGCATGCAAAGAACGTTGGCTGGACCAGACTGCACGACGTGAACTCAAGAAGCTGATCCTCGCTGTTTTTGAGACCCCAGCGAAGCTCAAGGACCTCTTGGGACGTTACAAGCTCCTGAAGGGGTACCCACCTAAGGTAGCTCAAGCTGTTCTGGGAGAGTGGTACACCCGATTCAAGAACCTCGAAATCGATCCGATACCCGTAGCGCTGGATAATCTCGACTTGGGCAATGCCGTCCAGGAAATTCAGTACTATCTCAATGATCTGTCAACCCATATCAGTAGTCAGGCGGACCTGGAAGCCGTATTAGATGAGATGAGCGGCTGGCTGACAGAGGAACTGGAGTGGTTAGTAGAGCAACTGCGAGACAAGGGCGAGGCGCTGCAGCTCACTCCCCAATTTCTGCAGCATGTCACGGCTCGGTTTCGTCCCATCCAGGAGCAGATCGAAGCTCAGCTTGCTGCTCTCGGAGCTGCCATCCCACCGGACTATCCTTCCAATCCGGCCAAGAACCAAACCGTCAAGGACTGGCTTGATTGGGCCGTCCATGAGTACCTGCCCTATCGTTTTTGGCTAGAGGAGAACGACCGTTGGGATGACACCATAGCCGACTATGCAGCCAGCTATGAGGATTGGTTCTACGAAAACTATATGACGTACAAGTACCAGCATCAGAATCTATGGGTATTTAGCCTGCTGAACCATGCCAGACAAAGTCTCGCTGAGGGGCGTAAGGTCCTGTTCATCGTCATTGACAATTTCAACTTCAAGTATCTGCACGCTCTGGTCGCTCAGTTCAACCGTCGTGGATTCCGTGCAGTCGGCGAAGTGGAACCGAAGTGGTCCTTGATTCCCACAACCACAGAGGTATCCAAGTGGTGCCTGGTAGCCGGGGAACCCGCCCTGCAGAACGTGCAGGGTCGTAACTACGAGGACATTCTGGACAAGGACTGGCAGGGGCTCTTTGAAGGTTACCGAGTGGCCTATCTGTCCAAGCTAGGGGACCTGAAGAAGCGTCGACAGTTTAAAGAGGATCTGATTCTGCTCAACTATCTGCCCATTGATACCGTCCTACATAAAGATGAGCGGCAAATCGGTGCCACCCACACCGCTGAGATCCAGGGGTACATCCATACATTAGTTGAAGTGGTCGGTCAGTTCGCCAAAAGAGCCAGAGTTGTGCAAGAACTGGTCATCTATGTCACATCCGATCATGGCTCAACCAAGATCCCCCCGGACATAGGTAGCACGTTGGACGACGAGCTCTACAGGAAGCAGGCACAGGACCGACATCATCGTTACATCACCGTTCCCGAGAAGCGAGCTGCTAACCCCACGGCATACGATGAGGCACACTGTCACATCGTTCACGCCGATACCTTTGATACATGCGAGCATTACTTTGTCGCTACAGGCTACGATCGCTTCATAGAGACTAGAGAGAGCATCTATGTCCACGGAGGGCTGACGCCAGAAGAGACCATCGTTCCCTTCTGCAAGCTAGTCAGAACCGAGATCGAAGCACTCCAGCCGACCGTCCGCCTGCCGGATAATGTGATTCGTTACTCCGTCAAGGCAAACCTGGTCTTTGTTGTTGGTAACCCCAACGACTATGAAATCACCTACGTTGAGTTAAACGTCGTCGAATCGGACTTGCCAGGTGTAGTCGTTGAAACCATTCCGGCCGGTATCGCCACCGAGATCACTATTCCAGTGCGGATCAAGCGACGACCTGGTATTCCTGACCTGGAATCCATCACCGTCGAGGGGGCCTTCGAGCTTCAGGGCCAGCGCTTCACCATTCAGCCAATGCACATCCCCGTTGAAGCCCGTTCGCTGATGGAGAGTAAGGCCGAGTTTGATTTTGAAGTGTGAGGAGAGTCTAATGCTTGAATCCTTCGAAAAGAAGGCCCTGGACTACTACGGTGAAGTCATCGTCAACAAGCATCTTATCCAAGAGGCCGGCTTTGGCGCGCGGGCCATCCCAACCTACGTCGGTGAGTGGATTCTGTCTCACTTCATCCAGGAGGGACAACTCACGGAGGAGAGCCGGGAACACATCGCGGCCTTCCTAGGTAAATATCTGCCCACTAAGGGCCAGAAAGATGAGATCAAGAACCGGCTGCTCAAGCTGGAGACGGTGCAATTACTAGACGACTTTAGCGTCACAGTGAACCTCAAGACGGGCCAGCGCCACCTGCGTATTCCCCTGTTGGACATCAACGATGCCTTTGTCAGCGAGCACATCGTGGACCAGAACGAGCTGCTGGTGACCAGCGGTGTCTGGGGCATCGGCTCTCTGTTCTACGTGCCGCCGGATGGGGCAGGGGACAAAGGACAGGTTTGGATGCGAGAGTTCAAGCCCTTCCAGATCAGCAGTGTGGACCTGGACTACTTCAGAGAATGCCGGCAGTACTTCACCTTCGAAGAGTGGCTGGACCTGATGGTCTCCAGCATCGGCTTCAGCCCCCGTTCCCAAACCCTGCGTCAGAAGATGATCCTCGTTACCCGCATCATCCCTCTGGCTGAGCCGCGTGTGAACACTGTCGAGTTGGCTCCCAAGGGCACTGGCAAGTCCTTCGTCTATGACAACCTGTCTCGCTATGCTCGTGTAGTGGCCGGTGGCAAGATCACTCCAGCCGTTCTGTTCCACAACTTGGTCACCCATACCCCTGGCCTCATCACCCGCTACGACGTCATTGTCTTGGACGAAGTGCAAAGCATTCGAGGGGACAGCGCGGGCGAATTGATCGCTGGTCTGAAGGTCTACCTCGAATCCGGCCGCTACAGCCGGGGCAACACCATGGGCACGTCCGAAGCTGGCTTCGTAATGCTAGGTAATCTCACCCTTGACGCAGACTATCAGCCTATGTACAACGAGGATGGGCTATTTCGCGAGATTCCCAACTTCTTGCAGGAGACCGCTTTCATTGACCGCATCCATGGGCTGATGGCAGGCTGGGAAATGGGTCGTGTTACCAAAGACACCCCCTCCCGGTCCATGGGTTTCAAGGGCGATTTTTTCTCCGAGATCTTGCACGTCCTGCGCAGCGATGCTCACTATGGCGAGTACGTCTCCCAACAGATGCGCTTGATCAACTGTGACGACCTGCGTGACCGCAAAGCCATCACCCGCTTGGCCACCGGCTTTCTGAAGCTCCTCTTTCCTGACATGAAGCCAACTGAGAAACAGTTCAAAGAATTCTGCGTCAAACCGGCTGTAGAGCTCCGCCAGCGGATACGGGATGAGCTATATAAACTCGATCCGGAATACGCCAAGGTGGAGATTTGGTACGAGTGAGAGACGTTAAATGACCGGCTTGGAAAAAGCAGGGGGACTGCTGGGATTCGCAAAGCCGTAGGCAGGTATAGAAACCTCCCCTACTTTCCAGACAGAAACTAGCGGCACCTATTATCATAACTATGCACACCCAGGCATCTGATACATACCCCTCACTTGACAAGGTCATTACCAGTTTGGGCGTGCTCCTTATCGGATCCGGCTTTGCCACTTGGGAGACGTCCGCACTTTCCGCCCATCCGCGTTGATACTTGCTACCCTTCCCGAGCCATGATACAATCCCCTACACACAAAAAGGAGCGCCTGAACCCGAACTGACCCCATCCCACAACCGACTTTCACCCGCACAACCCAGGCCCTGCCCTTCGACAAGCTCTCGCCGCGCGATTTTGAGCGGCTGTGCCTGTGGCTGGTGCAGCGCGAAGGGCATTTGAGGTGCCGTGGGCTGACAGAGGAGGAGATTGCGATGCGGAGGGGTGGAACCACTGAGGCACTGAGAGGAGTGATCACACTGAAGGAGGCTTCAGTGACCTCAGAGGTTTCAGTGGACTCAGTGTTTCAGTGGACGCGCGGAGGCTGACGTGCTGGCGGTTGAGTTGTATTGGTTGATGGAGGAGGAGATCGCGATTGTGAAGGGGCGTTTGAATCACGAATGACACGAAAGGAAGCGAAGGGCACGAAAGGGGATGTCTCGTGTTTCGTGGATTTCGCCCCTTTCGTGGTTTTCGTGTTTCAGAGATCCCCGCTAACTCAATCCCAACCTCCTATCACCCGCACAACCCACACCTGCCCTTCAACAAACTGTCGCCGCGCGACTTAGCGGCTGTACCTGTGGCTGGTGTGCACAGATGAAGGTGATGAAAGAACAGCGCAACAAAAAAAGCCGCCAGTCATCTGGCGACTTTGGAACGGTCTTGGGGAAGCGGGGCAAATCAAGCTGCCCTCGGCAAAGCCGAGTACGAGATGACGGACACCTCCGTTTGCAGCGAGCGCAATTGCTTGAGCAGAGCGGTTACCCTGTCCGTTACTTCCCCTGTCATGTAGGATTCATGGCAACTGGCACACACCTCGGCGGGCACGTCCTTGATGACAGCTACCGTGTTTTCCAGAACAAAGGGGATAGTTGCCTTCTGCTTAGGGAGCAACCGCCCCCCACACAGCGGGCAACGGCCATCACTTCTTTCACGTTCGCTAGTCATCTTCCCACTCCTCCTCAACTCAATGGCAGGTAAATCAACACATCCTGGTATTCATCTATGTCTGAGGCGCTCCATATCAGAAGCAATTCTTCGATAGTTTCACCGATACTCATATCGGGATTCAACTCAAAAATACCCGGAACGTGCCGACCTTCGGCTAGATGATCTCGCAAATGTTGGGGTATAGATTTGCGGTTGTTCGTAACCAGGATGAAAGAGTTTTCTTCGCACCACCGTAAGATAGCCGGATCCGGTGTACCTCTAGGGGGCGCACCGGGATCACCGATTTTCCACACCACCAGTTTTGGCTCACGCTTTAGCAATTCAGCTCGGAAAAGCGGGGCTACATTCTCGTCCAGCAGGTAGCGAATATCGTTCATCCAGCGAGAGCTTTTTCGCGTTCCGCTTTTAATGCACGTAACCGGACGACAACTGGCGGTGGGTTACGGTCTTGTTCTTCTCGCATTCGGCGGCCGTACTCTAACCAATCGGCAATGTAGGCCTCTATCTTTTCGCGATTGTGGAGATAATAAAGAATTGTTGCGTACACCTGTTCCAAAGTAACAGTCGGAAAAAGAGTCGCTATAGCTTCAGGGGACTGTTCACGGTGAATGTATTCGTAAAGCACCGATTCAATGCCAATCCGCGAACCTTTGATTCGAATGTCATCAGGCGCAAGAAAATCGAAATAGTCTTCGAGTTGCATGACTTTCACCTCCCAAGTTTGAGGGTGGTCACTGACACAGATTATACTGTTAATATTATAGCATATTCCCTGCCTAAAGGGAAAATGTCATGCCCCACGGCCACAGGCGACTGCTTCACCCACCTGGGCTTTGCGGCGCAGGCCAGTTGGTGTGACGCCCTGGCTGAGGGTATCGCCTGGTGTGTGGAGGAGCAAATCGCAGTTGTGGAGGGGTGGAAACACTGAGGCCCTGAGAGGAGTGATCACACTGAAAGAGCTTCAGTGACCTCAGATGTTTCTGAAAGGGGGCCATGGGCGAATTGCTTGCCTGGAATTACACCGGAGAGCCGTTTCGGCTATTCT
>Ga0180433_10006495_pt1 | contig 15290 bp, 10 predicted proteins | sample SS_ome_8_FD_132980 | JGI IMG/M metagenome (GOLD analysis project Ga0180433, IMG submission 132980) | Hypersaline lake sediment archaeal communities from the Salton Sea, California, USA - SS_1_D_1 metaG | ecosystem: Environmental > Aquatic > Non-marine Saline and Alkaline > Hypersaline >... | reverse complement strand
GGATTCCTCGTATGTATCGGGATTTCCCTGTCCGCCGACATCCGTGAGACGTCGCCCGAATTGATGAAACATGAGTGATGAGGATGTACCCCTGTTCAGATCATCATATGCCAACATAACGTTAACTACATACGGAGATTGTCCCTGAAGTGAACGGTTGGAAGATGTTTGTACCTGACCGGCTTTTTCCGGTATCGTAACCTCGGTTTCCATAAAAGTGAAGTTTGTATTCACGCTGAAGTTCTTCAGTTCCTCTGCCAGAAAGTCCAACGCTTTCCGGACCTCAACCTCGAATCCGTAGCTCTCCGCTGATTCCGCATTGTCGTAGCTGATGCGAAGCTGCGCGGTTGGCTGGATTACCTGTTCGATGGGATCGGTAAATTTCTTGTAAAAAACACTGAATGCCAGAAGCTCACCCGGTCGTGGAAATCTCTCAACGCGGAGGTCGAAGTTGTCAATCAATGTTCTTTTCAGCTTCGGATTACCCTTTTCAGCGTAGCCCCCTACGTAGTTGATAAATTCATAGGGAGCGAGTTCACGGAAATCAGGTCGCGCGAGTGTTCGACCGTAACCGAGTCTGATATTCGATTTGTCGGTCAACGCATACACGAGATTGGCGCACGGCAAAATATCCTCGTTGTCCAATGATGCCGTGGTATCACCGATCCCGGGATTATATGGTAAGCCCAGGGGATTGCTTAATTCAAGGTTCTGTTTCGCGCGCTCATATCGAGCTCCACCAACAAAGCGTATTATCTCTGTTATATACATATCCAATGTGGCATATGCCGCGGTGATTTCATGATCCGCTGTATAGCCGTCTTCGTAATTCGTGCTTTCGGTGATCTCGAATCGGTCTACATCGATATCCGAACTGATATTCTCCGGCGTAAACAGCTCTTCAGGAGGAGCCGTTACGTCGATAAAAAAATCCGCAGGTGGTGGCCACGGTATATCAGCAGGGAGTAATTTTAGAAATCGAAGTCGACGAACCTCGAAGGTCCTATCTTTCTGTGAATATAATCCACCAACCTTGATTTTTGAGGCAAGGCCGACGGGAGCCCTGAACGGGATCGACCAGTCTATGGATGCACTGAACTCGTCCTCATCAAGATCATAAAAGTGTCGGCTACCGCTCTGCGAGTTATTGACGAATAATTCCCAGGCACTGTCTTCATCCGATCGCTCATATATGACTTCCCGATTGTCAGGTTCATTCCTCTTGACGTTCGCATATGTTAATTTCCATTCCAGATCAGAATCGAGGAAATTATATAGGTAATGTTTCCCCTGGAACTGATTGGATAGCAGGCCGCGTTCAATGTATCTGAGTCGATAGTCTCGCCAGTATTTCTGTCGGTCATCGTTTAAACCGGTAAAAATACGGGCTTCATCCTCGGCACTCCTGTTGTACATGGACTTGAGCGCAATGTTATGGAATGCGGATAGGCGAAGACTTCCATTCAGTACGCCGCCCCAGAGGATGTCGTTGACGGAGCTTTCGACATCGTAGTCCACTTTTGTATTCAGTTGGTCGTTGGATCCGACGGTGAATACGCGTCTTTTTTCTTCAGTAAAACTATGGTTGTTGCTGTAGTTTAATGCAACGACGTATCCGAATTTACGTTCGCCCCCGAGGGTTACCTCATTACCGAGACTGAAACTGTACCCGTGATTCAACGGTGCATTGGTTTCCTTCGGAGACCAGATATTCTTGAATGCTTCTCCAAACTGCTCGAGTTCATCACGGTAGAACCCGGGATCATCGGGACCTGCATTTCCGCCTTTGGAGATTACCCGCTGATCTCCAGCATTTTCCTGAATAATATCGGGTAACGCACGGGTACCGTCATCTACGCCGATAAAGTCTGTATTTCCACCCGTATATGTTCGGATATCCTGAAACGTCGACTGCGAATTGTACCCCGCGCTGGTTGAGAATGAGAGCGTAAGGTTCTCGGGAAACTCTTTGGCTACGATCTGTACCGAACCGCCAGCGAAATCACCGGGCAGATCGGGGGTGAATGTCTTGGCTATCTGAACATGATCCAACAGATTAGCCGGGAACATATCCATGGGAACGACGACACGGTTCGGTTCCGGGCTTGGAACCTTTGCACCATTGAGAAGCGTGTTACTGTACCGGCCGCCAAGACCGCGTACATACGTATGCTTCCCCACCATGGTGACGCCGGTTACTCGTTTCAGGGCGTCCCCGGCATCAGATGAACTGGTCTTGGAGATAAGCTCCGCGCTGATGCCATCAGTGACTTTGTCACTTTTCTGTTGGATTTTCAATAAACCCGCTTCAGCCGATTGAACAGCCTCTGCGGTTACTACAATCTGCATATCAAGGGCGATGACTTCCTGTGTTAATGTGAGATTCAGTTCGCCGGGCTTACCCTGCGGAATCTCTACCTCTGTTACGGTGAGTGTACTATACCCTATGAGTTCGGATCGTATCGTGTGAACGCCTACCGGAGCCATGAGCGTATACCGGCCATCAACTCCGACCATGGTTCCGAAGCTGGATGCTTCGACCATAACCACCGCGCCGGGGAGTGGTTCACCCGTTTCAGAGTCCACGACGAGACCTTTCAGAACACCCATTGGCTGTGCATTCGCTGGATGAATAAGGGATCCAGAGACGATTAACAAAGACAAAACAATTGTGAGACTGAAGTAAGACCTGGTCATCTTTAACTATCCTCCCATAATGAGTAGGACCGACGAATCAATCTCTGGGTACTCGCCGGCTGCTTCTGCTCAGTATGATGTTTCAGCTGAATCTCGAATTCATTATTCAGCTGCTACTGACGAAAGAAAGAAAAGGATACCCCCACCCTTTTCTTATCACATGCGTAAATATGGGTTATTGACATTGATTAATGATGAGGGAAATGTTAGAATTCCGTTAGACCGCAGTTTGAGCCGATCAGAACGAACCTGAGGCAAAAGATGTATGGGTATGCCATAGCGGTAAACGAGGAGCGACAAAGCACAGGGATCATATGATGCAAACGATCATGCCCTGTTGACACGTGGCATCCCGAAGGCAATTTACGATACTATATGGAGAAGTAGTGTATTCCTCGAATGTTATTCAATATGTGGTTAAATTTCCCAACACATGGAGGATGTACGATGCGGATTTGTTGTTTAGGGTTCATGCTCATATCAGTTTTGTTCGTGTCAGGAATCGCCGCACAGCCGGAACATCGTATTGGTGTCGGGGCTCATTATTGGAAGACGCTTGACGAAATCGACCTGGATAGGATCGACGAAGATGGTCTCGCGTGGACATTAACCTATCAGTATTTCACCGGTGCGCTATTGAAATTCCAATTTGATGTCGAATTCCTCCCTGAATGGTACGCTGCATCCCCGGAACGTGTAACCGCACCGCAAGTATACGCGTTAGCCGGACGGAGTATTTACGGCGGCGTCGGTATAGGAACATATTATTCTGACGGTGAGTATTCTCAGGGGCCGTTTTTTGTGTTCCGTGTCGGCTATGATATGGAGCTTGTTCCCTCTCTTCATGCCGATATTTATGCGAACTACCGTTTTGATGACTGGGATATGAGTGAAGTGGAAGATGATATCGATACGGACACGGTTACAATAGGCGCGGCGGTTCGATTCAGCCTTTAGACTCTTTTTCCCATCACGCTGTCTTTAATATAGAATTTCTACCCGCGTGGCATTGATGACTTGGGTGTTATGATGGCTTCAGGGGGAATCTTCGGGAATTTCGCGGAAATCTTCGTGGCCATCATTGATATTTTTCTTATCATAGGAATCGGTGCGTTTCTGACCAGAAAACGGATTGTAACGAACGAACACATCCGAGGATTATCTACAACAACGATCCGTATTTTTCTCCCGTGTCTCATTTTTTCCAGTATCCTCCGGAACCTCGATCCGCGAGCAATGACAACCTGGTGGATGCTTCCGCTCCTTGGAGTAATGATGCCCCTTCTCGGGCTTTTTCTTGGCTTTCTTGCTTATATTCCGAGAAGCGGGAGACGTAAAAATCTTATCCCCCTCGCTGCTTTGCAGAATGCCGGATATCTTGTCCTTCCCCTCGGTCAAAGACTTTATCCACAAGAGTATGAGGTGTTTTCGCTCTATTGTTTCCTCTATATCATCGGTATGAATGTTATTTTATGGAGTATAGGAAAATACCTCATTACCGGTGGGTCGGGTGAGTTTCGATGGCGGGAACTCCTTACCCCTCCACTAATCGTAAACCTTATAGCAATCTCGATTGTCCTTCTTGGCGTTCATGAATATATTCCCGATGTCGCAATACGAGGTATCGAATTTCTCGGCGGAGCCGCGGTTCCCGTGGCTACGCTTGTACTCGGGGCAACACTGGGACACATCGGGTTCAGAATCGGAGACATATTGAGATGTGGTATCCCGGCAATCGTGACAAAGCTTCTTGTTATGCCGGTAGCTACAATCACGATTCTCTATGTCGGTGGCTGGATGGAATCGAATCCGCTTCTAACTCGTTTCCTTGTCGTCGAGTCCGCGGTTCCTCCGGCGGCGGGTTTGATTCTTCAGGTGCGGACCTACGGAGGAGAACGTGATCTCGTGGGTGGTATAATGCTGGTGAGTTATATTGCCTGTATCGTGACGATTCCCATCGCTCTTTTAGTCCTGTCGCATATTGTGCCCTGAATCGTAATATCACATCACTGACTCGAAGGTGAAACCTCCATCCCTGAAAAGGGATAAACATGCCCGGGCTGCCCGTTCATCAAACTGGATTCCCAAATGCCGTTCGATTTCCTCGAGGACTTCGGAAATCGGAATCGGTGGTCTATACGGGCGGGGGGAAAGCATGGCCGATACGACGTCAGCTATTGCCAGGATTCGAGCTTCGAGAAGGATTGCATCGCCTTTCAGCCCTTGTGGATACCCCGAACCGTCAATTCTTTCATGATGCTGATATATGATCTCTGCAATGGGCCATGGAAATGGTTCGGTTTCTCGCTCCACCGATTTCAAGATACTGTATCCAACCTCAGGATGTGCTTCCACCATGCCGAATTCGAGTTCCTCGAGTCGATCTGATCTATTGAGAACGGCTAGGGGAATGTAGATCTTACCGATATCATGAAGGAGTGCGGACACTCGCACCGCTTCGATTCGGTCCGCCGGGAGATGCATCTCTCTGGCTATCGCTACCGCAAGCCTGGCAACCCTGTTTTGATGTTCCGCGGTCATTGGATCTCTGGATTCGGTAACTGCTGATAATGCTGTGGTAGCACCTTGTATGGCTTTTCTGAGGGTTTCCACACGAATCGCCATCTCTTCAATTCGATGGCGCTCAGTTATATCTTCGATTAATCCTTCCAATGATGGGGTTTGATCAGATTCCGAACGAATAATCCAGGCTGAAAGTGAAGCACGGAAAGGACGCCCATCTTTTCGACGGAGGTGAATTTCCTCCTCAGTCAGTACGCCTATGGAATCTACCTGCTGGTAAAATCTTTCCCGTTCGTGGATATCGGTGAAGAGACTGTGTAGGTCAGCCTCGAGTAGTTCCTTTCTTCCTTTATACGAGAGCATACTCACCAATCTGTGATTCACATCGAGAAAACGTCCCGCCCGAGTGCATTCTATGCGAAAATATCCAATGGGTATTGATTCAATGAGACGACGAAATCGTCCATCCTCTGTGTGCGATAGCTGCTTATAATCGTTTATCATAGCCTGTCTCGCGGGAGATGCCGGATGGGTTAGATCCGCAGGATTATTGCAGAAACACGTTCGGCTTTTTGTATTATGAATGCTTTGATTGGCGAATTCCTGCAGCAGAAAAGTTAACTTCGATACGTCACTATTGCAATGAAATCCTATGCCATAGCGACGTATCGAACTCTACTTGCTACATCTTCATCCGATGTTTATCAGCCGTGAAACTTGAAAGCGCGTTCATGGCACGATCGATATGACGGTAGCACGGAGCACCTGCTTTCAGAAGCATGGTGACCATGGGATCGTAGAGAGATCCCGAATCCACGCAGAAGACCATGGGTTTCTTAGATTTTCCGAATAAATGTATCAATCTCGAGGCAAGACTATTCGCCGCATGGACATTTTCTCTATGTCCTTCGGCTTTCGGTAGATTATTCAGTGTAGGAGTGGGTGGTACCGGACTAATGACAAGACAATCAACCCCGGGATCATTTTCCATGATTTCGACACATCGAACAAATCCTTCGGTATTGGTCACCGGTGTAACATCAAGCGGATTATGCGCATCAATGACATCTTCCGGAAGCGTTTCGGTCAATTCCGTCAATGTCTGTTCGGATAGATCCGCGAGTGTCAGAAATCCAAGCCGGTCGGCTGCCGCCGTGGCTTCAAACCCGGCATTTGTCACGATACCCACGCGCCGATCGGATATATTTCGAGACCACAGGAGTGAATACGCGAGCGCGAGATCCTGAAATTCATCTAACGTGTCGCATACGCGAACACCCGCCTGTTCGGACAATGTTTTGGCTGTATCGTAGCTGCCAACCATACTCGCGGTATGCGAGCTCGCCGCACGGGCACCTTCGGGACTCCGACCGGCTTTGTAGAGGAGAACAGCACGGCCGCTGGAGGCAATTTCACGGGATACACGAATAAACTGGTGACCATCTCCGGGCTGAAATCCTTCAACATATACAGAGTAAATATCGAGTCCTTTTTCATCCTTGAGAAAGGCGAGGTAATCACCGATGGTCAGATCAACCTGGTTGCCAACACTGATGGAATACCGGGGGCTTATGACACCATCGAATGTGCTTGCCTGGGTTACAAGATAAGCGCCACTCTGGCTGATTGATGCCAGATTATCTCCCCGCGCGGGTGTGAATGGCAATTTATATTTGGGAAGAAAAAACGTATTGTACCCGCCCGGATTCGACACGATGCCCAGACAATTACCTCCGTTCAATATGACACCGCCATCAGGCGAATCGTGGGATTCGGCTAAATCGTGTCGTAATCGTGCCTCTCGTTCCTTCCCGCCCTCGGTTTCTGCAAAACCACCCGGTATGAGGGTAATGGATTCAACAGCGCGCTTTTCAACAAGTTCGGCGACTATTCGATCTGCCCCGGCGGATGCAGGAATCGCCACCACAGCCATATCGATCCTTTTGTTGATTTCATCGATACTGGAATAACATGATACGCCATCTATCTCTTCTGCTTTAGGATGCAAACAGAAAATTTGATCCTTCGAAACACCTCCACCTTCAATGAGATTTCTCAGAATAATGCGTCCCGAATTCATGCCCTTTGTGCTGGCACCTATCACGAGAGCGCTTTTCGGGCGCAACAGGTTCTTAATCTTTTTCAACGGGCGGGGTGTTCGTAAGGCGGGGGTCTTCTCTACACGGGCCAATGCGTCGAGAGCAACGAGCCGGCCATCTGTATCCACTACCACAGGATTGAGTTCCAATTCAGATAAACGCGGGGTATCGGGTGCCGCTTCGGCGGATTCAATAGCAATCCGAGCCAGAGTGGATAAGAACTGCTCCAGCTTTTCCCGGGAAACAGGAGCTGCTGATTGACCTCGAAGTTTACCGGAAAGCGGGCGATCCAGTGCAGAAGCGGTTATAAGCTGATCTAGGGAGGCGGAATATGCAGAGCAGGACCGGAGACTTGAGAGCGGGTTGAGATGCTTGTGGAAAAATTCTGTATGTATTCCTCCGATGCCCAGATTAATCACGGGTCCAAATGCGTCGTCAAGACGAAAACTTGCCAGCAATTCGTGACCGAATGACGATTTGAATTGTATGATTTCAGCGGCCAAAACTCCTTCCACAGCGTCGGCTCCATGTTGCGCCGATACCGTGGCGATGATGGAGCGGACGGCCGCTGATACTTCGTCGGGCTTTTTGTCTACTATGCGGATTCCACCAACGTCCGTCTTATGAGTAATGACGCGACTGGCCAACTTCAAGATAATGCGATCACCCGTCAGAGCAGAGAGAGAAGCCTCACTCACGGTGGACGATGACGGAAATAGAATCGTTTTTGGTACCTGTATACCCTCGTTATTCAGAAGCTCATATGCTTCGTTTTCGAGGAGAGTACTTCTCTCATCTTCCACGCATCTTTTCAGTAGCTCTCGGCTCGATTTCTGCATAAACAACCTCCTTACATATTCCTCGCTTCGAGCCAGGTCATAATACGGTCCCTGGCGGACTCCGGGGTAAATCCGCGTGATTCACCGAGTATGTGGGCCGGGGCCGAAGATCCGAATCCATCTAATCCAATGAATAACCCATTTTCTTTGACAATACGAGACCATCCCAGAGAAATGCCGGCCTCCAATGCAACAATTGGCAGATCATCCGGCAGTATTTTCCGGCGATAGGAACTGGATTGTGAAAGGAATAGTTCAACGCATGGCATGGAGATCACCCGGGATCGTATACCCTGCGTTTCAAGCAACTCCGCCGTTTGCACGGCGAGTGGTACTTCGGAACCAGTTGCCACGAAAATCAATCGTTTATCTGCAGAGTCTCTGAGGATGTACGCGCCTCTATCAACATCTATAGTGATTTCAGATGAAGAAAAATCCAGAACCGGTACTTTCTGTCGAGTGAGTGCAAGTACGGTGGGGCCGTTTGTATTTCGGAGTGCCCAGGCCCAGGCACATGCAACTTCGGGCCCGCTCGCGGGACGAAATACGGTTAATCCTGGAATGGCACGCAATGCGGCAAGATGTTCGACGGGTTGGTGAGTGGGGCCATCCTCGCCCACATAAATGCTATCATGGGTGAAAAGGTATATCACCGGTAATTTCATAAGTGCCGCCAGCCTGATAGATGGTCTCATGTAATCAGAAAAGACCAGGAACGTTGCCACAAATGGTTTAAACGCTCCCACCGTTGCGAGACCGTTGGCAATAGCGGCCATGGCATGTTCGCGGACGCCAAAAAAGATGTTTGAGCCAACGTAATCCCCGCGTCCTATCGAACTCGCGGAAGAGATATGTGCCTTGTTGGAAGCCGCGAGGTCAGCCGAACCTCCAATGAGCCATGGAGCAAATGATGCTGCAGCGTTTAAAGCAATTCCTGAGTGAGTTCTCGTGGCTGCGGAGTCATTGCCCACCGCGTGTTCAAGAATAGAGACCATATCATCCGGAAGAGTCTTTTCGAACATTAATCGCCACGATGCTGATTGGGAAGGATTGTTTCTTTTCCATACATTGAACTGCTTTATCCATTTTTCATATTCATCTTTATTTGTGTTAACCCGTTCCTGAAACGGGCGGTATGCTTCGCGAGGTATAGAAAAATCATCAGCCATTGGCCAATTGAGATTTGATAGAAGAGATTTCATGTTTTCGGAACCAATAGGTGCACCGTGGAGGCGGTGATCTCCTTCATGTCCTGATACATGTTTTCCCATAACGGAGTGTGAAATGATCAGAGATGGTCTATCATCGACGTCCAATGCATTTTTCATGACGTTATCCAGAGCGCCATGATCATGCCCGTTGACTTCAAAACATCTCCAGCCCAGAGCTTCGAATCGCTTTTCTACATTTTCTGAAAATGCAAGATCAGTACTTCCTTCGATGGTAACCCTATTGGAATCATAGATAACAATGAGATTATCAAGCCCCAGGTGTCCCGCCAAGGATCCTGCCTCATTACTTATCCCTTCCATGATGTCACCATCTGATGCGAGTGCCCATACGGTGGCGGGTAAACCCGGGAAATCTTGCGAATGAAAGCGTTGATTGAGAATTTTCAGTCCGAGTGCGATACCCACGCTATTCGCGAATCCCTGGCCAAGAGGACCGGTGGTTACTTCAATACCTTTCAATGGCGAGCGTTCAGGATGCCCCGGTGTTTTGCTATGTAATTGCCGGAACTGTTTCAGATCCTCTATGGATAGATCATATCCGGCCAGATGGAGAAGACTGTAATAGAGAGCTGAAGAATGCCCTGCGGATAATACAAAACGGTCTCGCGCAATCCATTCAGGATCCGCAGGGTTGTATCTCAGGTGACGGGTCCATAACACATACGCGGCATCGGCTGCACCAAGCGGCATACCAGGATGCCCTGAATTCGCGCGCTCCACCTGCTGAACGCTTAATACTCGAAGCGCGGAAAGAGCCACGTATTCAGAAGATTTATCGAGAGCTCGGGCCATTTAAACCTCCTCGGCAAACGGCAAGGCTACACCCAATTCCCCATTCGGTCAATCACTTTTCATAGCCTGAATTGAGCGATTCTCATCTAATCCGGCTTCGCCCCTGCTTCGCCGTTACAAGTACGACTTTGAGGAGACAAAAAAGAATGCTGAATGCTGATTTTCTGATGTAAGAAGATTGAGCATTCCAAGAGAAAAGAATCCAACTTCATGATTCGTAAGCCTCTTCTTTGCCTCAGGGTACGTATCGACTTCGCCATGACAAGTAGCCATGATAACAATCGCTCAATTCAGGCATAGACTATTCATCATGAAAAATGAAAAATCTATAGTCAGGATATTCCATATGGAGACTCCCACTCAGTCGATACTGCTGAACGATTGAAAGTGTAGTCAATAAGCAGGATACCGGGTACACACTATGGATGCCCAGAGTATATACACTGTATAGAAAGCGACCAGTTTATGAGAATTATCGGTTACATTTGCCGGATAAAGTGCGTGCTATCAATAAGAAACACAATTATTACGATATGTACCCTAAAGGTTGATAGTTTGCAGAAGGTGAGACTAATTAGTAACCACACCTTCTTTAGGGTGACTATACATCTTCAGAGAGATTATCGGAATCCCCTGCAGATGGAAACTTTGCTAGTACCTATCCGATAGGATGTCAGCGGATACGAGGAGCTGCGGGTTGACCTGCGGGGACCAATCCACGACTGATGTTCACAGTGTTTCGAGCACTATCTTGAGGAAACCATGAAAACTGATCGATTGATTCATCGTGTCTTGGATGTATTCGATGAACTGTATCCCGGAGCAGGATTGGCTCTGAATTTTTCCAATCCGTTCGAACTCGTTGTTGCCGTACTCTTATCAGCGCGTTGCACGGATGAACGCGTTAACATGGTCACTCATGATCTTTTCAAGCACGTGGCGACGCCGGTGGAATTCCTGGATGCTGATATTGGTGCCATAGAACAACTTGTTCGTCCAACGGGTTTTTATCGGAACAAAGCCAAGCTGCTCATGGGATGTTGCGAAGTATTACATAAACGGTTTCATGACGAAGTACCTGAAGCAATGGAAGATCTTATGCAACTTCCCGGAATCGGGAGAAAGTCGGCGAACATGATACGTGGAAATGCATTTGGTCTCCCGGGGATTGCGGTGGATACGCACGTACAAAGAGTAAGTTTCAGACTTGGGTTTTCGAAGCATAAAGATCCGATTAAGATCGAAAAAGACCTTGGCAAATTAATTCCGGAAAACCGGTGGACTGTATTTTCGAATCAGGCGATTCTGTTCGGGCGTGAGATCTGTATGAGTCGAAAACCGCGCTGTTCTTCGTGTGCTTTGAATGAGATCTGTCCATTCGAATCGAAAACACCGCGGAATGAATAGACATCAAATGCGTAGAGACGATATTCTTCATGTGTACGTATCGGGATTTCCAACAGGGAGGTGCTATGACCATTGTCTATCTTATTCGTCACGGGGAATCAGATTTCAACAGAGACGGGGTGTTTCGTGGTGTCATCGATGTCCCGTTGAATGAGCATGGTCGACTTCAAGCGGAATCCTTGGGACGAATGCTCGCCCGAGTCCAGCTTGCGGCCGTGTATTCCAGTCCTCTTGCCCGGGCACTGGATACGGCCCATGCCATTGCTCTGCCCCATGATCTGGAAGTACAGATCAATGAAGCATTTCAGAATATCAACCTCGGATCCTGGCAAGGAAAACGAAAAACGGAGATCGCTCGTCTTTATCCGGATGACTGGAGTATCTGGAAATCAGAACCTGAACGATTTGTCCCGCCCAACGGTGAGACTATAGGAGAAGTTCGTGAGCGGGCGTGGCAGGAGCTATCCAGATTGGTTCGATTCCATGAGCATACGTCGATCGCCATTGTCAGTCATCGGAGTGTTCTGAAAACGATTTTTGCCTCTGTGCTTGGATTAAAAGAGCGGTATTTCTGGAGGTTCTATCTCGATCCCGCCTCTGTGAGTACGGTTACTTTTCACGTTGATGAAGGATTTGTACTACAGCAATTGAATATCACTACCGGCATCCCGAATTCTCCGAAGGAGGAATATTAGCAATTGGAACAAGTATTTGTCGTCAACCGAGATGATCTGTTTGAGAATCGCTCACCTCATGGCATGATTTTATTGGGCGAAGCAGGTATAGACGGTGAACGCTGGATTTCAGCAATCGAAACTCAAGGTTATTTCGCCGTGCGGGCTGAGACCGAGAAAGATCCCGCAAGGAAGCAAATCATACCGTATTGTATTGTATACGTCGGTGACAAAATACTTCTTTTACGGCGTTTGAGTGGCGGGGGAGAGAAACGTCTTCATTCACTGTTTTCCATCGGTGTCGGAGGGCATATCAATCCCGTGGATACGGGAACAGACTCCAATAATATCCTAATGGAAGGTGCTCGCCGCGAACTGCATGAGGAAATTGAAATCCCAGTCAGCCATGAGTTAGAAGTCATCGGTTTTGTCAATGATGATACCAATGCCGTTGGATCCGTCCACTTCGGGGTTGTTCTACGAACGATTCTATCCCCTGGAACGAATGTAAGAATCAGGGAACATGATCAACTCGAAGGCAGACTCGAACATATCGATAGGCTTAAAGACAAACTGAAATCGAATCCATCTTTATTTGAAACCTGGTCCAGACTTGTCCTTGAAAAACTGGAATTTTCTGAATAACGGGAACCTGACGTTCGATTCCCGGAGTACGTGAAGCAGGAGGAAAATCATCAACAGTTTCCTCGCATCTCGCGGAACGATTCGAATTTGTATTTGTTGGAACGACTGAGGAGGAATGTTTGAGTACAGGGAGAACGCGGAGATTATTCTACACCGTTTTGATACTATTCCTGATACTAAGTGTCATCGGATTGCTGTTTTCCGGTTCCGGATTACCGGCTCGATTCGTATTGGAACTCTATCTTGCCGGATCAGTAACCGAACGTGGTTCACCTGTATCCACCAATCTGTTGGATTCGGAACGATACGGGTTATATGAAATAGCCCGTGGCTTACGGGAAGCGGCAAAGGATGACCGTGTGGATGCCGTATTGGTTCGGATAGCCTCAATACAGACAGGCTGGGCGGCAGCATTAGAGATACGGAGAGCCATGGAAATCGTCGAGCATTCCGGTAAACCCATTCGGGTACTATTAGAAGCCGGTGGTGATAAGGAATTTCTCGTCGCCTGCGGGGTGGATTCTGTATTTATGCTTCCCGGTGGTCATCTCATCGTCGACGGAATTGCGGCACGGGTTGGTTTTCTCCAAAAGAGCCTCGCGAAAATCGGGCTGAAGGTCGAAGCCGAACAGGTTGGCGAATATAAAAATGCGCCGGATAGATTCACCGAAAACACGATGACACTGCCTCACAGGGAAGCCCTGGATACGGTTGTTGGTGATATCTTTCAAACGTATGTGGAGGAGGCGGCACGTTCGCTGGATGTCTCGACACAAGATGTGATGACAGTGATTGAAGGCGGACCATATGGAGCATTAGAAGCGATTAATGCGGCAATCGTAGATGACGTGGCGTATCGATCGGATATTCTCCGGCGATTGGACATACCAGACGATAGAGATATTATCTCGATGCAGCGGTATGTATCGGCATTGTCACGCAGGGGCGAGACTTCGATAGCCTATATAATCGTTGAAGGGAGTCTATTACCGGGCGAATCTCAGGATTTTCCCATGATGGAGTCCGTAGCGGGAAGCGAGACAATTGCTCGTGCACTGAGAAATGCACGACGGGATACAAAGATCGCCGGTGTCTTAATGAGAATAAACAGCCCCGGTGGGAGCGCCCTGGCAGCCGATATAATTGTTGATGAACTTCGTCGTACCGCAGCGGAGAAACCGGTTGTTGTATCAATGGGTGATCTTGCCGCAAGTGGCGGATATTACATCGCCGCACCCGCGCATGGTATTGTGGCCGAACCAACGTCACTCACAGGTTCCATAGGCGTTTATGCGACAAAACTGGTAGCCGAAGAACTGTACAAAATGGCTGAATACAACGTTTCGGTCATAAAACGGGGCGAGCATTCCGACCAGTTCAGTCCCCATCGTCCGTTTACAGATGACGAACGATCCCGACTCGGTGAACTTATGCGGAGTTACTACTGGGATGTATTCGTGAATACTGTATCACAGAGTCGGAATCTATCGCCGCAAGAGGTTGATCATGCAGGTAGGGGAAGGGTATGGAGCGGGGTTCGGGCGGAGCAGTTAGGTTTGGTTGATACTCTCGGGGGCCTCTGGGAAGCACATCGTGCATTGATTCGATTATTGGAATTGCCGGAGGATGAAGTGCTTCGCCTTGTACGACTGCCAAAACCGCAACCGCTTGCCTACAGGGTGATCGATATTCTTTTTTCGGGTCATTCCATTGAGGAATATATTCGCGGATCCCTTCTGAATGGTGCTGATAGACGTGGCGGAGATGTTATCCAGACACGGCTGCCATTCGACATCTCTATTCATTGAACGATACCTCGGCAATGATCACGGATCTAAAAATCTCCTGTCTTTCAACATCTTCATGGCAGGGCTTGTGGACAAGAAAACAGTGGATCATGGCACAACTGGCAGAACGGAACGATGTTCTGTATGTGGATCCGCAGGAATCCGCAACTTACCGTTTCCGCTGGAGAACCAGAAGGAAGGATTCCGGAACGTCGCCTCCGTGTCCGGAGCGTCTTCGAGTAATCAAACCGTGGAATGTTCTTCCCATGGGAAGACACTGGCGGATTTTTCATTCCTTAAACATGCAGCTTCTGAATTATCAAATCAGGAAGTGTTCTTTTGATATCCCTCCGGACATATGGTGGGTGTATGATCCCGTGATGGTTACCGTAGCCAGGAAAATCCCCGCACGATTGCTTATCTACGATTGTGTTGATCGGCACGCCGCCTATGGTGGATACCGTGGTCTCGTGGATACCATGGAATCCCGACTTCTGGAGATGGCGGATATTGTCTTCGTGACCGCACGAGGCCTGGAAACCCATTGCAGAAAACATGCAGAAAACGTGTATTTCATGCCTAATGGATTTGATGC
>Ga0180433_10006493_pt1 | contig 15299 bp, 12 predicted proteins | sample SS_ome_8_FD_132980 | JGI IMG/M metagenome (GOLD analysis project Ga0180433, IMG submission 132980) | Hypersaline lake sediment archaeal communities from the Salton Sea, California, USA - SS_1_D_1 metaG | ecosystem: Environmental > Aquatic > Non-marine Saline and Alkaline > Hypersaline >... | reverse complement strand
TGGGTAGCTACGTTTGGTTGAGATAACCGCTGAAAGCATATAAGCGGGAAACTCGCCCCAAGATTAGATTTCCCACCCCCTCGGGGGCTAAAGGGCCCTTGTAGACTACAAGGTTGATAGGCTGGGTGTGTAAGTCCGGTGACGGACTCAGCTAACCAGTACTAATAGCCCGTGAGACTTGACCATAAAGTTTACTCAGGACAAAAGATCCAGCAGGATCCGAGAACATCCTTCTTTTTTGTTCAAGAAGTTTTAAGTCCTGATTGAAGACGGAAAAGACTTGTTTGATTGTCAATGGGAATAATTCCCGGCAACCATAACAGAGAGGCCACACCCGTTCCCATTCCGAACACGGAAGTTAAGCTCTCTAGTGCCGATGGTACTGCTCGGGGGGCCGAGTGGGAGAGTAGGTCGTTGCCGGGTTTTTTTTAGACTGTTCGGGTTATTGAAGGGAGTTTCAGCTGGATCTTCCTTCCAGGAGAATCGCGCGAACTCACAATTTCATCCCTGATCAGTTTTGAGTTAAAGATGTGGACGTTTGTCTATGATGACATCCCTATCTTTTGCTCAGATTTCGCTTTAAGGAGTGCATCGTGAACATTTATGCGGGCAATTTGCCTTGGGAACTGAAAGAAGAGGAGCTGAAGACTTCGTTTGAAGAGTTCGGAGAAGTCGTTTCAGCGACCATCATCAAGGACAGGTTCACAGGCAAAAGCCGTGGATTCGGGTTTATTGAGATGCCTAACAAAGAAGAGGCGGATGCCGCCGTCGCCGGGATGAATGGAAAAGAGATTTCAGGCCGACGGATCAGAGTTAACGAGGCCAGGAGACCTAGCCGACAAGACTGAAAACTTCCTTAACCACTTCCAGAACCCCTCGAAACTAAGTTCCTGATTTTCCACAAGGAATAAGTTTCTTCGGGTTGAAGTCTATTCATGCCTCAATGTTTTTCAGGTGCTTCCTCACCTACTTGATCAATAAACCGCTGGATTTCGGCATGAAATTTATCCCTGAAGACCTGCGGAGCGACATGCTTATATCCGATGGGGAATTTGAATAGCCCGGTATTCGGTAAATATTCAAGGAGAATAGCGGTATCCGGATAGCCTGGATCATCTTCGCTGGTGATGATCAATGCCTTGCCCTTCCAGCCTTCAAATTCACCTTCCGAATATCCATCCTTTTCATTGAAGGCATAGGCCACTTTCAGCGTATTCAGCGTATTCTTCTTTTTGAAATAGGAATCCATGATGTTTTTCAACAGAACTGACTTGAAAAGCATGTTCTGTTTCACATCTTCAGGAATCTCCCTTTCGTATCCTGACAGTTGGGACAGTTTTTTCTTGGCGAAGAATCTGATGAACGAGATGGGTAGAATCTGGAATAAGGAAAGCGCCCATTTTTTACATCTTTCGATTCTCGGTGCGATAGTGTAGGCAAGGATGATCCCATCGACTCTGTCTTGATTCCTTTTAAAGTAGGATTGGGCTATGATGCCGGTCATGGACTGTCCGAAAAGAACGACCCGATCGACGTTTTCGGCTTGGAGAACCTGATTGATCGCGCTGCTCATCTCATCAATCTCGTCGAAAACGGATATATCAATAACCACCATCCTGTACTTCACTTCGAGCTCGGATATCCTGTCGTACAGCAGCAGAGGAGGGCCCCACCCCCCGGCAAATGTCAGGATTGTTTTCTCGCCTGTACCGCAGAAGTAGTAGGAAACCGCTTTTCCGTCCACCTCTATGGTTTTGATCGAGTGAGTCTCAAGAAAACCTCGGAATTTCGTGTATTCGCTTTCCGAAATTCCCTCTACAGATTTGAGGAGTTTGTGTTCATCCAGCATTGTCCTTCTCATCTATTAATACGATGCTCGATGGCCATTGGTTTTCAAGTCGCTCTGTCCACTCTGTGATCAGTTCCTGGTCATCTGATTTCTCTAATTTCACGAAAAGACCTGCTTCTCTGGCACCTGTGCGCATTTTGTTGAGAAGCTCTGTGTGGGTGCATTTTTCCGGTTCGTCACATTCACTGCAATCATTCATTTTCTTATCAGTCACGCAAATTCTTATTTCACAGTCGTCACGGCCCCCGCCCTTGAGGCACCCGGCGCTTCCCCATTATTCCGCTCTTTGTGTCGGGGCCGATCAATCTTTTAGTTTTTTACTGGAGCACAGGATATCTTTGAGTGTGTCAAAATCAATTTTTGAACTCGTCAGGATCAAAACGACATTTTTTCCCTCAAATCGATCCTTCTGTTTAAGGAATGCAGCCACGGGCATGGCAGCCGATCCTTCGAGTAAAAGGGAGTGCTTCTCTAAGATAAGACGGATGGCATGGGCCATCTCATCTTCGGAGACGATTATGTAATCGTCCACGATGTCCCGGCAGAGCTCGAAGGTGATCGATCCCTGTTCCAAACCGCCCACGGTGCCGTCGGCAAGAGTGGGCATGTATGGAACTGCGATGATTCTGCCCGCTTTGACGGATTCGGACATAGCCGGTGAATTTTCCGTCTCACATCCGATGATCTCGATTCCAGACTTTACAGATTTGAGATAACCTCCGATTCCCGCAATCAATCCACCCCCGCCGATGGGAACAAGAACGGAATCGATTGTCTTGGCTCTTTGCAGCAGTTCTATGCCAATCGTTCCCTGACCGCCGATAACCTTCAAATCATTGTAAGGTGATATGTAAACCCGGCCCTGTTTCTGCGCCACTTTCTGGGCATGCACTTCGGTCTCTACCGAGAATTCACCATAAAACTCAAGTTCAGCGCCGTACATTCGGAGGAGATCGACCTTGGCTTTGGGTGTGGAATGGGGAAGATATATCGTCCCTTTACCGGCAAACCTGTGAAGAACATAGGCGACAGCGCTGGCATGATTTCCTGAAGATGCCGTAATAATTCCTTTTTGCCTCTCTGAATCCTTTAAAGAGAGGTATTTGCTCAGTGCTCCTCTTGCTTTGAATGACCCGGAATGCTGAAAGGTTTCGAGTTTGAGCTGAACCCGGCACCTTCCCGTTTTGCTTAAATAAGAAGAGGGTTCGAGTGGAGTTTCTCTGATGTGGGGACGGATCCTCTTTTCAGCTCTGTGCGTTTCCTCAGCCACGTCCATTATCATTGTCCCATTCTGAATTTCACTAACCTAATGCTTTACTTGTCGTGTTCGGGTGCGGAGTGTTTTGTCACTCGGCGGAGCAGGTGCGACACATGCCCGACCGCCACCACAACCACACTGCCGATGAGTGTATACAACGGCCAGGCTATGGTCAAGCCCCGGCCAGGCAGAAAATCCTGAACAGGTCCATCGACCAGAAAAAGAAGGACGACCAATCCGGAAAAGAATCCGCAGACCGCATCACGGCGATCGGTTTTCTTAGATAGAATTCCCAACAAGAAAGCTCCTAACAATCCTCCATAAGTGTAAGATGCGACCCCTAGCCCAATCTCCACCACTGCGGGACGCTCACCGGGAGATTGAGTTTGGAGTATGGCAAAGATATAAGCAGAACTTGTGATGATAATGCCCCACATCAAGGTCATAACCCGGGATACCTTAAGGTCCATTTCGGGCGCGCTCTCTTTTCCCCAGTAGGGTTTGTAGATGTCCAACATCGCCGATGAAGCAAGAGAGTTGATGGATGATGAGAGGGTGCTCATAGCGGCAGCGAGAATGGCGGCAATGATCAGACCGGATAGACCGGCCGGTATTTGTTCGACGATAAATTTGGCAAATATTTCATCGGGTGTGGCCAATCCCAGCTGGGCCGGTGTCTGACCTCTGTAAAAGACATAGAGCAACAGTCCGATGAACATGAAAAGAGCAAACTGAAGGGCGACAAGAATACCGCTTCCGATGAGGGCTTTTTGACTGGAACGCAGATTCCGCGTTGTCAACAGCCTCTGCACGATGAGCTGATCGGTGCCGTGGGAAGCGATGGAAAAAACAGCCCCTCCGAGTAAAGCAGTGAGAAACGTATAAGGGCTGGCAAGAAATTCCCTGAAATTCAGATCAAAACCCAGATCAAACAGTTTCAATTTGCCCAGACTTTGCACAACACCGAGAGAATTTGTATGGCCGTGAGAAAGTGACGTTAGAATGATGCCCCCAGCAAGGAACGCTCCTCCGATATAGACTCCCATCTGGATGACATCCATCCAGATCACGGCTCTGATCCCCCCGAGATACGTGTAGACAAGAGTCACCCCCGAAATGATCAGGATAGAGATGAGATAGATGTTCAGGTCGGATAACGCAACGCCAGCCAGCCGAAGGATGATGGCCAAGGGTATGGCGGAAGCAAACAAACGCACGCCATCCGCCAGAAGCCGGGTGACCATGAACGTTGTGCTGGCGATGTTGCGCATGCTGTAGCCGAACCGGTTGCCAAGAAACTGGTAGGCCGTAGAGAGCTGACCCTTGAAGTATTTGGGCAGCAATAACAAGCTGACCACAGTCCGGCCGAGAACATACCCAAAGGTGATTTGAAGAAAGACAAGGCTTCCCCCATAAGCGAGGGCCGGGATGCTGATAAAAGTCAAGGTGCTGGTTTCGGTGGCGACGACCGAAAACATGACTGCCCACCATGGAATTTGATGTCCTCCGAGAAAGTAGTCGGATGTGGACCGCTGCCGGCCCGAGACAACCAGCCCAAAAACAGTCATTCCCACCAGATACAGGACGATGATCAGATAATCCACAGACGAAAATCCCATGTTTCTATCTCGCACGTCGAGAGTCTGCCATGGCGGCAGCCCTCTTTCAAATGGCTATCTCAACGACGGATTCAGGCGTTCCAGGTATCTTTCGAGCTCGTATGTCTCTGCAATAGAGCGAGCTTCGTTCCATGCGACAGCTCTCTTTTCTTTTAAAGATTCAAGAATACGTATGATGGAGAGAGCAACCTCACTAATTTGACATGTCTGCGCCGAAACATAATCCATCGCATCAAAAAGCACCGCGTTGGCCTCTGCATAATTCAGATGCGCTGCTTTGCCATATGTCTTTATCCATTCCTCCTGTGAGAGGGCATCATTCACATGATTCAGGATGAGATGCGTGGCCCTACCGATGAGCTTGAGGTTACTCGGTTTGACGTTGGTCATCGTGTTCCCGACGATTTTTCCCATCCTGGCCATGACGGCTGTCGAATGGGCATTGAGGAGGATCTTGAGTATGACCTGGGTATTGAGGCCCAGAGGATCGTCTCTCTGGGTCATAGAGAGCGGAAGAATAATGTCTTCTTCTATGTCTAAAGGCAATAGACTCACAATGTGTTCAAGGCTTTCTCTCATGCGGTCTCCGACCAACACGAGAGCCACCCGTGCTTCTCTTTCTTTGAATAGATGGATAAAACGGCAAAAAGAGGACTCGGAAATGCCGAGCTGCTCAATTTCTTCATCGACACAGACGGCAACGCCGAGATCTCCTTTTTGCGGGCCTCTTTTTGAGATGTTATCGTCAGATAAGGAGAAATCATACAGCTCCCCCTGATCCTGTCCGGCCATGGAAAGGCTGTTCAGGGCCGCCTGTTTGAGATAGGGGTCGTCGATTCGGCTTTGGAAAGGGGGTTCATAAAAGCTGTTCTCCAACCCTCTGAAGCTGCGGCCCAGGAAACGGTTCCAGGCATCTTTAGAGTCGTTTCCTTCGGTCCATACCTGTATCCAGCTCTTTCTCTCGGACTCTTGAACAGTATCAAGGGGATGGAGGTGGAAGGTAGGGCTTCTCTCTGCACAATCGATAAAAACCGTTATCAAAGCCTTTTTGGCAAAATACGTCGTGCGATGAGCGTTCTGATAGGTCGCTGATTCCAGATCTGTGATCCGGCTGATGATTTCGACCTGAGATCTCAAGATGTTTATCAGAGAAGGGAAGGAAGACAGCCGTTTCTCATAGCATGGTTGACCGGTAAATCCCAAAGATGACAATTCCTTTCTTGATAGATAGTTTTTCAGGACTCTGCGTATGCCTTCTTCGATAATGAGGCCCATGATAAACGTCTCTGATGTTGCGGCCTGCATTCGTGTGGATCCAGCCAATGCTTGCGGGCCTGTGGCCAAATTGATTTTGGTGATGCCGGGATGGTCCATAACAGAACGACTTCTGTCAAAGCACTCAAGCCTATCATCGGGGTTGTTGTACAGGAAGTAAATCTGATTTCTGGCTTCTGTGATGGCTTCTCCGGTCAGCTCTCCATACTGCTCCAAAGCTGCTCGGACTGCTCCGATCACAGATGATGTCTCGCCTCCTTCAGTAATGCCGAAGACAACGTCCCCCTTTTTTATTCCTCTGTCGAGAAGCTGGAGTTTTCCCACGAGCTCCAGATCTTCGAACCCTTCCAGGGCACTGATGAGAGCTCGGTCTCCCCCTGTCATTTCTCCGATCAATCGATCTTCAATATCTTTTGGCAGGGATGTTTTCAGCTTGTCCCAAATGCGGCTATCTTTGATTTGAATCCAGAATGGCCGCCAGATTGCGCTTTCCATCTGTTTGGCCAAACGACCGGTCGATCCACATCCGTAAATAAAGATTTTCCGTTTTTCCCTGATGGCTCGACTAACTGCTTCAGCCGCTTGCTTGAGCCTGGATACATCCTGAGTCATACGTTTGAGTGTCTGGGAAATGTCTTCATCGACGCAAATAATTTGATTTAAGCCTTCGATGAAATCTTCTCTTACAGACGCACTCAAGTTCCAGGTTCGAGGATGCCTTTGTTCAGTGAGGAGATGGTGAAGCTGGAACTGTTTTTTGTTGTGGACGAAATCGACAGATCTGAATGAGGGCTCTGTGTTCAGCAAGGACAAAACAGATGTTTCTGTCGTTTTCAACAGACGCTCACTTTAGATAAAATTCTCGATTTGTTCTTATATTTACTTAAATCGACTTTATTTATCTTTTCTTTTCAATCTATTCTGTACGGAGTCACTCAGGAGTTCTCTCAGGGCATCCGATGCGATCCACCGGGCGGACTTGGAATCGATTTGGCTTATGACCTTCGCTGTTTCCAGGGCGGCTTTGTTCAAATTCAGGTTCCTTTTTCCGATGCTGCGAAGCGCCCAATTGACCGCCTTTTTGACAAAGTTCCTTGGATCGCCGGATTCACGTTCAAGTAGAGGCAAGAGACCCATGAATGTTTGGTCGTCTTTTTTTTTATCGTGCACGGCCAGGCTGGCAATCAAGGAAAAGGCCGTCCTTTTGACAAACTCTTGCTCCCGCGCAGACCAATCCGCGATTTTTTTCCAGGCAAGCGGTGACCTATCAAAGAAATTCATGCACACCTGGTCGCAGACGTCCCAAGAGTTGATGTCCTTGACCCAATCCTCCATTTGCTCTTCTGTCAGCTTTTCGGGCTCACCGACAAGTGCGGCAACGATCCTGGCCTCCGGTATCCCCGTTTTCCACAGGGCCAGGGCCAGGTCATGGTCTTTGCCCAATTCTTTGGCTAATTTTCGCATCTCAGGTACGGATACGCCAAGTCTTCCCTCTGCCGTCATGCCGTAGCGGGCCATGCCCTCTATCTGATCCGGCCTGGCTTTGGATTTCAGCCTCTGCAGCACATCATCAATGTCGGTCATGATCAATACTCCACCTTGAACGTGTCAAGAATCATTGAAAAGCTTTTTAAAAAATTGCAGTGGATCCAAACAAACCCGGTTGAGTATCCGCATGCTCATGCTGGCATAGCTCGCTCTGCCCCTATCCGCGAGGCTCTTCCGTATCTCGAGATGAAGATGATTGGGGGTGTTGAATTTTGCGTCATCGAGCTCTTTCTGGTTAAAAACACGGGCCATTGCTGTTCGTTCATCCACCCAATCTCCCACTTTAACTTTGATGTCTTCGATATGAACATACATGGAATAGAGAACATCGCCATCGGAGAGATGGTGTTCGACAACAACAGAGCGATGCGGAAATTCACGGAAAACACGAACAACCCATCCATATCCTATGGGATATACGGTTTCATTGAAAGCTCCCCACAGATCAAGGCCCGCATGGTGATGTCCGGGTTTGTAGCTCCTCCTGTATTCCCCGTAAACGCCAACCACGCGTTTCTTGATCAACGGGAAGCTCTGTCTATCGGATTCGCTGAAAGGAGAGAAAAATTCATAGCAAGTTATGCTGTCTCTATACGGGCTGAAATTTATCCAGTTGTGAACGCCAGGTTCCCCACTCTGAAAGCTGCCCGTGAACGGGCTGGGCAACAAAAGGGAGGAACAAATCACGAGTAAGGCAAGAATACTCAGGATAAGAATACTCTGAGAGCCTTGAGTTTCCGGTGTCATGGGCATATCACCATTGCCAGGTCATATTCCTTGCGTCCTAGTTTTCTTGTGTTCTTTTCTGTTTAGAATTGGGCCCTTTCAGCGATGAGACGGTTTAAGATTTTTCCGTAGGCATTTCTGGGGCTGTCACAATTGAAGAAAACGATTACTCCTGTGTCATCCTCAGGAATGAAGAGCATCTGAGTCGAAATCCCGGGATCCCCGCCGCCGTGCCCCCAGGTAAGTATGCCCCCTTTATATTTTTGTGTATACCAACACAGCCCCCGTCCGAGATGTCTATCCGACAGCATACTGGCGATCGTTTCTTTTTGTAAAATTGGCACGCCCTCGAATGTTCCGCCGTTGATGTACGCCCTCAAGAATCGAGATAGATCCTGCACACTCGTCCGGATGAGGCCGTCTGGGTAATTAGGGAAACTGTACAAGCAGTGGGGGAAAAAGGCGCCCTTTTTTATGGACTGCTTGTCCGGGCCATACCGGGGCAGAAGAGATCTTAGCTCCAGGTCTTCAGGTTGTTTGAAATTTTCCGGATAGTAAGAATAGGGAATAGCGTGTCGGCTCACATCGATGTCGGCCAAATGCCATCCTGTCTGTGTCATTCCCAAAGGAACAAAGATGTGTTTTTTGCAGTACTCGGCAAAATCCATACCAGAAAGGACTTCAGCCAGGTAGCCCAGCAGCCCGTATCCCACGTTGGTGTAAGCCCTAGGCCCCCGCGGTATTTTTATTGTCCCGGGTTTCCAGGTGTGGAAATTCTCCCTGGCATCATAGTATGTGCTCCCAGGAGTGAAATATTCTGTTATCCAGTCCTTGAGCGAAATAGTCGGATCGCCGCAGGCATAGCTTTTTCCGTAGGCTTGGCCGTCCTTGATGGAGGACTTGTGAGTCAGGAGCTGCCGGAAGGTGATGGGGTCATCCGGATAATCGGGATTTCTGACTTTGAAGGAAAGATACGTATTGACGTCATCATCCAGCTTGAATTTACCTTTCTCCCAGAGCTGCATGACGGCCGTGGCTGTGATGGTTTTCGAGATCGAGCCTATGTTCTGGATCGTATCCGCAGCCATGGGAATCTTGTTCTCGACATCCGCCCATCCGTATTGTTTGGCCCAGACAAGTTTATCTTTTTTGACGATGCAGGCGGACAAGCCGGGAATATGGTTGGCTTCCATTGTTTCTAAGATAAATTCATCCAGATCAGATTGATCGACAAATGCTGAGGAATTGAAAACGACAAGCAAGGAGGCCGCTATGACCGAAAATAGCATTTTCTGGCAGAGATGTCTTTTAGATTTAGGCATATTCTTTCCTTTCTTTCGATGACTCACGAGGAGGTATTATACATCATTCATCGGATGTTTTCTTTTCAGAGTTCAAGCTGGATGTATTTCCAAAACTGTTCTGGAAGCTATATCGAGTAATCAGATTGGTGACTTCGAAAACACTTCGATTTTTCCCCAGCGATGAAAAATCGACTCGGTTTCCGGCCTTGCTCTCCTTTCCCTACTGGGAAAGGAACCATGCCCGCTTCGGCCTTCAAACGGTTTTCTCCATCACACAATCTGATTACTTTGTAATGCGCTTAGAACCTGGCTCCATAACGATATTGGGAATACTTACGTGCAATTTTAGCGTGCTTTATTCTGAATGTTTGAAAACGTTTCCGTTTATCATAACAAACCTGACATCGCGCAAAGCCTTGATGTTTTCCAGCGGATTTTCAGGACAAGCGATGATATCGGCTCTCATCCCTGCTTTTATGTTCCCTCTAATTTTTCCCATATCAAGCATTTCAGCCGCACGGACAGTCATGGCGCGAAGGATGTCTGCTGCTGGGACCTCCGCTTCGAGCCAGGTATCGAGCAGTGTAAGGGCAGCACTTCCTCTGGTGTGTCCTGGAACTTCGACAACCACATCCGATCCGAAAGCCATCTTGACACCCATTGTGTGAGCTCTTCGTAGACGGTCGACAATTTTGGGGTAATACGTCATTATTCCGTAAACGTCCCAGACCTCTTTCGAAATGTCGGTTCCGCACAACCAGACACCCTTCTCTTTAGCCATGCTCAAGGCCTCATCGCTCATGATAAAACCGTGTTCGATCGAGGCCAGCCCTCCTTCGATGGCGTTCCTTGCTCCCTGTTCTGTCAAGCAGTGGGCACATACTTTGACACCGCATGCCGCTGCCTCTTCGACCATGAAACGGACATCTTCGGCGCTGTAGATGTACCTTTGATCATCGATCACGATTTTGATCCAATCGGCACCAAGATGGAGATTTTGTCGTATTCCTTTTCTTATTTCATCCCGAGTATCAGCTTCGATGTAGTCGATATCCGGATAGCGCATGTGCTCGAAATTCATATGGAGCTGACCACCCATGGGGGCTATGATTTTTCCGGAGACCAGCATATGGGGTCCAGGAAATTTTTCTTGATCGATCGCTCGTTTCAAGGCCACATCTGCGTAGTGCCCTGCATTGCCGACATCTCTCACGGTTGTGAATCCGGATTCGAGGTAGGTCCTTGCGTTCTCCACTCCCTGCAGTGCCCGATCGGGTGTGGTTTTTGCCAGATAGTAGGCCAGAAAACCGAATCCCTTGGTTCCCTTCAAAGGCACCATCTCACAGAGATGGGTGTGGCAATCGAAAAGACCCGGCAGCACGGTGTGCTTCGAAAGATCTATGATTGTGGCTTTTTCCGGGATTTTTATATTCGCACCGATTTCCTTGATTGTATGGCCTTCGATCAATATGAGGACATTCTTCTGGGTAGTGGCGGTCTCGGGATCGATAACCCTGCCAGCTTTAATGACTGTGACCTGAGTCCCACTCAGGATCGAGCCGAAGAGAATCAAAAAAAGTATCGTTCGGACGAATGTTTTTAAATTTGCCATTTTATGCCTCCGGGTTGGACATTGCTGTCACTATAATTAATCTGTCATGTAATCACAAGCAATGAATGGGATCGGATGAGGCCTCTCATCCTGGGTTGTATGAATCATACTTCTCCTTTTCCACAGCTTTGGAGACGTGGTTAATATGAGCGGAGAATGGAACTTTATTGTGTCATTGACGTAATATGTATTGCATCTCAATTTCGATTGGGAGGTCAAATTGAAGCGACAAAGAATATCCTGTTTGATTTTGGCTCTTTTTGTGCTCAGTACCAGCATGTTGGCTTACGAGGCTGGCGGCGGAGGCAAATACGAGGCACTGGTTGGGGAGTATGAGTTTGAATACCAGGGACAGGTTATGGTCATCACTTTCAAAGAAGAAGCCGGGAAGCTCCTGGCCGCCCCTCAGGGTGAGGAATTTATCGAGGTTGATCCCGTTGAGGGAGAAGACATGATGTTCGACGTGACCACACCCCAAGGTCAGTACTATGAAATTCTTTTTGCCAAAGACGAATCAGGAAAAGTCAATCTGTGCACGCTGATCACGATGGGCATGGAGATAGAAGGAGTCAGAGTTAAATAACAAGCGGCTGTTCAAAATGCAAGATTGATTGTGAGTACAAAGGGGCAACGTTTTTAATTTGCCCGCGTGATCAGAGACATAGACCCAATCAAAACAGATTGGACCCGGGAATTCCATCTTTATTTCTTAGTTTGCATTGAATATAATGGCAGCAAATTTTGTCTTGTGGAGGTAAAAGTGGCAAAGGCCTTTCGGAAAACAGGTGTGATTTTAACCTTGACTTTATTTGTTCTCAGTGCTTCGCTCATTGCTTTTTATCAAGAAGATGCTGAAAAGAAGTATGCCCCCCTTATCGGTGACTATGAATTCGATATGCAGGGACAGATTATGATTGTTTCCTTCTGGGTGGAGGAGGGCTAACTCTGGGGAGCCCCCGAAGGCGAATCACCTGAAGAATTGGAGCCCGTTGAGGGGGAGAATTTGAAGTTTGAAATTACCACTGTGAACGGCCAGTTCATGGAGCTGGAGTTCGTCAAAGACGACTCGTGCAAGGTCACCAAATGCATCGTCCTGACCATGGGAATGGAAATGGAGGGTGTCAAGATAAAATAAACCAAGCTGCTGAAGCCAGAGTGATATACCTGCGATTTGAATCTAAAATCCAGGCTGTTTACTGTTCAAAAAAACTCCTTTTTTATATATTCCTCATTTTTCGAAGTTAGAGGGTTCGTATCCACACAGGAACCATGATATCAGCAATTTGCTTCTATCATTGAGATTACGAGCCTGTATTCACATTTTCCTTTTTTGATTAGACAATCATTCAGAAAAATTTTTCTGAAAATTTCTCTTGACATTAATGTATAAAGTATACTATATACAACGGTGAATGAGCATGTTACTGATAATTTCTGCTTTTTTAATGGCTTGCCAAAATCGGTATGATAAAAAAGAGCAATTTTCACTCCCGTGGGTATCAAATAATCCGCGAATTTTTTAAAAAAACATTTTTTTAAGGAGGGCTTTGTATGAAAAAGGAATTATTTAAAGGTATTCTGATTTTATCGCTATCCTTGTTTCTTATTCTTCCTTGTCTTTTCTCTGCTGTCAAAGGCACTCTGCGAGTTCAGATTTATGACGAAGAAGGGAGTATTCTTCCCGGCGCGGAAGTTTCAATCTCCAGCCCTGACATGATGGGAATAAAGACTTTGATCGCCAATGAGAAGGGCGAAGCTGTGTTCATCAGTCTAATTCCTTCACTATACGAGGTCAGAACGATATTACAGGGATTTCAAGAGGTCATTTCCAAGGATGTGAGGGTTAAGCTGGGCAAAGAAACCGTGCTCAGTGTTGAAATGAGTATGGCCGCTATCGAGGAAAGTCTCACTGTTATTGCCCAATATCCGACTGTCGATACTAAAAATACGACGATTTCCGAACATGTCTCGAGCGAATTGGTGGAATCTCTTCCCGTTGCGCGCGATTTTGTTGGGTATGTTCAGTTGGTTTCAGGGGCCAATATGATTCCGAATTCCGGCGGACGTGATACGGGAAACGATCCTGTCGGCAAGGGTGGGATCAATTACAATGCCCGGAATGCGTCCCTTGGGGGTTCGGATAATCTCTATTGCCTCGAGGGCGTGGATATCACCGGTATGAGCAGCCAGAAGGCCGGGATGACCTTCAACAACGAGGTCATTCAGGAAGAGCAGGTCATCACATCGGGCGCCTCGGCCGAATTTGGCGGTGGCAAAGGGGTTATCACCAACATCATCACCAAGTCGGGCGGCAACCGATTCTCCGGATCGGTCAATTACTACCTCCAGAAAGAAAGCTTCTGGGGTGGATTCAAGGGCTTGGCCGCTGAAGACTCTCGCCTGCAGACCTACAAGGATGACAAGTACGATACGGCTGCGACGTTGGGAGGACCGATCCTCAAGGACAAATTGTGGTTCTTTGTCTCCGGACAGTACCGGAACAACTCCAGCGAGTTCCAGCTCACGGAAATCGCATCTCCCACGCTCGAAACCACGGATTATTCGGAGAAGCGGTACAACGGATTCGGAAAGCTGACGTTCCAACCGACCGGGAGAGATATGCTGTCTGTTATCTTCTTCAGGGATCAGTATGATATCCTCGGATCCCGAAGCGTGAACAGTCCTATTGGTCGACAGAATATCTCAAAAAACCACTATACGTCCATCTCGATGCAGTATCAACGCATCTTCGGCGTCAATTCCATCCTGACCGTCAACTATGGTCACTATGGGGTTGCTAACAAAAGAGAGCCGCGCTTTCCCGAGGCCGGCGCATTCGAGGACCTGAGATTCCTTCCTGGGGCGAGGCCAATGGCCTATGAAGCTCAACTCGGAACATCACCGACGGTCTCCGACAACGCGAGCAAACGAGATCAATACAGCGTGTCCTTTGAACACTACATAGGAAACATGCGGCTGAAAGCCGGGGTTGCCTACATTAACGAGTCTGACAGATCCTATAGACATATTATCGGGAATGAGCAGCTCACTTCCCTCGCACCTTATCTCTCTGGGTCGAATCTCATGGATCTTGTGAACATCGGGCTCTATTCCTACAGCGATTTCCGGAACCTGATCCTTCCGAAACTGAACTCCGAATGGGACAGCACGTCCGAATACTACGATCTCAATCACGACGGCGTTGTGACCGAGGAGGAACTGGGGACAGCGACCTTCACCGCGCAGAGCCCGAACGGCGTGTATCTTATGCGGTGGTTCGAGGAGCACGAAGGCAACAACACGGTCCGAGCCCGCCGCTGGACAGGATATCTCATAGACGATTGGCGGATCAGCAAAGAATGGACCCTGAACGCGGGGATTCGGTTCGAAAACCATAACTACCTGGACTCCAACGGAGACGAGCTCCTCCACATGAAGACGGAGCTGCTGCCGAGGATCGGCCTGTCCTGGGACATCGGCGGGCGCGGCAGGCAGAAGCTCTCATTGTTTTATGGGCACTACACCGATCCCATGGACTTCCGGCGAATACATAACGCGGGCGACATCTCAGGACAGGTGCGGGTTCAGGATCTGTGGCTGGCCAACGACTGGTATACCATCAAAAGGGTGGGGTCGGTCGAAAGGCGAGGGTTCTTGTTTGCCGCGGGCCTCAAGGACCAGTTGTCACGGGAGTTGTCCCTGACATATGAGCATGACCTGGGCAACCAATTTTCACTGGCCGCGCAGGCCTACTACCGCGGTGACCGGCGGATCGTCGAGGATGTCGATTGTTTTCTGTATTGCGAAACGCTGGTCGGAGATCCCCTTTGGGGGGATCTAGCCCTCTCCTGGGAAGAGTTCGGATACCCCGCCTCGGGACCGCCTGAGGGGGCCACTTACTTCATCGCCAACTTGGTCGGTGCGAAGAGGGATACCTATGGCCTTGATCTCGAGTTGGCCAAGAGATTCAGCAACGGATCCAGTTTTACCGCCCAGTACTCCTTCAAGGACGGGAGGGGCAACAGCGTTAGTGACAAAGAAGCCCTGCATTATGGTGATATGCCGGAGATAGATCCCAAGAATCCCTGGATGTGGGGTCCTTTGCCGG
>Ga0180433_10006492_pt1 | contig 15299 bp, 22 predicted proteins | sample SS_ome_8_FD_132980 | JGI IMG/M metagenome (GOLD analysis project Ga0180433, IMG submission 132980) | Hypersaline lake sediment archaeal communities from the Salton Sea, California, USA - SS_1_D_1 metaG | ecosystem: Environmental > Aquatic > Non-marine Saline and Alkaline > Hypersaline >... | reverse complement strand
TTTTTTAGACAAAAAAGTTTATTTTTAGTGTTTTAACAATGTTTTTCTTGTATTTTTATAAGCTATTGAAGCAGAACAACTTATAGAATACAAGAAAAAACATTGTATTTCTATTAAAAACATGGGACGGAAGCAATTTGACTAGTTCCAAAAGAATCGAAAGTTCCAGAATTGAGACGGTCTACCTTTTCAATCTGGAAGAATCTTTTGTAAAAGTTTTTGTTCGATCCACTTTTCATAAGGATAAATGGATTAGACATAGACGATTGAAGCATTTTGATCTTATATGCTTTTTTCTCGTCTTCGGAAATCGATCCTCTGCGAACGAGTCGATTTAATTTGGAGTTAGACATTACGGATTGAATTCTTGAAATTTTAACAAAGGAATCGCAGTTTTCTGGAACTTCTAGAATTTTGGATGTATGACAATCATCCAAGGATTTCATAATATCAGTATCCATGAATTTCTCTAACACTTCTTTTGTTCCATGTAAGCGAATAATGCTTCCAAGAACAACCTTATATTCAGGAAAGCTTACTCCAATATTAGAAGATTGAATAGATACCAATGCTTTATGGACGTTAGCATAAATCTTTTCCAAAGCAACATTAGTTCTCACGTTTTTATTCATTTTCAGGTCAACATAATAGTCCATAATTAATCTCCTTTGATTTTAAGATTCCTAAAACTAATGAATTTGTTATGCTCGAATTTTTGAAACGTAAGCGAGTCCTTTTTTACCAAGATAGAACGTATTGACACCAGCACACTCGATCATTTCTTTGATTTTTTGTGCTTTTTCTGTATCGACATCAATATTAATTTCGAGTTTCCCTCTTGCTTTTCTAAGGGATCTTTTAATTTCCATTTTCTTGGATTTTCCTTCTTCTTTTACCCATATAACTTGGGTGTATGGATTTCCCCAAACCCTTCTTCTCTCGTTTCCAGTAGAGAAGCTATACATAAACTCACTTTTGCTAAAACTACCTGGACAAATCCCTCCAATATTTCCTTTTTTAGAGAGGGCGTTTGAGAGATCGTAATGACTGGAAATCTTTTTCTTTTGAAGATGGAAAGAAGAAATATATAATTTTGCGGGAATAATTTTATCTTTCGCGTTTGTATACTTGATATCGGGAAAGATTTCATTCAATACAGAGATTGCTTTGTTTGCCATCTCTTCGTCTTCTACTTTTTTGATTTTGCTAAGTTCTTCAAATCGTTCGGCTAAAGCAAGAGGATTCATATTGACACCCACATTTGCCAATTTTTCGTTAATGATAAAATCAAAAAGTTGTTCTTCGGTTAGATATAAGATGCTCCACAGTTCTTTTGAATATTCAGAAGTAAGAAGAGGATGCTTTGTATTGATAGTTCCCGTAAACGCCGATTGATCAAAATTTCCATTCATATTTCTAAGGTAGACAATTTCATCTGTAATTTCTGCCTCGTCTTCAAAAGAAACAAGAGGTTCAATATCTTTAAAGAAATAATCGTTAGAAGCTCTAGCCTGATACAGCTTTCTTTGATCTCCAATAAGACGATTGAGGACACCCATGATTGTATCGTTGGTAGTATCTCTTTTAATGTAATTCTCTTCTTTTTTAAGAGCGGTAGAACTCCCAATGAACTTTCTACCTTTCTTTGGGAGTTCTACGTTATTACTTCCATCTAAAAATGAATTTCGCCAAGCAGAATCATATTTGATAGTGATATTCATATTAACTTCCTTTCTTAAGCTAATAGTTTTTCCTCTTTTTTGGCTTCGTAATATACTGCAAATTCAGATTCAGGAACTTCGGAGATTTCACCCTCGTCCTTCTTGATTCGCATTGGCTTACCATCATTATAATCAACAAGAACGGAATCAATGTACATGTATCCTTTTGCTTGTTGAATGTAGAGGTCGCTAATCATTTCGACAAGATGAGTGACGAGAATCTTCATAGCATCTTGATTGAGAAGGATGCCAACACAACCTTGTTCGTAGATTGTTCCTTTACGAACGTAGTTTGCGTGATATACTGCCTCGGCCTTGAGATTGTCATCCTTACTCAAAGATTGGATGAATTCGCCCATTTCTTTTGCAATCTCTTCACCCTCTCCCTCTTTGACGGCCATTGCTTGTGAGTCGAATTTTGCATCGAGAGAGATAAATTGGAGATTTTCGATATTGACAGAAGCATATCCAAGGTATTCAGTATCTCCAAAAGTTGTCTTAGTGAAGAAGCTATTGTCACTCTTTTCGTTCTTCTTTACTTTTCCATCTTCGTCTTTCTCTTTTTGTTTCTTTGCTCCGGATCGTGTTAGATTTTCAAAATTTCCGTTGCCAAGTTGATCGACAAAGTCTTCGACCATCAAAGGACTTGTTCGCTTATAGCTTGCTGAGGGGACCATATATCCACGAAGCAAACCAGTTTCGGAAATAAGAAGGCTTCTCACGTTCTTCTTGGTTGTAAAATGTGTATCGAATGCTTGGTTCTTAAAAAGGTGGTGCCGAAGGCAATTCTGACTGATATAGAGAGGGTTTTCTTTGAAGTTGATGTCAGATGCTTCTTTGCGATACTTGTAGCCAGTATCTTCCTTTACTTGACCACTAAGGTTCGTATACCCGCGAAGCTTGGGGATACTGTGGTTATTAATAGTCTTTCCGTCAGAACCCATAACCTCAATACTTCCGTTCCAATTCACTGCTCCGTGACCTTTGCCAACAATCTTGAGATCCACGCTTTTGATTCCAGTAACCTTATTCATTCTTTTTCCTTTCTGAACAATCGAATACTTCTAACATAATTCCTATAGTAACACAAATTTTTTATTTTGCAAGCTTTTTTTAAAAATTATTCTTGTAATTTTGGCAAAGACATAGCCCCTACATTTTGTTTGCTTGTTTTCAGATAGAAAATTGCAAACGAGTGATTATCGGCATTTACTTTTTCCAAGTCTTCTGGAGTATAGCTAACGTAAATTGGTGTTTCAGGGTCTTTTGCTGTACTCATAAGAGCAAAATCGTTATGAGGCTTAGTAAAACCATCTTTAATGTTATGATGCTTTTTCATCATAAAGGATAGCAAATTTCTTTCGCTTCTCCCATATCCTAGAATCTTCATTGTCGGCAAAGTCAAGCCGCTATCCGTTTCTTCTTCTTTATAGCAATATTCGTTTTTGATTTTGATTCCATCCTTTGAGTGCCGATCTTCAACATAGCAAACACACATTTGAACGAATCGGTTATCTCCACGCAATGAATTGTTTTTGATTTTTATCTTTGTATTTTCAGAGGTAAACTTCTTCGGTGTTTGAATTGGGTCCATAAGCTTATTATTGATATTCTTAACACTTTCCTTCATTGATTTCAAAATATCTTCTTTGACACTGCTTCTATATTCCTTATTTTGATAGAATTCTTTGTAAAGTTTGTTGATTTCCTTTAACTTCATCTTTTTATCGTAGAGATGTTCTTTTGCAAACTTATGGAAAGACAGAGCTCCGTTTAGTAGGTGAAGATGATTGAGAAATCTTGCACAGGGACCGTTTTTCTTTCCATTTTCGATAGAATTAGGAATAGCAATGGTCATCAAACAAAATTCGTTTTCTCCGAATCTTCCAAGTCTTCCATTTCTTTGCATGATGTTGTCAAAATTGTTAAAATCTGACAGCATATAATCGCAGGAGATATTAAGCGATGCCGATACTGCAGGACCACTTCTTAGACAATCGTATTTCTTGCTGCCATTTTCTCCAAAGGATTCAAACATTTCATTAAAATACTTCTTTTTGTCTTGTTTAATGTATTTCGAGTGATACAAAAGAGCATTTTCTTTGTATTGGTTATCGATGAAGCTTTTTTGAGCGGTATTAGCCATGTTACAGATGTTAATTTGACGAACTCCATCCTTGCTCTTTTTGTAGAACGGATTATCTTCATCTGTTGAGTCTTCGTCGTAGAAGTAAGGGGAAATTTGATATTCCGTCTCATTAAAGCTTTCGAGAGTTACAATGCTTTCAGGGTCGATTTCCAAAAAGTCTTCGGAAAAGCAGAAATTAGGAGTAGCAGATACCAAAAGAGTGTTCGGAGTTTTTGCCTTCTTCTTACTTTCGATCAATTCTGAAAAGAACAGATTGTAAGCAGACATATTGATATATTCGTGAAATTCGTCAAACACAACATGAGAACACATAAAATCGACAAACTTAGTAATGTTTTTGTGTGTGGTAATAGAGTCGATAATCTGGTCAATCGTGGTAATAACAACATCTCCAGAGAAAGATTCTGTTGTTTCATATTCAATTTCGTCGATAGATGTTCTTTTGAATTCCCCTGTTGCAATTTCAACTTTAGAGTTGGGAAGATATTTTTTAGATAATTCCTCAAACATACCAAGACAAACATCAACTCTTGGGCAAATCCAAAACAACTTTTTTACACCTGTTTTCGCTGCCCATTCGAGAGCGGTTTTTGTTTTTCCTACGCCTGGGGCTCCATTAAGGATAGAGATTTCGTCAATACATCTTGCAAGAGCGTCAGAGGCTTCGTTTTGCTTTTCGTTTCTTTTACTATTCGGATACTCTTTTTTAAACCATTTGATGCATTTATCGATATGACTTTTCAAATTAAAATCATCAAAAAGAGTTTCTTCGAAAAACTCCTTAAACTTCTTATTTTCAATGAGAGTATCCAATCTTTTTGCAGAAATAGAAGAAATCAACCTATCTGCGGAAATCACAGAAGAACGAATTAGATTGTTTGTTGCGTTATTGGCAATATCTTTTTGGTAATCTTCAAAAGACTCATTGCTTTCGTAATACTTTTTGAAGTCAGGCAGTGCATTTTCCCGCATATCTTCGATTCGTTCTTTGATTTCGGTATTGTTAAAAATCTTTTTTAGGTTAGCAGAAGGATGGAGAGCATCCAATTCTGAAATAAATTCGCGAACTTTTTCGACATATTCTGTAATAATATTTTTATCTTTTTTACAGAACTTGTTGACGATAGATGCCATATTAACAAGTTCATCTTTTCGTATTGGCTTTGCATGACTCCAAAAGATAGAATGTAGGAATCTTTTTTGGTTTTTCTTGTTCATGACGGTTGGGTCGTCATCTATAAGAAGAGATGCGGCAACAAGAGAGACTTCATTGTGTCGGGGATGCTTTTCGAAAGAAAACTTTTTGTTTTGAATATGTTCACCTTCTTCTGGAACATGCGAATCAATTTTCTTTTTATGAGCTTTCTTTACCCAATCTTGAAAAGAATCGTCGATTTTTCCAACATCGTGCATACATCCAGAAATAAAAGCAAGATTTCCAAGTTTTTCATCTTCAATATTTTTCATGAGGATGACTTTTGCAAGAGATCCAACTGCAAAAGAGTGATTTAATAGACTTTGACCAATACTGTTTGCCATATAATTCATATTTATTTCTCCTTCTGTTTTTTATAGTAACACAGAATCAGAATTTTGCAAGGTTTATTTTGAAAGAGTATGCGGTAAATCTTCGAGGGGCATCCATTTTATGACTTCAAATTCGACTCCGTGTTCGTTTGTTCCTGCATCCGCATAGACCTTAAATTTCTTCCCTCTATGCCAAAAGGTAACAATTCTCCAATGAACATGAATATAGTCATCATTACAATCAATACCAACTGCGGCGATTGCGTTTATGATGCGAGGAAATGAACCAGAGAATTCCGATTTGTTTGGAAGTTCTGTTCTGAAATTATTCATCATTTTCCTTTTTGATATGACTAGTCATTCCTTTGTCCATTTCAAATTCTTTAATTGTGTAAAAATACCCAAATTCTGTGCTTTCGGGAGTTTTTTCAAGCAGGTCTTTTTCTTTTTCTGCAAGTTTTTTAGAACTGAAAACTCCAATAATATCGAAGTGTTCATAGTCGTGATGATCATATTCAACAATGACATATACTTTATTCACAACTTCTCCTTATACCGTCAAAAAGCACTTCCTAAAACTAATAGGTTTTCTTGTGGTTGTGTAGAGCTGAGTTCTTTTTTGTTGTATTTGTCTTTTTGAATTGCCCAACAAATGCATAATAAAAAGAATAGATGCACAGAAGTGAAAGTGCTGACATCATCATACCAAGAGAAAAGCTTTCCACAAAACAAAAACCCGTTCCTACAATAAGAGTTACAAAGCCCCAACAGGCAAAATATATACTGATAAGCCTGAAAGAAAATAAAAGACCAAAACAAATACAGTGGTCTACAATCAAATATATTTTTTTTCTTATTTTCCTCTTTGTAAGTTCATTCATGCTTGTCCCTATTCTACTTCTTCTTCGAATGTAGTATTTCCTACGTCGTAAATGGATATATCGAGTTTCTTAAATTCATCCCGCAATCCAAGTTCGTCTATTTTGTCTTGCAGTTTCTTCCAGTCATCCTTAGACATCATAATGAAATCGTCTAATCCTTCTACTTTGCGTTCGACTGTACTCATACTTATTTCCCCTTCTGTTTTTTATAGTAACACAAAATCAGATTTTTGCAAGGTTTATTTTATTTCCAGTCCTTTTCTCGGAATTCTTGTTCTGTCAATTGTACTCCTTCAATCCAATATTCAGTGTCGCCATTAAGATATACGACAGCAGGACCATTTGTTCTGTGCAGTTGACATGCATTATTATACCAACATACAGGATTCTCAGATTCAGATTTCTTCAACTCAACCCAAATTCTGTATGCTAAAGCGTAAGGGTGGGTGCATTTAGGATTGAGAGCTGCATCTTTATAGGCTGCTCTTATTTCATCTTCGTCCAAGTCTGAGTTGCAAATAGTCCCAACAACTTCTTCTGAAATAATACCTTCTTCAATATAGGAAGGTTCACTTAAGAGTTGATGAATGAAGTCCTCACTTTCGGATTCCAAAACATACTCGGTTAGTTTTAAGGCATCTTCTTTCACAACTTCTCCTTATACCGTCAAAAAGCACTTCCTAAAACTAATAGGTTTTCATTTCACCAAGATTTAAAGCGATTTCTTCTCGGCGAACCATCATAGCGGCTCGATCTTTATCAACCAAACCTTCCCATCCAATCATCTGGTCAGTATATCGATCAGGACAGAAACCACGCCACTCAACGCGGACAGTTTTCTTGTTTTCGCGGGTGATGACGTAGTATGCAAAACCATCGGCTACGTTAATAGAGAATATTTTACCCACGAGACCTTTGGCACTCTTTGACTTCTTTTTTGCTTTCTGAAATTCATTATCAATGTATTCAGCAAATTCATCACCTGGAGTAAAGCCGCCTGTCTCTTTATTCCACTTCGGAGTACCATAAGCGATATCAACAATCTCTAAGTCTTTGTATTTGTGTGCTTCACCTTTAGGCAAAATAGCATCATGAATAATACAAAGACCTTCTCGCCAATATCTTTCAACATCTTCACCAAAGCGATTAAAAAGTCCATACTTCCACTTTTCTTTAGATCCCTTTTTACGATATTTGATTTGATTGTGTTTAGGCATATCTTTCATACTTATTTCCCCTTCTGTTTTTTATAGTAACACAGAATCAGAATTTTGCAAGGTTTATTTAGCGGTGGAGTTGATAATTTACCAATCTTACTCGTTTATCCCAACATGCACGACAGCCAACTTCTTTGCATCCCTTGTGTTGCAGGATTGCTTGACAAACATGCCCTTTTGGCGTAGTAATCTTGTAAACTTTGGATTTCGGCATATTCACATTGAAATCGGGGTTTTTATCAACGAAGTAATTGGAAAGACGAATGCACAAATTTTTAGGAATCTTGTGGTTCTTCATGAAAGCCTTAACCGTATTGATTTCCTTTGTGGGCAACCAATGTTTTACGTTCGGAGTCGCCTTTGCTACTTCTGCGATAGCAACAAGGTGAGAGACGGAGATAATGTCACCCGAATCATGCCAACGAAAATAGAGTTCATCTTTTTCGATTTTGTTAGCTTTTGCCTCGATCAGGGTTTTAATTGCTTCAACCCATTGTTCTCGAAACTTCTTGTTTGTAAGTTTTTTGATTCCTTCAAAGCGATTTTTATGAGCGGTTTTAACACTAGGGTACGAATAATTTCCGCCCGAAGCATAACAACCGTAACAGGTGCTTCCCTTTTTTGTAGCGAGTTTACATCCTACCTTACAGGATGTTCTTGCAGGGAGACCGAAAGCAAAGCCAGTTTTTGAAGTGAATCCGATACCACCAGTGATTTTTTTCGCATCTTTGATCAACATTTTTGTTTCTCCTTGTGTAAGTGTTTGCTTCGCCTAATCCTATAGTAACACAAACTTTCATTTTTGCAAGGTTTTTATAAATAAATTTTTAATCAAATGTATTAAATGCGTCGTAAATTTCATTCATTTGATTAGAATCTATATCATAATTCCATCTTGCTTCTTCGATTGCTTCACTCATTGGAATACCTTGCTCTATTCTGTTTTCAATAGCTTGTATGATCTCTAAAGTTTCTGTCATTATTTTTTCTCCTTTTGATTTTTATAGTAACACAAACTTTCATTTTTGCAAGGTTAAAATAAAAAAGAGGAATGGATATCATAGGTCGGCGAAAACCTAATCCATTCCTCACACAAGGAAAATCTTAATTGAATTAGTGAATAAGAGCGTGTTGACTCCAAAATACGGTTGCTTCTGCCATATCCTTAATCAACTGGATAAGTTCTTCTTTACTCTTTTCTTCAAGTTTAGTACTTGTTCCGCCCTCCATTTCCAAGATGTTTCGAGCTCTTGTCATCGGGGTCATGGGGACTTCCTTTTCGGTCGGACTGACATTGATACTGACAATCTCCCATTCGGCATCTGTACTTTGTTCGTTATTTTCAGCAAGCACATCATGACGATAGAGAACAATGTCCGCTCTTTTTCCTGCCGACTTAAGGATATTATCGACATTATTAACAAGGACATCGAGATAGGGTTCTTCTCCTTCTCTTCTTGGTTCGAATACGGCCGACAATGAGAGAGGGCTGTTTGTCTTGTCTTTGAGATTGACCAACGACGAATAAAATAAATCAGAAGGAACCGAGACTAAAATGACACCGTCTCGATATCCGGGAGTCTGATTATCAAAGTTTTCTTCAACCAAAGTTTCAAGCTCTTCCCAAGTTCCAGCAAAGTGAGAATATTTTGATTCTGCTGTTTGTCTCTTTGCGAACTCACTCATTGCAATTCGTTTCATTTATTTTCCTTTATTAATAATTATATTGCCCAACGCCAAGCACAAAAATCATCCCAATAACTATTATCCATATACTCTTTTGCAATGGCGTAGGCATCATTTTGAAAGTCACTCCATTTTTTATCGGGTTTATATTGATTGTGCCAAGTATCTCCACCGATATGGACAAAACCACAGCATTCAAACAAAGCTACAGTAGCGTTATTGTTAGCTTCCATATCTTCAATAGATACATCTTCGCCCATGTCGGAAGGGTCGTTTGTCAGAAAAGCAATGTTTCCTGCATTTGTTGACGGTCCGCTAGGTTCTTCTGGACAGTCATGATTCTTGTAGCAATCAAAAATTTCATCAAGAACGTTACTCATGAATGAATACTTTTCTTTTGCCTCTTCGATTTGTTGTTTTGTTCTAGTCATAGTTTGGTTTTGCATTACTTCTCCTTCTATTTTTTATAGTAACACAAACTTTCATTTTTGCAAGGTTATTCGTAATAAATAGTTCCTTGAAGAACTACGACTTCATTACCATCAACGATAATCTTACCTAAATCGCCTCTTTCATCCCCTTCCCATGTGACTTCGCCATTGAGAGTGTAGCCCCAAGGCTTCAGCATGTTTTCAATGATGTATTCAATCCATTCAACATAGTTGTAAAACTTTTCGCCTCCATCCCATACAATTTCAGAGGTATCATCTTCATTCGGAACCCAATGACACCAAAGTCCGGGTTGAGTTGAAGGGGGGCGGTTGCAGTCGATAACAGATTTGTCGCTTCCACCGCTAAAGTAATCATATTCTTTTTCACCAATAAAAAACTCTCCTTCTGTACCAATAGGGAGTCCTGCTGCTTCGCGGATAGGGTCATTCATCTTTTCTACGACAGCCACATTTCGTTTCATCCGTCTTGAATCACTAAACGCCAAAAGGTAAGCGGCATGAGCATCCGAAAGAGGCTTATCCAAAATAAATTCACCGAAAAAGTCTGTATTGTAACCCATTTTTATATCTCCTTGAATGAACGTCCTTATTAACATATTGGTATAGTAACACAGAATCAGAATTTTGCAAGGTTAAATTGAAATAAGTTCCAAATTGTTTTTCTTTGCAGTTTCAATCCAATCGATATGTTTTTTGTAAACTCGAACATTTGAAGGGTAAGAGTCGCAAATATAATGCCTTTTACCTTTTGGTTTGCTAGTTACAAGTAAAGTCTTACCTTGCTTCCCTACGACAAAGAAGTTGGATTTCAAGACAATCTTACTACCAATATTGATTTTACCTTTTGTGTCATGGTAAGCACACATTTCTTGATAGTTTTTCTGCTCTGCTTCACTCATTATTCTTTGAGAAATTTTCATGCCCGAATCGAGAGTAGCGGCTTCGGCAATACCCTTCAAATTCTTTGCGGATTTAAGAACGAAAGTGTGACTTCCTTGAGGTATATAATCAGTCCATCCATCTTTGCTAGTACCACCCGAAACAGAAAGACAATACTCTTGCCCACCAATAGTAACATAGACGTAAGAATATCCAGATTTCTCTTCGTTCAAGATGATTTTGCTTTTATGGACGATAAAGAGATAAGAGATACCCGGCTTTGAAGTCCACCATTTTCGACCATTACGGGCATAGTGTTTAAATTCCAAAATTTCTCGGTGAGTAGATGCAATATTGGGGTGATCGAATCTTGAAGCGGGAGAACCATAAAGAACGGGAACACAAATTGCCAGATATTCCCCTTCTGCGATTTCGATTGTATAGTCTTTTTTGACTTTAGTTTTTGTTCCCATTTCTGCAAAATTCATTGTATTTCTCCTTGTGTAAGTGTTCGTTTCGCCTACCACTATAGTAACACAAATTTGAGATTTTGCAAGGTTTATTTTTAAAAAGGAGGGAAAAAAATAAATAACCCACATATAAAGGAATTATATAGTTCGCGATATATGCTATCTAAGTTGGGTTATTTATCTCGAATGCTATATCATTCGACCTTATGGTTTATCTTCGGCCACAAGGAACCTGCACCAATTCTCTTTATACTGCGAATTGAAACAGTAGGTCTAATTTGAGCTAGGTAAATGCTCTAATAAATGCTCGACTTGTCTTAGTTGTCATGTGGAGTCAGATGAACATTAAATAGTTTACCTCGCGACTTCTAAGACTAAGAATTAAACCTAATTTTTTATCTTCTCAATGTTTTTCCAATCTTTCATATAAGCCTTTGGCAATCTTCGATAAGACTTCATGTATAGATATTGGTCTTCTTCATATGGAATACTAAGGTCTCTCAGTGTTATTAGGTATTTATGATTACTGTTGATGCAATTATATAGTTTTGACCTAAGTATTTTTTTACCCAAAAAGTTGTATTTATTACTAAGATTTTGGATATAATGAATATCGATATAATATTTACTATTTCCTTTGTATTCTGAATGTTTTCCAAACAAATTCCATCCTTTGTCTATAACTCTGTGATAGTTATACCAATGAATACAGGCATGATGGGTAGGAAAATTTTTAAGATGTTTATTTATTCTATCCATACTACCCGTAGTAAGTTGAACACCTTTAGGCAAATAAGACCAAACCATACAGAAAGGATAGCTAGGAGTTTTTCCAAGATCTGTTGATTTCATTTTAACTCTCCAAAAAAGTAGACTGAGAACATCTAAGGGGGAACCGCCAAAAGGGGGTGGCGGAAGATCAAGATATCCCCAGTCTACAGTTTATTTCCCTTTTTCTGCTCTTATAATAACACATAATTGAAAAATTGCAAGCTTTTTTTTGAAATTTTTTTCCTAAAACTAATAGGTTTATTCTTTTGTGCGTAATTCGTAGTCTCTTTCGTCAAAAGAGTAAGTTTCGCACGGAAGATCTTCAAGGAATGTTGCTGAAATTTCAATATGACAGAACTCTCCGTTTGCTTCCCAAATAGCATTCACCATTCGTTCAGAGAATTCTTCTTCGCTCTCACCACCACAAAGAGCTCCATCGGCTCCGGAAGACATTTGAATTCCATCTTCGCTTTCGTAACAATACCAGTCGTCACCAAGTCCACCCCACTGATCTTCTGCGGCTTCTTGGATTTTATCTTTGTTGTCTTGGTTGAAGTTGGTTATCCGAATGAACATGTTATAAGAACGACTCATTTTTATTTCTCCTTGTGCTTGTTTCGCCTACCACTATAGTAACACAAATTTAAACTTTTGCAAGGTCTTTTTCAGGAGGACACCAAATAGTTTTGTATCCAATCTCCGACTCTTTACAGACAAAATCGTCTTCGCTGTAGAATTCGGAGTCGCTTGCAAGTTCCGCAAGTGCTTCTTTTTCTGTTGCAAAGAGGACAGGTTTTCCATCTTTACAACAAACGCAAGTGTAACCTTCACAAATAGTATCTGTGCAAATCACCCACATATCTTTTATCCTTTACTCGTCTGTAGTAACATCGGTAAGACTATAAATATCAGTCCAATCCGAATGGCAAATATTACAAATAATATCTTGACTCACATATCCTGCATCAAATTCCGCAGAGAGTCCTTCGATGTTTTCAGAATTGCAGAACGGGCAACGCAATCCGCCGTTTTTGATATATTCCGCTCTTTGCTCTTTTGTAAGTTTTGCCATTGTGCTTCTCCTTCTGCTTCTTATAGTAACACAAAGTAGAGATTTTGCAATGTTATTATTTTAATTTTGTCGGCCAAATATATGGAAGATTGTCTTTTTCTTTCCATCCGTATTGACCATACCATTTCGAGTCTTTTCGTAGAAGGTTTGATCTATGAGATGCGTGAAAGTTTTGATTTCCAAGAAAGCAGGGAAAGTCATAATCTTCTGAGACTTCTAGGATTTCCATTGTGTTGTTATATCCTCTTTTAATCCATTCTTGAATCATTGTGTTTCTGTAGTGCTTGAGGCACTCTTCAAATCCTTCCCACATTAAAACAGCAGGATGATTTTTCCATCCCTTTTTGGAAGATTTTGAAAGAGTATTAAGTATTTGTTGGGCTTCTACTCGTTGTTTTCCGAGTCTCCTCCAATCTAAGCATTTTGCAGTTTCTTGGAAGTCTGGATATGGTAAGAAAGTTTGCATAATTAGTCCTTTATTTCTTTAATTAGTTTGGCTTCCATTTTTTGTTTTCTCCTTCTGCTTCTTATAGTAACACAAAGTAGAGATTTTGCAAGGTTATTCTGATTGTTTAAAAAGATTTTCTATTTCTTGTTCGCTCATTTTGCGTTTTTTTCGATTACTTTTCAACGAAGAACCACAATACCGACAAATGACAGCTTTTGGTTTAATCAGTTCTGCACAAAACGGACATTCAATACGACCTATTGTATCTTTGGTGTTTTTAATGTTTTCAGAGTCATTATCTCCACCTTGATATTGTCCTTTTTTTATCTCTGAGTATGTCATGTACGCACAAAAAAGCCAACCTATACCGAATGCTATTGTTAAGAGCCACATTGCCAAAGCAAGCCATCGATTTCGTGTTTTATATTGCCATGCTGCATAAAGTGGTAAAAGCCATAGCAAAAATATCCCTATCGCTCCAGATGTCATAGATATTACTGTTGATATTGATAATGATGATTCTCCGTGCTGACTGATATTTCGAGTTCCAATAGCTGATGCGATAACCATAAACACTAAACATAAACAAAAAGAACAACACATAATAATAATTAATTTGTGAACATTATCTTTTGAAGCTTGTCTCCTCTCTTTGTTATTCTCTTTAATCTTAGGTGATATTTTAATTTCTTTTAAATTTTTAGGGTTTAATGCAAAGCTCATCTGTTCCTCCTTCTGATTATGATAGTAACACAGAATTATAATTTTGCAAGGTTATTTTAACGAATAACACCTCCACAATGGGCGCAAACTACAAATCCATTCTTACGTTCCATCTTGCGACCACCACAACCCATACATTGATTTGGTGTTGGCGCATAAATATGATTATGTACGTGATAGTGTAAATGTTGGACTCGATCTTCTTCCTCAGGTATAATATTGTGCTTTTCTGCTGCTACCATTTCGTTATATATGTTCTTTTCTATTTTCCTTATTTTATTTTTTAACTCTGCAAGCATTTTTTTCTCCTGCGACGAAAGCATATTTTGTAGAATTTTATTTTTTAATTTTGGCGAATTTCTTTTGCGATTTACGTTATTCCGGTGAGTCATTATTGCCATTGTTAGTAGTATTGTTAATGGAATTATGGTACAGATTATTTTATGTACTCTAAGATTATCTACAACTAGGGGTAATTTGCGAATAACCCAACCTTTATTTGTGAATATCATTTTTCTAACACCATCTGTATTCCATTTAAGATTTTTTGCGAATCCGTTAATATTATTACCGTTTCTTGCGAATGTAATAGCGTGTGTTGTGTCGACCGCTTCAAATACGATACGATCATTAAGACAAGGAGAATAAGGGAGTGTGATAGTTACGTCGCAAGAAGAAGCGTCAATTAAAAATTTCTTACAATAGCGATCACCAACACCGATACAATTAACTAGTGGGTCGTTAAGCAACCGACAATTATGCTTGATTCCATCCGCAATCCTGTTTGGATCAGTAAGAAATGTAGCGTCAGAATGAATACTTTTTGTGTTCTCTACTTTCTTTTTACTCAGAATCCCTATCCAGAAAAATAAAAATGGGACGAGTATGATGAATCCAATACATCCTATGCACCCAGATTTCTTTTGTGCTACATATTTGTTTATATAATTTATGGTTTGGGATTGTTTTTTTTGTAAACGATTAAATAATTCGTTTTCTTCTAGCGTCAAGAGATCAGTCGCCATACTGTTAAACTGAAGGCTTCTGTTATACCGATGCCAAAGCGCTAAGATTTTAGAATCGGTAAGGGTGTTATTGTTTTTTTTACGACGATTCCTGCATTCTTTCAAATGTTTATGTTTAATTTTATCTAAAAAAAATCCTATCTTGTTGCAATTAGGACATTTAATTTCTTTTCTAAAGTACAAAGAGCTAGCGCAGCCTTTCATTCCGCAATTTGGGCAATATTTTTTAACCTTACTCATTTAATTCTCCTGTTTGATTATATTTTTATAGTAACACA
>Ga0180433_10006489_pt1 | contig 15301 bp, 9 predicted proteins | sample SS_ome_8_FD_132980 | JGI IMG/M metagenome (GOLD analysis project Ga0180433, IMG submission 132980) | Hypersaline lake sediment archaeal communities from the Salton Sea, California, USA - SS_1_D_1 metaG | ecosystem: Environmental > Aquatic > Non-marine Saline and Alkaline > Hypersaline > Sediment... | reverse complement strand
CGCCGGAGCCCAACCCGGAGCAGGTCAGCAACAGGCAGGTGGTCAATCTTCAGAAGCAGAAGGTAAATCAGAGAGTGGTGATGTTAAAGATGCTGATTATGAAGTGGTTGATGATGAAGATGATAAAAAATAATTTATCAATAATTGCTGATCGTTAATCCTTATTCTTTAATAATAAAAGTGAGTTTTAGACGAGGTGTATTTTTAATGATTGATCCAAATAAATTTACTATAAAATCCAGGGAAGCTATTCAGCGGGCGCAAAGACTGGCAACAGAAAATGGAAACCAGCAGTTAGAACCGGAACATTTACTGCTTGCTCTGCTTATGGAACCTGAAGGAATTTTCACTACACTATTGAAAAAGTTTGAAATTTTTGAAGATGAGATCAAACGTAAGCTGGAAAAGGAGATTGATCGATTCCCTAAAGTAAGCGGGGGTATTGGTCAGTCTTATATGTCAAGTGAGTTAAACAATATTTTTGAATATGCACAAAAATTTTCTCATAAACTGAAAGATGAATATATTAGTGTTGAGCATCTTATTCTTGCTCTTTCCTCATCATCAGGTAAAGGTGCTGATATTTTGAAGGAAGCAGGGATAACTGAAAATAAAATTCTTGAAGTTTTGCAGGATATCCGTGGCGGTCAGAGGGTAACTGATCAGAATCCGGAAGATAAATATCAATCGCTTAAAAGATTTACTACTGATTTAAATGAACTCGCTCGTCAGCAAAAGCTTGACCCTGTAATCGGCAGGGAAGAAGAGATCAGACGTGTACTGCAGATACTTTCACGAAGAACTAAAAACAATCCGGTTCTTATTGGTGACCCAGGTGTTGGTAAAACTGCCATAGCAGAAGGTCTGGCATTTCGTATAGTATCCGGGGATGTACCTGAAAATTTAAAGTCTAAGAGAATACTCTCTCTTTCCATGGGTTCTCTGGTTGCAGGTGCAAAATTCAGAGGTGAATTTGAAGACAGACTCAAAGCGGTTCTCAAAGAAATACAGGAATCGGAAGGAGAAATAATACTCTTTATTGATGAACTTCATACAATGGTTGGTGCAGGGGCTGCAGAAGGTGCAGTAGATGCTTCCAACATGTTAAAACCTGCTTTAGCAAGAGGTGAGTTGCGTTGTATAGGAGCAACGACACTCGATGAATATCGTAAATATATCGAAAAAGATGCGGCGTTAGAACGAAGGTTTCAGCCCTTAACCATTGAAGAACCGGGAGTCGATGATACTATCTCGATTTTAAGAGGACTTCAGGAACGGTATGAAGTACATCACGGAGTAAGAATAAAAGACAGCGCACTGGTTGAAGCTGCTGTACTGTCTGATCGTTATATAAGTGGAAGATTTCTTCCGGATAAAGCTATAGATCTTGTGGATGAAGCAGCTTCTAAAATCCGTATAGAGATTGATTCAATGCCTGCGGAATTAGATCAGGTTGAGAGAGAAATAAGACAACTTGAGATTGAAAAACAGGCCGTTAAAAAAGAAAAAGATGAACAATCAAAAAAGCGGCTGGATAAAATCAACCAGGAATTGGCAAATCTGGAAGAAGAAGCAAAACAACTGCGCAGCCACTGGCAACTGGAAAAGGACACAATAAGTACTATCAGAAGATTAAAAGAGGAAATTGAAGAAGTAAAATCTAAAGCATCTCAGGCTGAAAGAGACGGTGATTTTAATACTGCAGCAGAATTTAAATATGGCAAACTTCCGGAGTTGGAAAAAGAACTGGGAAAAGTTAATAAAAAACTGATAGAGCTTCAAAAATCGAGAAAGATGCTTAAGGAAGAGGTGGATGAGGAAGATATTGCAGAAATTGTCTCCCGGTGGACCGGTATACCTGTATCCAGGATGATGGAGAGTGAAAAGGAAAAGCTTATTCATATGGAAGAACGCATTAAACAAAGAGTAGTAGGTCAGGATGAAGCAGTCCGATTGGTGTCAGATGCTATTCGCAGAGCCAGAGCAGGGCTGCAGGAAGAATCCAGGCCGATCGGTTCTTTTGTTTTTCTGGGAACAACCGGTGTTGGTAAAACAGAACTTGCCAGAGCATTAGCTGAATTTTTATTTGATGATGAACATGCCATGGTAAGAGTGGATATGTCCGAATATATGGAACGCCATTCAGTATCCAGGCTTATAGGTGCGCCACCAGGTTATGTTGGATATGAGGAAGGCGGTCAGCTGACTGAACCTGTGAGAAGGAGACCTTATTCTGTCATACTTCTTGATGAAATTGAAAAAGCTCATCCGGAAGTGTATAATATTCTGCTACAGGTTCTGGATGATGGCCGGTTGACTGATAATAAGGGAAAGGTAGTTGATTTTAAGAATACAATTATAATTATGACTTCAAATATCGGCGCTTCCTTTATCATGGAAGAATCGAAAGATATAAATGAATCCAATAAGGATAAAATTTTTGATAAAATCAAAGAAGAAGTTACACGTCAGTTAAAGAAATCACTGCGTCCGGAATTACTTAACCGTATTGATGAAATTTCAGTTTTCCGCCCTTTGGGAATTAAAGAAATCGAAAGAATTGTAACATTACAGTTTAATAAGATTGCAGAAAAAATCAAAAAACAGGGTATAAAATTAGAATTATCTGAGGATGCGAAAAAATTAATTGCTATAAATGGTTATGATCCTGCTTTTGGAGCAAGACCAATGAAACGGACATTACAGAGAATGGTTGTAAATCCATTGGCAAATAATATATTAGCAAATAAGTATAAGAAGGGCACTACTATAAAGATTGTGGTAAAAGAGAATTTTCTTGATTTTGAAATAAAAAAATGATATTTTAACTATTATGGAATTTCTTTAATAGGAGGAACTATGAGTACTGCATTTCGAGTGATGTTTAATCTGATATTAGTTTTATCGTTTTTATTTATTTTTAATACATGTACAAAGTTACCTGATGATAAACTGATGGATAAGGCAAAAACGCTCGAAACAGAAGAAGAGTTTGAACAAGCTGTAAAATACTACGATCAACTGGTAGAAGACTATCCTTCAAGTCCGTTTTGTACGGAAGCTTTATACCGGGCAGGTCTTATATACAGTAATCCCATAGGAGAATCATCAAAAGCAATTTCCCGGCTTAAGCAGGTAATAGAAAAATATCCTGACAGTAAATTTGCTCCTCAGAGTCAGTTTATGCTGGGTTTTATATATGCTAATAATTTATCTGATACATTAAAAGCTAAGCAGGAATATACTGAATTTCTTGAAAAATATCCGGAGCACGAACTTATTACGTCTGTGAAATGGGAACTTAAATATCTGGGTAAAGATATAAGTGAGATACCTTTAATTAATGAATTGGAAACCAATATAGAAGAATAACTTTATAATATTTTGTGTTTGTTAACACCGGAATTAACTGGAATTCCGGTGTTTTTTATTTATTATAGATTAAAGATCATAAAGATAAAAATATTTTCTGAGGTTTTAGCTTGACAAGATAAATAAATTTGTTTACATTTTATTAATTATTACATACCACATTATTTTGATTGTTTTTGAGGTAATTTTATGGATAAAATATTGATTGTTGAGGATGATGAAGTTGTCCGGGATTACCTTTCGGAGATTCTCTCTGCCTTAGGGTATGAACCAATTACTGCTGCAGATGGAGATGACGGCCTTAAAAAATTTCAGAAAAATGATCTTTCAATGGTGTTAACAGATATCAGAATGCCTATAATGGATGGACTTTCTATGTTGAAAAGAATGAGATCCGAGAATCCCAGCATACCGATTATTGTCATTACCGGTTTCCCTACAGTAGATTCTGCTGTTGAAAGTTTAGTTGCAGGAGCTGATTATTATTTAGTAAAACCAATTAATGTTGATGATCTCAAAGCAAAAATACATAAAGCATTTGAAAAACGTAAGATGTTTACAAATCTTATTTTCCACAAAAGAATCAATCGTATTTTATTTTTTATAATACCAATCTGGATATTATTAGGATTTATCATTGCCCGCTTAATTTATTTTTAGATAACAAAGGGTTGAAAATGAATAAGAAATCCAATCAAGAAGATCTTTTTGAAGTTTCTCAAACAAATGATTTACAGTATAAAATAAAAGAATTAGATAATAAAATCCGTCAATCCTTAAAAGATAATGATTATAAACGTGCTAAAAAGCTAACGGATATTCAAAAACAATATATTGAAGAATTAGTAAATTTGACTGAAAATAAAAACAATGCTAACATATAAATATAGTTTTCAGGTATGACGTGTATTGAGGTTACAATCAAAAAAGAACCAGGATGTGAGAATTTACCTTTACCCGCTTATCAAACTGAAGGATCTTCCGGTCTTGATCTATATGCGGCAGTTAATGATTCTATTGTTATTAAACCTGGTTCAATAGAGCATATATCAACCGGGATCAGGATTGCAATCCCGGAGGGATATGAAGGTCAAGTACGTCCGCGAAGTGGGTTGTCTTTAAAGCATGGTATAGGCATTTTAAATTCTCCGGGTACCATTGATTCAGATTATAGGGGGATTATCGGAGTAATATTATTTAATTTTGGAAAGAAACCATTTGTTATAACCAGGGGAGACAGAATTGCTCAATTGGTGATCTCAAAGTATGAAAGAGTAATGTTCAAAGTACAAGATGAACTTAATGAAAGCAGTAGAAATACAGGTGGATTTGGGTCAACTGGTAATAAATAATTTTTTTTTTGAATAATTTTTGATTTTGTATACAGAATAAACACACACATAAAAATGATTAAATTTAATGTATCAAATTGTAGAAGCAGAGTAGATTAGTATAATGTTTTATGCTGTAGAGATAAATAATATATTTGGCACTGAGATGATATTTATTTTTTTACCATTATTTTATTAAGGAGAAGCTATGTCACAAGGTATACAACAGGATATTTCTGAAAAAGATATCACAATTATAACTCTTTCAAATCAGCAGAAAGACTGGAAAAAACAACTAAAAAAATTTGTGGATTTTCACTGGCATCATTATGAAAATGACCCCCAGTATGTTCCTCTTCTTGATTATGAATATCTTGGATTTAAATTAATCGGAATAAAGGGTTTTTTTGAACCGGATAATCTTTTTTTCAAACATGCAGAAATGGTATTCTTTTTAGCTCAATATAATAATCAAATTGTCGGGCGTTGTAATGCATTTATTAATTACAACCATAATAAGAAATGGAATGATAAAGTTGGATTTTTCGGACAATTTGAATCAATAGATAATTCAGCAGTTGCAAAAAAGTTAATAAATGTATCAGAAGATTGGTTGAAAAAGAAGGGAATGGAAGTTATCCGCGGGCCTCAGAACCTTCCAATTAATGAAGCCACACCCGGTCTAATGGTTTCCGGATTTAAATCAAGACCAGTAATGTATTATCATTACAATAAACCTTATTATGAAAAATTATTAAAAGAATGTAATTTTCAGCCTGTACAGAATGTATTATCCTGGGAAGTTGCTCCGCAAAGACCAATGGAAGAAAAACTCACCAGAGTGTCAAATAAAGTTTTAAAAAGATATAACGTAACAATTGAAAGATGGGGTGACAGGCCTTTAGATGTTCGTAAAAAAGAAATGCGGGAAATCTATAATGATGCCTGGAGTGATAATTTTGGGTTTGTACCATTTACTGAGGAAGAGTTTAACCGCATAGTTGATGATATGCTTTTAATTATGGATAAAGATCTGTTTATATTTCTTTATGTAAAAGGTGAGCCAGCTGGATTTTTCGGAGGCGTTCCTAATGTTACCGAGAAAATGGAACCAATTTCCTGGTGTCGTAGATGTGAACTATTGAGAGCTTTAAAAATGTTGTTACTGAAAAACAAAACTGAGGGATTTCGGTTGGGATATTTGGGAGTAAAGAAGAAATTTCGGAGAATGGGACTTGATGGAGTAATGCTCTGTAAACAGAAAAAGTATTCTCAGGAAAAAGGATATACGTATTGTGATATGGGCTGGGTGTTGGAAGATAATTATGCGGTAAAGCGGGTAATACAATTTATGGAAGCTATACCTTCTAAGAAATATACAATTTTTCAAAAAAATATTGTATAGAGTATTTAATGCTCGGCGAGGTGTTCTTCACCTCGCCGATAATTTTGGATATATAAAGAATTTACCGATTCCCCATTGCCCTCGAATATCTTGGGCCATCAGTGAGTTGCTGTCGAAAACCTTCGACAGCAGGAAAACTTTAAACGCTAAGATCGCAAAGAGAGATGTAAAGACTATAAATAGTAAATAATTATAAATTTATCAAATTGTGAACTTTGCGGACTTTGCGTTAAAATTTTGTTTATCTTAGCTGTATATCAATACTCAATACCAACACTAAAAAGTATTTCTCTTCCGGGAAGAGGATAATCTTTCATTAATATATAATCTTCATTAAGTAGATTTTTTGCCTTAAGACTGAAATTCATAGTAAGCTCATATATTTTCAGAGAATATGACAGAGAAGAGTTTAACAGCTTGTATTTTGATATAGTGTTAACATTTGCTTTATCTGAAAACTGATTACCAACTATTGCATAATCAAATAATATGGATATTGAATAAAAAGAACATCCGGCAGAGAAACTAATTTTATTATTCGGTCGATATATAAGAGTATTATTATAATAATCTGATTTTTTTGTTTTATTAAGTGCATTCAAATACGTATGGGAAATTTTCAAGTAAGAATTATAATTCAATAATCGAAGCGTTATTGCATTTTCCAGTCCATTGATTTTTGCTTTCCCGATATTATCAGGAGTATATATAAAATTTGCATCCGGCTGCCATAAAATCAGATTTTTTATCTGCCGGTTAAAATACGTTGATTCAATATTTATTTGAGCCAGGGCATTATTATGATATGAAAATCCGAAGTCGAAATTTACAGAAGTTTCTGGTTTAAGATCAGGATTTCCCTTGGTCCAGCTGTCTTTGGGCCACCAGAGGTCATTAAAAGTTGGTGTCCGGAATGATTTGCCAATGTTGCTTTTGAATAATAGGTTGTTAATTTTTTTGCAATGTAAAAGCATACCGAATTTTGGAGATAGTATGGAACCAATATTTGAATAATGATCGTATCTAATAGCTGGAACTAATTTAATATCAAATGGAGATATATGAAAATCAACTTCACTATGAATGAAAGTACTGATGTTGGTACGGTTCCGACTACCGATGTCACTGCTTTCAAGATTTTCGTTTCTGTATTCAAATCCTGTATTAAGGTTAAAATCTGCTCCCGGATCCCATTTTAGTCTGCTTTTAAAACCATATACTTGATTTTCATGATGACTATTAACAGATGTAAAGGCTTCAGGATCTTTAAATGTATTATCATTATTATGTAAATAGAGAGAATTGTTAATTTTCAACTGGGGATTTAACTGGTATGATAAATGAAGGTTTGTCAGATTATCTTTCAGATTGTTCCTAGCTTTATTGGTTAGATATTGAAGAGAACCTGCCGAACCTCTTTCAGATTGGATTATTCTGTGAGTAATTTCAATATTTGATTTTTTATTTATAGTATATCCAGCTTTAAGTAAAAGGTTATTTCGGTTATAATCATTATTATTTCTGATTTCTTCAGAATCTGTATAGGGATTGGTATATGCAAAGTCTCCTTGGGACTGCAGATGGTCATAAGTTATCAGATAATTAAAATTTCCAATTTTCTGAGAACCAAAAAAGTCATATCCCCGGGTACCGAAGGATCCGGTCGTAGTTTTGATGCCCAATGACAGTTTATTTTGTTTAATAAAATTTCTGGTGACAAGATTTATGATACCACCCATTGCATCAGTACCGTAGAATGCAGAATGTCCCCCCCGAATTATTTCAATTTTTTCCAGGCTTTCCACAGGTATTGAATTTAAATCAAAGTTTCCATTCTGCGAAGAATTAAGACGCTGTCCGTCCAGCAGAACAAGTACCTGTTCACTGTTTGCGCCTCGAATTGCAGGTGATTTTATGCCTGCATATCCTCCGTAATCACGTATATGAATGCTGGTTGTATTGTTAACAATCTCTGCTGGAGTAATACCCGTATTATTTAACAACTCTTTTCTGGACAAAATTTCGGATGCTACTGTAATATTGGATTTAAGATGTTTATAACCGGTAGCAGTTACCACAATCGGATTTAATTGTACAGCCTCAGGTTTTAAAGCAATATTCAGTTCAGTGTCTTTCCGGAAATTTATATTGGCAATAGTCTTGGTTTGATATCCGATAACCTTCACAGTAACATTATAGCTGCCTTCTGGTAAGTTTTTGATTAAATAATGTCCGTTATCTCCAGATGCAGTACCAAAATCAGTTTTTTCAATAATTATGTTAGCATCCGGAATTGGCTGGCTTGTGTTTTGATTTGTTATTACACCATAAATTTTACTATTGGAACCGGCTTGAAGTTGATTAATAAAAAAGCCAGTTATAAGAAAGATTCCGAATAAAATTTTTAATAAAACTTTCATTTTCCCTCCTTGACATAAATATATTTGCTCATGTTTTGAATCAGTATCTTCAAAGGGAGGAAAAGAAAACCCCACCTTCATTCAATTAAGTGGGGATATTATAAATCTACCTCACCCTCGAAGGTTAATCAGATTATATTTGAAACGGCAGGTTTCCTGACTTTGGCCTTCAGCCTACTCACTGTACCTTCCCAATTCTTTTAAGAAAGAATTAGTGGTAAATTACAGTTTTCGTTGCCTACACAGTAGCGGGGCTGCAGCGGATTTTAACCGCTTTCCCTTTTAACCCTTTAAGGCACCATTCCAATTATGTTGAGATTAATCTCATAATCAATATAAAATTAAAAATAATTTAATGCAAATTTATTTTGAAAAATATATTATAAGATTATTTTTAAACACATGGCAGTTATTATGACATATTATCTATGGTTTAAAAAGGTTGCATAAATTATATATTTTATTTATATTAAAAAAAATTTTCAATAAGTTGTTTAGGGATTTATTGATTATAAAAATCCCATTTTTATCAATTCTATGATTTCTTAGATTTTAAATAATACTGACAAAAAAATTGAAAGTACCGATTAAATAAAGAACTGTTTAATAAAGGTGATACTGGGAAATAAACTAATAAGGATTTCATATGAGTAATGTAACTTCCGTTCTTATTGTAGAAGATGAACAAATTGTTGCATCCGATTTGAAGGTGCGCTTACAATCTCTTGGCTATAAAGTGATAGGTATAGCAGTAAGCTCAGAAGAAGTTTTGTCTGTTGTGAAAAGCAAAAAACCTGATTTGATTCTCATGGATATAAAACTTAGGGGTAACACCAATGGTATTGAAACTGCCGGTAAACTTAAAAATATGTATGATGTTCCTGTAATATATGTAACAGCTTATGCTAATAATAACAATTTAGTAAAAATAAAAGAAACTGATCCATTTGGTATTATTTCCAAACCTTTTGATGATAGAGAACTGTTAAACGTAATAGAAACTGCTCTGCATAAATTTAAAATGGAACAGGAACTAAAGGAAAAAGAACAGATGCTGTCCGCTGTTTATAACTCCAGCCCAACTGTTTTTATTATAAGTACTCTTGATAAGGGAAGATTTATTAAAGTAAATAAAGCGTTTACTACATTTACAGGGTGGCAAGCAGAGGAAGCTATTGGAAAGACTGCATATGATTTAAATTTATGGGCTGACCCTGCAGAAGAACAACGGCAGAGGTTAATTAATATATTAAGGGAAAACGGATCAGTCAGGAACCATGAATTTATTTTTAATGATAGAGATGGTAATAAAATGACAGGTCTTCTTTCTGCAGAAATTATTAAGATTAAATCTGAGCGTTATATGCTTGCTAATGTAGTTAATGTTACTCAGCGAAAGAGAATGGAGGAAACGCTGCGGGAAAGTGAGAAAAATTATCGTTTACTTGCAGATTCTACCAATGATGTAATATGGAAAATTGATTTCAACCAAACTATAAGTATAAAAAATATGCGACTTTCTTATGTAAGTCCTTCAGCAGAACGAATAACCGGATTTTTACCGCAGGAAGTACTTCAAATGAAAATTTCTGATATATTAACAAATAAAAGTATTAACAAGTCCAAGAAAATAATGCAGTTAGTAATTAATAAAGAAAAAAATGGTATGAAAGTAAAAGGACAAACTTTAGAATTAGAACATTATTTTAAAGACGGTTCTATCAAATGTATGGAATGTAATATGTCTTTCTTGCGGGATAATAAAGAGAATCCGGTGGCAATTATCGGTGTTGGGCGTGATATTACCGAACGAAAACAAATAGAAAAAGAAAAGGAAGGATATCTAAAGGAACTAAAGTTTATCAGTGATACAATAATAGAAATGAATCGAATAGATGATGTTGATAAGATGTGTCAATATATAGGACAAGCAATTCGATCGGTCAACAAAAATGCTTATGTTGTAGTATTGCTTTATGATCAATATCTGGATGCAATAAGAATTCGATCCCTGATAGGTTTTGATAAGGTGAACAATGAGTTGAAAAGAATTATTGGAAAGGATATTTCTTCTATTCTTTTTCATCCTGATACATTATCAGAAAAAGTTAATGAGTATTATACTGTTGGAAAGTTACAATATATTTCTGAAGGTTTATCTACTTTATTAAAAGAAAACTTTGATGATAGTATTTGTAAAAAAATTGAAAAATTATTAGATATAAAGCATGTATATACTATAGGATTTACTCAGGAGAAAGTTCCATATGGAGGTATAACTATTTTGAGCCCACCTGATTATGAGATACAGTTTAAACCGGCTTTAGAGACGCTGATAACACATTTCTCAGTACTGGTACATAGAAGACAAATTGAAGAGTTATTATGGGATAGTAAAGAAAGATATCAGAATTTTATCAATCAAAGTTTTGAAGGAATCTATCGACAGGAATTAGAAGAACCAGTTGATATATCATTACCGGTAGAAAAGCAGATAGATTTAATATATGACCATGCTTATGTTGCCGAATGTAATCAAGCGATGGCCTCTATGTATGAGTTGAATTCACCGGATGATTTAATCGGGAAACGAATGATTGATTTTCATGGAGGCAGGAAAAATCCTATAAACCGTGCTACAGTACGTAAATTTGTCAAATCAAATTACAGAATAATTGATGAAGAAACTGAGGAAACTGTTTCTAATAACCGTGTTGTATATTTCTCCAATAATACTATTGGAATTATAGATAAAGGATATTTGACCAGAATGTGGGGTACTCAGATTGATATTACTGAACGCAAGAAAGCTGAAGAACAGATTAAAAAAGATTTGGAAGAAAAAGATATTTTACTTAAGGAAATTCATCATCGGGTAAAAAATAATTTACAAATTATACGCAGTCTTATTCATATTCAGTTGGCTGATGAAAAAAATGCTGCATTTAAAGCAAGTGCCACAGAATTATCTAATCGTGTCCTTTCTATGGCAATGATACATGAACAGTTGTATAGTACAGAGAATCTATCTGAAATTAATATTAAATTCTATCTTGAGTCATTAATAAACAGAATCCTTCAGAGTTATACATATTCTCATATCACTATAAAGAAAGAAATCCAAGAAGTATATTTATCAGTTGACAAATCTATTCCCATAGGTTTAATGGTTAATGAAATGATCACCAATGCAGTGAAGCATGCTTTTCCTGCGGATAGAAAAGGAAATATAATTATTACCTTGACTAAGAATCAAAATAAATATGAAATCAAAGTAAAGGATGACGGGATTGGGATGCCAAAAAAAATTAATTTTCAGAATCCGTCAACTCTGGGACTGAAATTAGTGACTATTCTGGCTGAACAACTTGGGGGAAAAGTACGTATATACAGACGTAAAGGCACTTCCATAAAATGTATTTTTCCAGTGCAAGATAATTGAATACATCTGTTTACTTGAAATAAAAATATAGTTTTTATATATTTTTAATATACAATTATGAGAGAATATGAATACAAAAATTACAATACTCATTATAGAAGATGAACAAATAGTAGCGGTTGATATCAAGAACCGATTAGAATATCTAGGATATCAAGTAGCCGGGATTGGTGTCTCTTATACTGAAGCATTATCTCTGGCTAAAAATAAACACCCTGATCTTGTGCTTATGGATGTCAAATTAAAAGGGAAAACTAATGGTATTGAAACAGCGTCCGTATTGAAAGAGAAGTTTGATATTCCGGTTGTATATGTTACCGCTTATGCAGACAGTGAAACATTAATGAAGATTAAGGAAACTGAGCCTTTTGGTTTTATTACTAAACCATTTGATGATAAGGAATTAATGGGTGTTATTGAGACAGCTCTGCATAAATTTCATATGGAGAAGATACTGAAAGAAAAAGAGGAAAAATTCAGAAGTTTATTTAATGGAATTAATGATGCTATATTTGTACATCCACTTAAAGAAAAGGGTTTTAGTCATTTTATAGAAGTGAATGAGATTGCCTGTACTCGATATGGATATACCAAAAAAGAATTCTTACAACTTACTCCACAAGATATCAGTGCTCCATCAGATGCTCAGTTGCGAGGAAGCCGACAAGGTCGAAATAAACTTATGCAGAAGGGTAAATTGACCTTTGAAGCACAACATATCACCAAGGAAGGGAAACAGTTTCCTGTTGAAATAAGTTCTTCTGTTTTTCAGTTCAAAAATGAGAAAGTAATTTTGTCCGTAGCAAGAGATATTACAAACAGAAAAAGAGCGCAGCAGCACATTGAGCATCTAAATTCCTTACTCAAGGCTGTTCGAGATATAAACCAGTTCATTGTAAAGTCCAATAATCTGGGGAAATTGCTGAAAGATGCCTGTAACTCTTTGATGCATACATGTTCCTATCTTGGTTGTAGTATAGCTTTAATTGAAGATAAAAAAGGAAAAGTAGCGTTTAAAGCTCAGTCAGGAAAATTTGAATTTAGTCATAACTGGTCAGTCACAGAAAATGGAAAGGGAGAAGTTCCGGAATGTGTAAAAAATGTGTTGGAATCAGGTAAAATCTACATTATTGAAAATATTGAAAATTGTAATACCTGTGAATACAGAGGAATCAATATAAATGAACCGTGTTGTGTTATAACTGTACCTATGAAACAAAAAGAACAAATAAAAGGTATACTGCATGTCGTTTTACAAAAAGGAGGATCAATAGAAAATGAAGAGAAGGGACTCCTTTTAGAAGTGAGCAGTGATTTAGTCTTTGCCTGGGATAAATACAAAACAGAAGAAAAACTTCTGGAAAATGAGGAAAATTATCGCCATCTGTATGAGAATATGACTATTGGTCTTTATCGTACACGGCCGGATGGACAGATAGTTATAGCCAATCCAGCGTTAGTAGAAATGTTGGGGTATGATTCTTTTGATGAACTGTCAAAACGGAATCTGAATAAGAACGGATTCACATCACAATCAGACAGAGAAAAATTTATGAAATTTATTTCAGAAAAGGGACAAATCAATGGATTTGAGTCTGCATGGAAAAGAAAAGACGGCAGTATAATACAGGTTCGGGAAAGTGCAAAGGTATTTAAAGATAAAAAAGGGAGGGTGGAGTATTATGAAGGCACGGTTGAAGATATTACAGAGTTAATACAAGCAGAGAAGATGGTGAAAGAACGGCGAATGTATTTAGAGACCATATTGAATGCAGCTCCGGATGCGATTGTCACCCTTGACAGAAATCATAAGATAAGGGATTGGAATACGGCTGCAGAAAAGATGTTCGGCTATACTCAGAATGAAGTTATCGGAAAAGATATTGATGATCTTATCACTGATCCTGAAAGTTTAAAAGAAGCTAAGAAAATAACCTCCCAGATTCTTCAGGGAGACTATATTCCTCCAAAAGAGACTGTGCGTTCTAATAAAAATGGTAAACCTGTTAATGTTATATTATCAGGAGCTCCAATTATCGTGGATGGACAGTTAATAGGGGTGATAGGGATCTATACGGATATTGGTGATCTAGTAAAAACCAAGAAAGAAAAAGAAAAGGTTCACTCACAGCTCATTCAAGCGCAGAAGATGGAAGCGATAGGTATCCTTACCGGTGGGATAGCACACGATTTCAATAATATGCTGACTGCAATTCAGGGATGTACAGAGTTGGTAATGCATCGGATAGATGATGATGATCCTTCTCAGAGAGAATTAAAAGAGGTACTATCTGCCTCCAGACGTGCAGCTGATCTTACCAGACAGCTTCTGCTTTTCAGCCGTAAACAGCCTATGGAATATTCACCTCTTAATTTAAATAAATGTATTGAGGATTTGCAGAGCATGCTTTACCGTTTGATTGGTGAAGATATTGACGTGCATACTGAATTCTCTCCTGATTTATGGACAATCTGGTCAGATCGTAATACTATAGAACAGGTTATCATGAATATTGTGGTGAATGCCAAAGATGCTATGCCTCAAGGAGGCAGATTGAATATTAAAACAAAAAATATAGTATTAGATGAGGAGGACTGCAAGGACCTGACAGATGCTTATCCGGGTAAATTTATTTATCTTTCTCTGGAGGATACCGGGATCGGTATTGATGAGGATACGCTTCCACATGTTTTTGAACCTTTTTTCAGTACAAAAGGTCCGGCTAAAGGGACCGGATTAGGACTTTCTGTTGTTTATGGTATAATCAAAGAACATAATGGATGGATAAATGTTTATTCTGAACCTGGCAAGGGAACTGCATTTAAAATCTATATTCCGGCTGTGGATGTAGAACCAGAGGAAGAAATGAAGAAACTGGTTTATGAAACTGATTTAAAAGGTAACGGGGAGACAATACTAATTGTTGAAGATGATAAAAATGTGCGTAAATTTGCTGAGAAAGCTTTAAAACAGCATGGATATCAGATATATTCAGTTGTCAATGCAGAACAAGCACTGGATATTTTTGAAAAAGTGAAAGATGATCTTGATTTGATATTTTGTGATGTAGTATTACCAGATAAAACCGGCATTAAACTTATTGAAGAAATATTGGAGAAAAAGCCTGAAATAAAAATTGTTCTTACAAGTGGATACACAGATCATCGTTCGCAGTGGCCTGTCATACAGGAAAAAGAGTATACTTTTGTGCAGAAACCTTATTCTTTTAATGATCTTTTAGGTGCGATTAGAGATAAACTGGATAGTGATTAATTAAAGGTTAATACAAACAATATTATTTCAATTAGCGAAAAAATTAATAAAAAACTT
>Ga0180433_10006484_pt1 | contig 15306 bp, 13 predicted proteins | sample SS_ome_8_FD_132980 | JGI IMG/M metagenome (GOLD analysis project Ga0180433, IMG submission 132980) | Hypersaline lake sediment archaeal communities from the Salton Sea, California, USA - SS_1_D_1 metaG | ecosystem: Environmental > Aquatic > Non-marine Saline and Alkaline > Hypersaline >... | reverse complement strand
AGCAAAAGACATTCGCCTAAACTCTTCCATGCCAGACTACGTTATCATTATTCTTACTGCCTTACCTTTTGCAACTGGATACTTTTTAACCCATGGCAGCTTGAGCTCTATAGCCTTCTTGGGGAATAATATGTGGACCATTCACATTTTAAGCGGCGAGGCAATGATAATTATGGCCATTTTTCTCTTTTGCAAAACTCATCTGAATACTCAAAAATGTACAGGCTGTGCGGCTTGTGAATTAAATTGCCCCACGGGTACCCTTGAATCCATTGAGGAAGGAAATTTGAGAATCTTCAGGTATTCCACTTATCAATGTATTTGTTGCGGTTCATGTGTAAATACCTGCCCTGAAGAAGCAGCAGATTTACGGCATGAAATAAGTTTCAGAAGGTTTTTTCAAATAACGCCAAAAGAAGAAATACGAACAGTAGAACTTATGGCGTGTGAACGATGCGGTGCTCTGTTTGCACCTGAGCCTCAGTTGAACAAAATTGGTCAGGGTTTGGCTCACGAATATCTGCGTTTCTGCCCCCGTTGCAGAATGCTCAGCATTGGAGATATTTACCATCAGCTGTCGCCTTGGCACAGAAAAGAGCTCGAAAGAAATAATTGAGTGACCTAATTCCTAATTGAAAACAAGGGATTTGACGGTAACGGGAAATACTTGACCAGCAACTAATGGTTCACCAATATCAATCCAATCCCCGTCTTCCAAAATTAATTCATCTAATGACAATAAATTAGTTTTTAAATTCGTTTCTCGGCGGATTACGTTTCCTACGCCGCAGGCAATATCGCTTTCAAAGATTAAAATAATCGGAATGTCTTTTTCTATTGAAGTCGGCAGAGCAGCTTCAATAGATTTTGCAAATAATTCTAATTTTGGGTAAGAAGCTATGACTGGATCCTTGAAATATAATGCTACAATTTCTTCGCCTTCGTTTAAATCAAATCTCTGAAATGAAATATTTATCTGCGATACAACGTGTTCAACGCTTAATTTTGACCGATCTACATCCACCCTGATTACAGGAACATTTTTTATAGGAAATGTAAGTCCCCCATCCATAAACCCTGAAGAACCAGAGATTGTGAGCGAATATGCACCTGCACCAATGACGGTTGCTCTGATTTTATTTAAGGGCTCTATAATCGGCGAAGTCAACCTACCCATCAGAAATTTTATTTTATCAGCCAAGATTTGACCTATATCGTTGTAATTGCCATTACGCCCATATATAAACTCTGCAACCCCTCCCGAGAATGAATATTCATCAATTCTATTTGGGAATTCCAGATCAGCAGTCACCATTAACTGCTTGGCCAAAGAGGAACGTGCAGGACCGGTAATAACCTCAATTAAAACTTCGGCAAATTTTGCTGCTATTTTTTCTATATCCCCCTTTTGGATTTGATCCCCGATTTTATAATTTAATCCAATATGATCCATAACTTTCATTGCAGGCTTATCAATTCTCCAAATTTTCCCTTCAGAATTCACACCAAGTAAAACAGCCCCTACAGATACACAACTTGTAGATATAATCTCACCATTTTTTGATATGGCGATGTTAGATGTTCCTCCACCAATATCACAAGAGAGTATCGTTTTATTGTGCTCCTTTGATCTGGCTGTTGCACCTGAACCCATTGCAGCGATTAAGCTTTCGAAATTTGGTCCTGCCGTTGCTGCAACAAATTTTCCTGCATCATTGGAAAGGGCTTCAACAATTTGCCTTGCATTTTGCTTCTTGGCTGTTTCTCCAGTTACGACAACTGCGCCTGTTTGAATATCTCCAGGATCAATTCCTGCTTGTTCATATTCCATCTTCAAAAAATCAGTTAGTTTATGAATATCAATTCTATGATTATCCAGTAAAGGGGTTGCTATTATTTTTCCCTCATAAATCACCTTTCTTTTCTGAATGAAAAAACGACGAGAATCAGACAACTCATCTCTTTTTAGTAAGATATTGGAAAAAACCAGATGACTTGTAGCGCTTCCCACATCTACACCGACTGATAGAATTTCAATTTCGTTTATTTCCATTATTTTACCACTCCAATTATGAGCAAAGCGAACTAGGCTTCCAGTTGTTTTTGAATCCTTTTCCTAATAGCCTCTGCCGCTTTTTTAGTTAACGTAATAATCAACTTCATTTTTTCTTCGTCTAAGCTTGCCTTGAACCCAACGGCCCAAATCGCCGACATCAATTGACCCAATCCCGCTATTGGCGATGCTACGGCCCTGACACCCAATATATATTCCTCATCATCGACGGCATAGCCCATTTTCCTAACATGCCGTAATTCCTGATAATACAAATCGGGATCAACAATGCTATTTTCCGTAAACCGAGTCAGCCCCTTTGATCGGATTATTGTTTCAGTTTGCTTCTCTTCCATTGATGCCAAAAATACCTTTCCTGCTGCCCCGGCAAATAGAGGTATTGTTGTTCCTACTGGGGCTGTAATCTTAAGATCCTGTCGAGATTCAACGATATCCAATACGGTCACATGGTCCCAGTTTAAGATACCCAGAAAAACCGACGTGTGAGTCTTTTGCATTAGTTCCTCCATGATGGGTCTTGCTAGGGTTTTTAGATCAATCTGGGAATAGGCCAATCTGCCAAGTTCGAAAAGCGTGAAACCCAGTCTGTACCTTTTTGAATATGGGTCTCTCATAACAGCCCCCAACTCCTCAAGGGTATACGTAATGCCATGAACTGTGCTCTTGGCTAAATGGAGCTCCCTTGCTATTTCGCTCACCCCTAAACCTTCTTTGGATGAAGAAAGGGCCCCAAGAACCTCAAAAGCCTTCTTTACTGAAGGTACGCCATATTTTTTCATATTATTGTTCACCATTATGAACTAATTTCTACTTTATAATCGTGTGGTATTAATTGTCAACAAACATTTTAATTTATTCCTAAAAATAAACTAAATAAAAATAGAATTAATGTTTAAAATAGATAAACTCTATGAAAATAATTGCAAACATGATGTTTTTCCTGCACCAGAGAGTTCATGATAATGAACTCATTGCAATACGTAAAATGCCTACACGATATTAGAGGGATAATGCAAAACCGATTTGGATTCCTGTGGTGTAACCTCTTTGCTGTGGATTGCCTCTGTTGTTTTTCCTGCGGGCATTTCAATAAAGCCTTTTCTCTTTTCATGTTCAGTAATAAATAGAGGTAGGAATAACGATAAATGGCAGATTTACAACATTGCCGCACTTGAATGCTTTTTTTGCTTTTCATGAGGCGGTTGTGAAAAAGCCTATTTACGCGAGATTTGATATGTATTACACCTGTTAATGTTCATTGTTGAATATGTTTTAGCAGGCATATTATCTCGTGGAACGAGTCTGGATTCGAGTGGGAATCGGCTGAACTGCCAGGTGCATGCGCCGGAGATGTTTTTGTAACTGCGTATTTACAGCTACGGAGTATATGGAGTATCGGAAAAACTGGCTTCTGAACCTCGGTGAAATTTCCAAAGTGATTTAAAAGTGTGTAATATTTCCATATTGTTCATCATGATGAACGGAGTGAAAAATCTCTGATTTTCTTTATCGAATGTACGAATATCCCTTTATGTCAATAATGATATAATATATTTTAGTAAAAAGGGCATAAAAAAATTTGTTTTTCCTTGACAAAGGAGATAAACATGGTATAGTCAATCATCGTTATAGTTCACAATGATGAACTGGACCTAGTGCCAAAGTGGGTATCTCTAATTTGCGCCGGTCTTGTTTTGGTATTCCTCTTGGTATTATACTTATGACGGAAAGGAGAGTGTTATGACAATAGAAAAAGAAGGGCTGTCAACTGCTGAGAGCCTGCGAAAGACCAGGACCATAGGTAAGTTTAGATGCCATAATCCTACATGCATGGAAAGAATTCAGCCAGAAAAGGGAAAAAAAACGGCTAAATGCCCTACATGCGGAATGGAATATCGGATTCACTGGGTCAATCCCAACCTGCCACGTATCAGAGGGCCGGTATGGGAGGTAAACAGAAAATTGGCAGAAGCAAAATTAAAAGAAATGGGGGTAAAATAATATGCCTTTAGACAGAAAGATAGCATATATCGATCTCACTACAGGTGATATCCAGACAAAGCCCATCCCGCTTGATATAAGGAAAAAGTTTTTAGGTGGCAGGGGACTGGATGCATATCTGCTTTATAATCATACAGAAAAAGGTTGTGATCCATTGGGCCCAAAAAACACCCTTATGGTAAGCGGTGGTATTTTGACGGCAACGTGTGCTTCGGCAACCGCCAGGACTCACATCATGGCCAAATCACCTTTAACCGGTTTGCTTGGAAGTGCGAATATGGGAGGTTTCTTCGCGCCTGAGCTGGCCTGGGCCGGCTTTCATCACCTTGTCATTAAGGGCAAGGCTAAACACCCGGTCTATATCTATATTCACAACGGCGAAATCGAGATTCGGGATGCCCGTGAGGTTTGGGGTAAAACCGTAACAGAGGCACAGTGGGCAATCAGGGAAGACCTGGGTGACCAGGAGGTCAAAAGCGTGGTTTGTGGTCCGGCAGGCGAGAATCTGGTCAGGTTTGCCAATGTAATGACAGGAATTAAAAACTCTGGCGGCAGATCAGGGATGGGATGTGTCATGGGCTCCAAGAATCTTAAGGGTATTGCGGCCCGGGGAACCATGGATATTAAGATAGCCCAGCCAAAAGAAGCCCTGGATTACAACAAGCGTTTTATTGACCAAATAGTAAGCGCCAAAGTTAATCAGACCCAGGGAGTCCTGGGAACACCTTTTATCTGGGGGGCTACCAATTCCTGGGGAGGTATCCGGTGCAGGAACTTCCAATATAACCAGTGTGAGTATGCGGATGACATCGAACCTGAGAGGATTGATGAAATTTGTGAAGAGACCATGGGAAAATATCACATGACTGGCTGCTTTGGCTGCCAGGTTCATTGCAGAGCACAGTATAAGATCCCTTCAGGTCCATACGCCGGCACGTATGATGAAGGGCCTGAATATACATCCCAGGGTGCATTTGGTGGAGAGACAGACACACCCAGGGCTGTTACGGTACTCACAGGAAACCATTTGGTTGACAAGTTCGGAATGGATAATCTCGAGACAGGGAGTCTTATTTCCTGGGCCATGGAGCTTTATGAATTGGGTATCATCACCAGCAAAGAAACGGATGGATTGGATTTGAGGTTTGGAAACGATGATGCGGTTATAGAAATGATCGATCGTATCTGCCATAGAAAGGGATGGTTGGGTGATACCCTTGCAGACGGTGGTATTGCAGCCTCAGAAAAGATCGGCAAGAATTCCTTTGATTATCTTATTCAGGTCAAAGGTATGAGTAATCTTCACTCGGATGAGCGGGCGACACCCGGGCTGGCACTTAATATTGCTACGGGGTCAAGGGGTTCTGATCATTTGAGGAGCAGGCCGGCCATTGATCTGTACCATCTGCCGGAAGAGGTCTTAAGGAAAATTTACAGTAACCCTGTTGCCTATGACGGGCCGTTAAGCTCTGAACATACCGAATATGTCGGTAAACCCTGGCAGGTCTTCTGGCAGGAGAATTGTTACATGGGCGTCGATTGCCTTGGTATATGCAAATATCACACAACTTTTTTAGGGGCGACGCTTCCAAATTTCGAGGATTGGGCAAAAGTTCTTTATTACAATACCGGTCTCGAAATGACCCCTGAGGAAATTTGGGATGTAGCTGTAAGATGTAATATGATTGAAAGACTCTTTAACCTAAGGGAAGGGCTGACAAGAGACGATCTCAAGAAAGGCGACATGTTGAACCATCGCTATTTTGATGAGCCCTGCAGGCGGGGAGCCATAGATGTCGTTGGATTGAAGATTGATAAGAATAAATTTATTCAGATGGTCGATGAATTCTATGAATACAAAGGGCTTGATAACAAGGGTGTTCCCAAACCTGAGACATTAAAAAGACTCGGCCTAAAGAATGAGCCTTCTCATTTAGTGTGATTATTTGAAAGGAGCAAGCATATGGAATCAATGGGTAAAGTTCTGGTAATAAACTACGAGAAATGCACCGGGTGCCGGCTGTGTGAATTAGTCTGTGCCGTAATGCATGATGGAATATCAAATCCTGCAAGAAGTCGAATAAAGGTAATGAAATGGGAGTCCGAAGGACTATATATTCCTATGACATGCCAGCAGTGTCAGGACGCCCCGTGCATGAATGTGTGCCCGGTAAAGGCTATCTCCCGTGATGAGGCGCTTGGCCGGTTAGTGATTGACTATGATGCATGTATCGGGTGCCGCTCGTGTGTTGCTGTCTGTCCCTTCGGTGCTATGAGTTTTAATTCCATAGACAAGAAGGTATTCAAGTGCGATCTCTGTGATGGTGACCCTCAGTGCGTCCGGTTTTGTGAGGTAAACGCAATTGAATATGTTGATGCCAATGACGTCAGCATTTTAAAGAAGAGAGATGCGGCGGAAAGAATATCCATGGCGGGGAAAGAGGCAGCGGCCTTAGTGGCCCAAGTGTAATTACTAAAAATTGTATTTAACTGAGACACGGAGATTACCGGCCATGGCCGAGAATCTCCGTGTTTTTTCATCAGCCACCGATAGAACACATTTTTCTGTGAACCCTTTCATTACCTTCAAGGTTCAAGGGGTGTGATTTGGGTTTAATCCTTACTGCATGTTGAAAAACTTTTATTAATTCTTCATCAAGACAGCCCCTCCTTAATGGTTCCCTGATGTCAACTTCTATATTTGATAGAAGACAGGGTAAAATCTTTCCATCCGCGGTAAGCCTCAGCCTGGTGCATGTGCTACAAAAGGAGTTGCTTATGGCACTTATGAAACCTATCTCTCCTTTTCCTTCGTGAAATTGGTATCTTTTCGCAGGCCCGTCATATCTACCCTGTAAAATTGGCGACATAGGTCCAAGGTTATTAACAAGGGTGCTTTTGACCGCTGAATTGGAGATATAATTAGGATTTTTTAGGTCGAGGCCTACAGGCATATATTCTATAAATCTTATATGGTAAGGCTCTTTAATGGCCAGTCGGCCAAAGTCAAGGATTTCCCGATCATTTATCCCTTTCATGACAACCGTATTTATCTTTATAGGATGAAATCCCATATTTTTTGCCTTTTCTATGCCCTCTAAAACCCGATCAAAATAATCAAAGCAGGTAATTTCCTTGAATGTTTTTTTATTAAGGCTGTCAATGCTAATATTCAGTCTTTTTATGCCGGACTCCCATAAGGCATCAAGATATTGGGATAAAAGCACACCATTGGTTGTAATTGATATATCCTTTATGCCTTCTATAGAAGCAAGCATCTTTATAAATTCCATAGCCCCTTTTCGGACAAAGGGTTCTCCTCCGGTCACCCTTATTTTATCTATACCTAATTTGACAGCTATTCTCACTATTCTCAGTAACTCCTCATAGCGGAGTATTTCCCTGTGCATCAATTTTTTTCCGCCTTCAGCAGGCATGCAATATATACAACGCAGATTGCACCTATCGGTAAGTGAAACCCTTAGATAATTTATTTTTCTATTGAACCTGTCTACTAACATCCGTTCCTCATATCCTTTAAGATCAATAAGAGCATAACCTTAAAAATAGTAAAATCTTCTAATCTTAATGTATCATAATTAAAATTGCTCTACGTTGCGATGTTTTAATCACTTACAAATTCAAACAATTCTCTTCCAGAAAATTTATTCATGGTATGTCAATGACAACTCTACCCTTCTTAAAGCCCTTGAGCGAAGAAAGCATTGCGAGAAAACCATTCTTAAATAAATTTGACATAAATGGATTTAATGCGAATGGCATCCCATCCACACTAATTGATATCGAGGGATTTAGGGAAACGCAATTGTCAATCGTTTTATTTCCTCTTACGATCTCCTTTGCCAGGCCATAGCATGTTTCGTAACCGCAATGCCCACAGTTAAGGTCCGGCAGCTTGAATGATTTTTTAGACACAATCTGTGCCAACTTTTTTATGTCCTCATCGTCTGATATGTCAAAATCTGCTATGTCTTTATTAAAACCAGCAGTTGCTATCTCCAGCCCATCAAGTAAGGTATCTTTATCGGAATCATCTTTTATGCACACAACCTTGGGGTATGTTTTCTCCTTTTTAAACCCCTCTATGACCGCAAGGTCGGAGTCAGAATACTTCAGGATATCCCCTATGTGCTTTTTCCCTTTTAAAATTATCTCGGATTCTCCCGGGGAGATAGCTGATACAAATGGAGCGCAGGACCTGAATTTTGATGTGTCTGAATCAGGGAAATCAATATCCCCCGGAACGTGCTTTATTATAGCAACCTCATGGCCCAGTTTTGCTAACTCTCTTGATAACTTCAGAACTAATGTGGTCTTCCCGCTTTTTCCGTAACCAATAATTCCAATGGCCTTCAACCTAATACCCCCTTTTTTTTTATAAATATCTCTTCAAATATTGTTTCATCTGCCTTTACGCATTCACTTTTTAGTTTTATATAGTCTGTTAAAAGTCTTTTACCATATTCCGTTAAATGTGAGCCATTTCTTCTTTCTGTAATAAGAATCCTTTTATTAAGGTGCTGCTCTGTAGCCCTGATTTTTCCCCAAACTCCACGATAAGACATCTTCATCCGGCTTGCAGCCTGATTTATTGAGCCTGTTTCCTCGATTAATTGAAAAATCTTCTGCCTCCCTTCACCCATAATAATATTGCCATTCTCGTCCTCAAGCCATTGTCTTGATCTTAGCTTTAAGCTACCCATGGATATCTCCAGATTAGATTATCTGCCACAAATTCCCGCTCTTATTAGGGTCATAGCCTCCCATTTTTTTTACGCGTTCACGAAAGGCCCCGGAACGCGCTATATCTAAAAAAAGCTGTATTTTAGGATCATCTACATAGGAGGTGGGAATAATAATGTCATATTGCTCCTTAACAACTGGAACAAAATCTAAATCCAGCGCCCTGGCCGCCGCCATTATTCCCAATCCTGCTGTTGCCGCACCGCTTAATACTGATACAGCTAAATTCATGTGTGTATATTCCTCGTTATCGTAGCCATTAATGAGAGAAGGATCAATATTTAGCTGCCCTAATTTATAATCAAGAAGAACCCTTGTTCCAGAGCCTTGCTGTCTGTTAACAAAAACGATATCATCCCTGGCAAGGTCTTCAATACCCTTGACCCCCTTAGGGTTACCCTTTTGAACAATCAGGCCTTGTTCCCTCTCTACAAAACTGAAGACATGAACAGACAATCCCTTTAGATACCGTCGAATATAAAGCATGTTATATTCCCCGGTTTCCGTGTCAAGCAGGTGTGATCCAGCCACATGCGAGGTAGTATTTTTTAAGGCCAGCAACCCCCCGAGGCTTCCTACATTTGCAGATACCATACGCACACCCTGCCCTGCCTTTTCCATTTCATCAGAAATTATATCCAGCGTCATATCATGGCTGCCTATAACCAAAATGGTATTGTCTATATACCTGGGATTGACTAATAGGCTCGCCTTTGCTTTTTCCCCTATTGCCATTCCTTCGCTGTCAGAGGGTATTTTTACAATGCCTTCTGCCTTGCTCAGGGTAGTAACTGATCCAGCAGCTCTCGGTAATGGTATTGCCACTGTCTTTTCACCAACCCTGCCAAGATTAACCCTGACAAACTCTTCTATACCCAGCTTGGACGGCATATCCCTTGATATAAAAACATCTATCGCTTCATCTTTTGGCTCATCAATTCCTTGAAGCCTGTAAATAAAAGGTCTTACAAACTCGTTAAATGATATATATGCGGATACAGGATAGCCTGGTATGCCAAAAAAAGGCACATCTTTTATACTGCCAATAATAGTTGGTTTGCCAGGCATTATGGTAACACCGTGAACAAGCAGCCCCCCAATATCCTCAATTGTCTGGGCTGTGTAGTCCTTCTTGCCGGCAGATGAGCCCGCAATAGATAGTATAAGATCCGGCCTGGAATTCGCTGCCTTTAGAAAGGCAGCTCTTATCGCTTCACTGGTATCTGGAATTATATCTTCTATCAAGGCCTCTGCACCGCACTCCCTTGTGAGTGAGGAAAGTACAAAAGAATTCGATTCTAAAACCTGTCCTTTTTTCAGATTAAATGTATCGTTTAGGCTATAAAAACGGACAAGCTCACTGCCTGTTGGTATGATAATTATCCGAGGTTTTTTTCTGACCTTTACTTTAAAGATGCCCCCTACAATGAGAGTTCCTAAATCGAATGCCCTTATTAGATGGTTTTGTGGAAAAAGAAGTTCTGTAACAACAAAATCTTCGCCAATCTTTCTTACATTCTGCCAGGGAAAGGCCGATGAGGAGATTTCAATCGTATCATCATCAATAATATTCAGCTTTTCGGCAATTATTACGGCGTTTTTCCCATCCGGCATTACCTGCCCGGTGTTTATCCATATGGCCTCACTACCTGACTTTAACCTCATGGGTCTTCTTTCAGTCGCACCATAGGTATTTTCTGCCAGCACTGCGATCCCATCCATGGCAGCGAGGTGTTGATCAGGCGAGGAAACTTTTGCAAAGATAGGGCATGCAGTAATCCTTCCGCAAGCCTCATCTACTGAAACTTCTTCTATGGCATCAATAGGCTCCGGCTTGAATCTGTTGAAAAGGATTTCAAGTGCCTCTTGCGGGGTCTTCATTCTAAGATATATTTTTTGCTTTACGTCTGTTTTCAAAATAGCAATACCTTTACAATCTCACCCTCATAGATCCCTTCTGTATTCATGTCAATCTTTATGATACCATCTGCCTCAACCATGGTAGATATAAGTCCACTCTCCCCTAATATAGGCGTTGCAACCCACTTTCCATCTGACCAAGAACATTTAACCCTTATATAATCATCCCGTCCACTCTTTGAATCAATATTTCTATCGATCTCCGCCTCTATATAACGGCCTCCAAACTTATCAACCATACTCAATCCAGTAAGTTTACCTAAAAGATACTTGACCAATACATGAAATATAATCATGGCAGAGGCAGGGTGTCCAGGTAGCCCCCATAGTGTTTTATTCCCCCTACGCGCAATAATAGTTGGCTTTCCCGGACTTATAGAAACCCCATGCGCAAGGATTTCCATGCCCTCAAAAGACTTAAAAACCTCAAGGGTAATATCCTTAATACCAACAGAGCTGCCACCTGATAAAAAAACTACATCGCCCTTGGTCAACCCTTTTTCAATAAGTGCCTTTAGGTCCTCAAATTCATCACGTATAATACCCAGGTATATAGGCTGCACACCCAATGAACTGCATAAGGCACCAATTGTATAGCTATTAATATCTCTTACCTGTCCGGGTTTGGGTTTTTCCCCTATGTAGACTAACTCTTCACCAGTTGATATAATAGCCGCCTTTGGCCTGATAAAAACATCAACTTCGATAATACCCAGACCCGCCAAAACACCAAGGTCTTGAGACCTCAGAAAAGATCCCTTTTTTATGATGATCTCACCTTTTTTGAGATCATCGTCAGATTGGATAACATTTTCTAAGGGGCTAACAGGTCTGGTTATTTCTACCATGCCATCCTCTAATACCTGAGAGTATTCTACCATAATTACTGAATCAGCGCCTTCAGGCAACATACCTCCTGTCGGCATAAGACAGCATTCCCCCTTCTTAATGACAAAATCCGGGGATTCACCCATTTTTACCTCACCTACAACATATAGAGGGGTAGGTAACCCTTCGCTGGCCCCAAAGGTATCTCTCGCATTAAGTGCGTAGCCATCAACAGTAGACCTGTTAAATCCAGGGAGATCTTCCTGCGCCATAATATCAGTGGCAATAACCCTGTGTAAGCTATTTATAATATGAACCCTCTCAACACCCAACGGCTTAATATCGCTCAGGGACTTATATATATCATGAGTTGATTTTACCTTAAAAAATGTTTTCATAGCACATATATGTCATAATAAGCATGAATTATCAACTAAAATTTTCAACACTAATGAAAAGTTATTAGATGTATATAGCTTGCCTGGTAAGGCAAAGATTGGGCTAATCGGATAGGGCTTTTTCAGATAATTCTTTCTTGCAAATATTCATGTAGCTAAAGGCATTAGCATATTGACCCAGATCAGGATAGTGGCTGATAAGGTATTCAAAACGTTTAAGTGCGGCAATATATTGATTAGACTTAAAATAGAAGCGCCCCACGTAAAGTTCATGATCAGCCAGGTTAGTAAGACACTTTCTTATATTTCTCTTGGCCTTTAAGGAATAGGTATCATCAGGGAACTGTTTTTCAAGTCTCCTGAAATCCTTTAGTGCCAATTCAGTATAAGTTTGGTCTCTGTCGATAGTATTCATCCGTGTAAAATTACACATGCCTTGTTGATACATGACATAAGGAATGGCGGTATTCTTTGGGTGGAGTCTTTCAAAATCCCTATAGGCCTCTATAGCCTCATCTAATTCATTTCGCTTAAAATGTGAATCTGCTAATTTCAATTCCGCATAGATTGCAAATTTACTGTAAGGATATCGATCTCTGATCTTTTGAAAGGATTCAAGGGCATCTGTATAATCACCCTTATCAAATGACGATAATCCCTCTCGCATCAAATCTTCCGGCGACTTATCAATGACTTTAGAGCCAAACCCAAAAATTGAGCACCCGCTCAATAGTAAGGCAAAAACGAGAATAGATGCAAAATTCTTAATCATTTCCATGAATCACCATATTTTTTATAACTCTTAGAAGTATTCTGTTGGAGATCTTGCCGATTTTAGGAAGATATTGTTAAATAGCGGCTATAAAAAACACAGAATATTTTGAAGGCCTTATAAAAAACTATTTGAATTTAGGGGGGTCATTTAATAGTGATAGTAAATTTCATTCAAAGAAAATTCTTATTCAAGAAGCTTCAACATGACATTTTCAATATTTTTTTTGCCGACTGCCCCTATGATGGTATCAGCCAGTTCTCCATCCTTAAAAAGAAGTAGGGTTGGTATTGCCCTGACCCCATACTTATTAGGCGTCATGGGGTTTTCATCGACATCCATTTTAGCAACTTTAAATTGTCCTTCATATTTCTTAGCTAACTCCTCAACCCATGGTCCAGTTATCAGACATGGCTGGCACCACGGAGCCCATAGATCAACCATAGATGGACAATCGGATTTTATAATCTCATCTTCAAAATTATCATCGTTAACCTCTAAAATATCAGTCACCTTTTCTACCTTCCTCCTTTTTTACTTTATTTATTGAAATTAGTATTGGCATGAAGCTTTGTCAATAGTAATATTATTTGAAACCCTGTTTTCTTCCCAAAATATCCCTATTATGACACTGGAAACTAGTTAATAATATTACATAAAAACTATTTGCAACATTTAAGGGGCATGCATGTATTTATACGTATGAATTGACCGGGGCCAATGGTTGTTATATTTCATAGTGCTGAAAAATAATTTTCCATGTATAAAGATTATAAATCTATTAAAGGTTGCAGGCATATTTTTATAGAATTATTGAGCAAACTAACTATTTGAGTGCGGATAGGGGAGTGTAAATGGGTAACCAAAAAACAGTCTTTGTCTGTCAGGAATGCGGTTATAAGGCGCCAAAATGGTTGGGGAGGTGCCCTGATTGTGGTTCATGGAATTCATTCTCAGAGGAAATAGCCGAGATAAAGAGCCCTAACAAGGGAGATAACGCTTCCTTTTTAAACATGCCCCAAAGAATCGACAATGTCTCCATGCAAAAAGAGCTTAGGCATAAAACAGGGCTAAAGGAGTTTGACAGGGTGCTTGGAGGCGGTATTGTACCAGGATCATTGGTATTAATTGGCGGAGACCCTGGTATAGGCAAATCAACCTTATTGCTGCAGGTTGCCCAGAGTGTTTCAGACACCGGCCTTAAAACACTTTACATTTCTGGCGAAGAATCGATCCAACAAATAAAGATGAGGTCACAAAGATTGTCAATAAAACCATCCGAGATTTATTTACTCGGTGCAACTTGTTTAGAGCATTTCATTGATGGGATCAAAGAACTTGATCCTAAGATTATTATAATTGATTCAATCCAGACAATGTTTACAGAGTTGCTGACCTCTTCACCTGGTTCCATAGGGCAGGTAAGGGAAGTTGCCGGCAGAATGATGAACATGGCAAAATCTTCTGAAAGGGCAGTGTTTTTGATAGGCCATGTTACAAAAGATGGGGCCATTGCAGGCCCGAAAGTCTTAGAACATCTGGTAGACACCGTTCTTTATTTTGAGGGAGATGGCTCCCATGCTTATAGAATAATTAGATCTGTAAAGAATAGATATGGGCCCACTAATGAAATAGGTGTCTTCGAGATGAAGGACAATGGTCTTGAAGAGGTGGTAAACCCCTCGAAAATTTTTCTTGAGGGGAGGTCTAATGATGTTAGCGGATCTGTTGTAATATCCTGCATAGAGGGATCAAGACCCATTTTAGTAGAAATGCAGGCCCTTGTTTGTTCGAGCTCTCTTGCCATGCCACGCAGAACTTCCATAGGTGTTGATCCTAACAGGGTTAGTCTGCTTGTGGCGGTTTTATCAAAGAGAGGAGGCATAAATCTTTCTAACAATGACATATTCATAAATGTGGCGGGTGGTATTAAGATTATCGAGCCTGCCATAGATCTCGGTATTATTTCAACAGTTGCCTCAAGTTTCCTTAATAAGCCAATACCTGCGGACACTGTAACCTTTGGAGAAGCAGGGCTTTCAGGCGAAATAAGGGGGGTAGGTCAAACGGAACTCCGGCTAAAGGAGGCAAAAAAACTTGGATTTTCTCGATGCGTTCTTTCAAAAAAAAGTATCGAGACCTTAAAAGGCAAGGTAGATTTAGAACTTGTTGGCATATCATCTGTTGCGGAGCTTTTAAACGTACTTTTTTAATGAACGAAATGGTTTAGTAATCAAACTTACGATTTACTTCCTTTATTTAGTTTTTTCGTGACTATGTAGTTTGCCGGAATCATGGTTTACGGTTTCTCCATGAAAGAGGGATTGATCATGTTGCTCTCTCATATTTTTTGAGATAATCGATACGGTCACTAATTTTAGCCTCTTTCGGGGTATTCATTTGGCCTACATGTAAAAACCTTTTAACCCAGATTATGCAGTAGGCATCGTCACGAGGGTTGAAAAACCTCAGCGAAACGCGAACTTGCAACGATTTTGCGCCGAAGGCATATTAATAAATATGTTGAGAAGCAAAATCGTGAAAGGAGT
>Ga0180433_10006483_pt1 | contig 15309 bp, 14 predicted proteins | sample SS_ome_8_FD_132980 | JGI IMG/M metagenome (GOLD analysis project Ga0180433, IMG submission 132980) | Hypersaline lake sediment archaeal communities from the Salton Sea, California, USA - SS_1_D_1 metaG | ecosystem: Environmental > Aquatic > Non-marine Saline and Alkaline > Hypersaline >... | reverse complement strand
TCCAGTGCGGCTATCGCGATTTCCTTACTATACGGAACAACATTTACCCACAGTCTTTTCATGTTCTTTTCCTGCTCTCTGTTGTCGTTCCCGCGCAAGCGGGAATCCAATAATGGTTTGTCAACTTGCCTGGCCCTTTACGGTAGGATTTAACTCCGATTAGCAGCGCCTGTCAACACATTTCATACCGCGCTTGGACCAGCCCGCCACTTGTTGTTTATACGCGGTATCTTCTTGATCAAGCCCGGCAAATCCGAAATTCTAAGCACTAATTACGAAACAAATGCAAAAATCCAGAAGTTCGAATCTTCAAAGCGGTCTTCTTGGCACGCCGCAGGGGGTGTTCTGAAATTGGGCGTTTTGATATTGGGATTCCGCAATTCGTGCTTGACGCTCTTTGAGCGGCGGCATATAATCCGGAGCGAAAAGGGCGGTATTTATGTTTCAGGGAGAATTCGCTGAGACGAGTCCGCAGGGGCAGAAACACGTCTATCCTACGAGCTTGTTAGTTACAACCGAGAGGGCAAGAACGATGGAGTACAAGTGGAGCAATACAGGAAATTTTACTCGGAAATCGTATACTTGTGGTCATTGCGGGCATAAAGTTGGCCCCGACAAGGGATATAGCTGTAGTGTTGAACGAGCGGGTGGAGAGAAAGAAGTGGGAAGAGCGGCATATATCTATATTTGTCCACATTGCACGAGGCCGACTTTTTTTGACGCAGACCAAACGCAAATTCCGGGTGTTAGGATTGGGAGTGAGGTTGTGGGAGTGACTGATAAGAACGTAGAAGCGCTTTATGATGAGGTAAGGGATTGCGCGGCCGCCGGCGCATATACTGCAGCAGTTCTTGTTTCTCGCAAGATTTTGATGAACCTTGCTGTACACAAGGGAGCTAGCGAAGGCAAGAGTTTCTTGGAATATGTCGAGTACCTTGCGGACAAGGGCTATGTCCCACCAGACGGCAAGGAGTGGGTTGATGTGATTCGCAGCAAGGGCAATGAAGCAAACCATGAGATTAGGATAATGAGAAAAGATGACGCTCTTCTGATACTCAGGTTTGTTGAGATGCTTTTGCGTTTTGTCTACGAGTTCCCTAGCATGATGACAAAGCCTGCCAAACAAGAGAAAGCAGGCACAACACAAAAGCCGGATAGCGGAGAGGGAGTAGTTTAGTCTGGTACAGTGGGCTGTATGCTTCAGTACACGTCACAGTTGTCTGAGGGAGATGTCTCGGAAGTGTACGCGGTTGTTGTGGACGCATAAGCTAAGCGGCAGGTTTCATTCGACCGAATGGTCCGCATGGGGAACATCTGGTCATGCTACGATATTAAGAGACAAAGACGGTCTTTAATATCAAAGGTGGTAATGTGGACTTTAATGTTGTTTGAAAATGCTAAAGGGTTGTGGCATTATGGCTGGACTAGTGTTGGATTTGCAGAAAGACGCAATGGACTCTTCGATAGCTTTGACAGACTTATTGCGCAAAGCTTTTGTTGTGGCTAAGAAACTTGCCGTCCAAGAATTTGAAGAATGGGTTCAATCAGAACTTAACGGGTACAAGGATTTAGATAAGATTCCGCCTTATCGGGAAGTGACAGGTATCATTAAAGCTTGGAACCCGTATCGCGGTTGGATTCCTGCTATTATTTTGGACCAAAAACTGGCTAACACGCTCCGTAAAAGAAAAGTACGTCAGTCAGTTAGCGACCTGGAGAGTCTTGTAAAAAAGCAGTCAAAAGATGGGTATCTACTCATACATTATCCTCCTGAGGTTGAAAACCTATTTAATGCCAGAAGACCCCTTCCAGCCGGCTCTTTTTGTAGGGGCTAACAGCGTGTATGGAATATTGGGTACGGTGCGGAATACTGTACTTGAGTGGGCATTGAGGCTTGAACACGAAGGAATAGTTGGTGAAGGCTTGAGTTTTTCAGCCGAGGAAAAAAAGAAGGCCAAAGAAAATCCGAATATCAATATCCAGCATTTTCAGGGGATTATTGGGAATCTCTCTGACAGTTTCATCAGCCAAGATTTTGGTACTCATATACATGTAGGCGATTTAGATGGACTTTCCTAATTCTTGATAAGTAGAGGCATCGATGAATGCGATATTGCTGAGTTGGAAGCAGCAATCAAAGCGGAAGCGAGACCATCAAGTCCAAGAAATCTGGGAAGCAAAGTCAGTCAATGGATTGGCAAGATGGTTGCCAAAGCAGCATCGGGGGCTTGGCAAATTAGCGTCCGAACGGCAGCCTCGTTACTCACAACGGCGATATCTCACTATTATGGTTTGGAAACCTAGTGGCAAACGCTTATGCATGCCGAAGGTTTTCTCACAGCGGCCTGAGCCAGATGTTGCTAAAGCGGATGGGGTCGTTGTGGGCGGATAAGCTGAGCGGCAGCTTCGGCAGGGTAGGCGTGTCGTATTCGGGCAGGATCAAAAAAGGATTTGTTGGAGTAACGTGACTGGACTGTATCATTGTGGAGGCAAGTATGAACAAGCACAGCAAGGGGTCTATCGGGCATAAGTGGCTGGCGCTGGTAATCGGCGCATCGTTTTGTTTTGCCTTCTTGCGGGTCGGCTATGCGGATTTCATGGCGGAGCTGGCTCAGCCGCATCAGGGCCGGAGCATGAGAGTGACTTCGACGGCCAAGATCAATCCCGAAGGCGAGCCGGACCCCAACAGCAACCGCGATAATAGCAACGTCGCGCCGGGGCAGACAGAAGTTCTCATGGACGTCAAAGGCCCCGGTGTCATCACGCACATCTGGATGACATTTCTGGGGCCGGAGCCGCACCCCTGGGCTAAGGGTGGTTCGGCCAATCACCAGGAGATGCTGCTGCGGATGTATTGGGACGGCAGCGAGCGGCCCGCCGTAGAGGCACCGGTGGGTGACTTCTTTGCCAACAGCTTCGGCAAACGCAGCGAAGTGATCAGCCTGCCCGTGGTCGTCGAGGATGCGGACTCGTACAACTGCTTCTGGCATATGCCGTTTCGCAGGGCGGCCCGGGTCGAGATCGTCAACCAGAGTGACAAGCCCGTCAGCCTGCTGTACTACAATATCGACTGGATCAAGAAAGAGCATATCCCCGAGGGCACGCCGTACTTTTACGCACAATATCGGCAGGAGTACCCCGTTCAAAAAGGCAAGGACTACGCACTTCTGGAAACGTCGGGCAAAGGGCACTACGTCGGCACGGTCCTGAGCGTGCGGACGCGAAGCCCAGCGTGGTTTGGGGAAGGGGACGAGAAAATCTACATCGACAAAGAGAATAAGCCCTCGATATGGGGCACCGGGACGGAGGACTATTTCCTGTCCGCCTGGGGGCTCAAGACCACCGGCACTGCCTATTTTGGTGTGCCGTACTTCGACCAATGGGGTATCGTGGGCGGTCACACGTCCGCCTACCGCTGGCACGTCACCGACCCGATTGTCTTTTCCAAAGGTATCAAGGTGACATTTGAGCACTACGGCTGGATGTCACCTGATGAGAACCCGGAGTATAAATCGCACAGTTGGAACGAGCGGGAAGATGATTACTCAAGTGTGGCGTTCTGGTATCAGACAGGCGAGCCTACATTCAGGGCCCGCGCACCACATGCCCGCGATCGCAAGCTGCCTTGCCTTGATCGCATCATCACGGCACGCGACTACACGGCGCAGAAGTATCACGGTCAGGGTGAGGCAGTGGCGCAGAATTTGGACATCTATCCGAATGGGCACCTCTTCTACAAGCCGCCGAAGCCAGAGAATGCCTGGATAGAGATTCCCTTTGACATCGAGAAGAAAGAGCCGCGACGCCTTCTGGTCGTCATGACGTGTTCGTACGATTACGGCAAATACCAGGCCTATTTGAATGGCGTGAAGTTGGGCGCGGTGGTGGACCTGTATAGCTCTGAGATATCGAGCCGTGAATATCATCTGTTGGATTTCTGGCCGGACCCCGGCAAATACACGTTGCGGCTGGAGTGTGTGGGAAAGAATCCTTCTTCGGGCGGCTATTACGTAGGTATCGAATCTGTGCGCCTGCGAGAGCGTCGGCCCCGCGTCCGCGAATACGGCCATGATGCCGACAAAGATTGGCGCAAAAACCCTATTCTATATAGATAGCCAGCCCCCCCTCGCGCAATTGCTCAAGGTGTGCGCGGCATACGTTCCGCTTCTCACAGCGGGCGGAGCCAGATGTTGCGAAAGCGGACGGGGTTGTTGTGGGCGGATAGGCTAAGCGGCAGTTTCTCCGGGATGGGCTTTTCGTACTCAGGCAAAATGCGGTGGCCGGTCGGGCCGTAGATTTCTTGATTGTGGTGGGCGAGCAAGCCATTGTGAAAGACTGTGACACGAGCCGGCTCTTTGAGCTTGCCGTTTTCAAAGACGGGGGCGAAAAAGACGATATCATACGTCTGCCATTGGCCCGGATTTCGACAGGCATTCACCATCGGAGGCGTCTGGCCGTATATCGCGGCAGCCTGGCCATCGGGATAAATCTTCTCGCTATATGAGTCGTAAATCTGAATCTCGAAAAGGTCCATCAGCATAACACCGCTATTGCCGCGGTCCCAAAAGCTGCCCTGCGGCGGGTCGGGTGCCATCCATTCGATGTGGAGTTGACAATCGCCGAAGGCCTGTTTTGTGGTGAGATTACCTGAGACGGCGATAAGCTCGCCATTTTCGATTCTCCAGTCTGAAGGTTGCCACTGCGAGAGGTTTTCGCCGTCGAAGAGCACGACAGCATCTGATGGGGCTTCACCGGTTTTTCCTGTTATGTCCGGCGGAGCGGGCGTGACTTTTTTCGGTGCCGGCCGGTCGGGATCGTGCACGTGGTAGCCGCACCAGGGAAGGATGGGCGTGTCTTTGTAGCCGATGATGCCGGACCCGTCTTTGGCCTTTACGAGCTTTCGCTGGCTCTGCCCCGTTGTCGGCTGCGCAGAGCCGATAAGCAGGACTGCAACTACTGAAACCATGATGAGCCGGATGAGTGCGCGATAGCGCTACATGACGATGATCTCCTTCGTGTCGTAGCCGCGAAGAATGCTCAGGTTGCTGCGTATTTGCGAGTTCAGCCTTTCAGCAGTTTCGTAGCCTGTTCGACGCTTGCTCCTTCGTGAACCATCTTGCTCAGAGCATGGACCATTTTGTCCGGCGTCTTGTGCTGGAAGGCGTTTCGGCCGATCGATACACCGGCAGCGCCGGCTTTCAGAGCGCCCTCGACCATCTTGAAGATTTCTTCGTCGCTTCCCATTTTCGGCCCGCCGGCGATTACGACGGGCATGGGACAGCCGTCAACGACTTCGGCGAAGCTCTCCACGCTTCCCGTATACACGACCTTTACGAAATCCGCACCCAGTTCGGCTCCGACGCGGGCGGCATGCTTGACGTTGTTGACGTCGAATTCGTTCTTGATCTTTGGCCCGCGTGTGTACATCATCGCCACCAGCGGCATCTGCCACTTCAAGCACTCGGCGCTGACTTGGCCCAACTGCCGGAGCATGTCATAGTCGGTTTCCGCACCGAGATTTATGTGCACGGAAACGCCGTCGGCGCCGAGCTTGATGGCCTCCTCGACGGTACAGACGAGCTGCTTTGCGTTCGGGTCGGGGCTGATGGATGTGCCCGCGGAAAGGTGGATAATCAGGCCGACGTCTTTGCCCTTGCCCCTGTGGCCCGCACGAACCATTCCTTTGTGCATCAGAATGGCGTTGGCTCCGCCGGCGACCACCTTGCTTATGGCCGTCCGCATGTCTTCGAGGCCCTGAATCGGCCCCACGGTGATGCCGTGGTCCATCGGGATGATGACGGTCTTGCCCGAATTGCGGTTGATTATCCTCTCAAGTCGTATCCTCTTGCCAATCATACTGAAACCTCCCATCGCAATTTTCGTTGCCAAATCTACAACCAGATGGCCAAAAAGCAAGAAAAAAACGGGGAATGTGCCGCCATTACTTGTTGACGGGATTTCGTGGCCAGCGTGCGCGTGACTTGCAGCAGGGTTATTTCACGCCCGTGAGCCAGTTTTTGGCGAGCACCGCGAGGTCCAGCATATCGATGAAGCCGTCGGCGGGGCTGTTCATATCGCAGTAGGCGTTCCACCGGGTATGCTGTGGCCCCGTCCACCACGAGGCTGCAAAGACGGCAAAATCCGCGGAATCAACGTCGCCATCCGCATCGCAATCTCCGGCTGTAGCCGCCACGAAATCAACGGCCCATTTGTTTCCCGAAACTCTCGCCTGTGGGCGTGAGGTCCCGGTCCTAACAACTTGGCTGGTAAATAGATGGCCGGGTTTGGTTACGCGGATAGTATACGTACAGCCCGACGGCATTCTGGCCAGCGCGTAGATACCTTTGGCGTTTGTGTATGCAGTAAAGGCCCCGCTTGCGCCGGCGGCGGTGACAATGGCGTCAGCGATGGGCCGGCCGGCGGTGTCCGTAACGCGCCCGCTGATTATCTGGCCTTTTCCCCAGACGAAGATATTGTACACGCACGCGACGACCGAGGTATAGGGATAGTACGCATCCACGTCGGGCAGGTTGTACCAGGCATCATCGGCTCCAGCCCAGCCCATGTTCAAATGGTGATACAATGTGGAAGCATTGTAGCCGTATCCATCGCACAGTACCGCATGGCCACCGTCTTGGCGCCAAAGGCCGAGGATAACGGGGCTTTCGTAATCGAGATTCGGATTTATCATTTCCAATAACCCCGGACCGATGTTTCTTTCCTTATTATATGCCACAACAGCGTTGCCGTATTGGAAGACGCTGGTCAGCGCATCTTTGGCCTTGAGTACATCACCGCTTGAGCCGTCAGGGCCGTAGTTGACGCTAACAGAGATACCCGCATCGGAACAGATTGCTCCGATAGCTCTTCGCTGAATGTCACTTGTAGCGCAGCCAGGTTCCGGAACCATGTGATACCAGTCGTATGGTCCCCCAAGGCCGTCTCCGCCTCGAGTATAAGCTGTTTGTGGAGTCCCTTGTACTTCTATGGTAAGAGGCTGTCTGCCGATTCCCTTTGCCGGGTACTGATGGTATCGCATGAGCTGCGCCATAGCCGTGGCGACACAGCCGCAATAGTAATGATGAGGCGTGTAGTAGTTGAAACAATAGTCGTCGCAAATGTCACCTTGATGCCATTTCGTCTGTATCAGTGAGGCGACGCGAACATCCGACAGCAAGGACAGGCTCAGCCCGTTTTCGGATCGTTGGGCAAGTGTAATAAAGCGGTTCCATTTGCGCTGAGATTTAGAAAGTGCCAGGATCATGGGCGCGGGTTGCGAGTCTCTATTCTCTCGTACTGCGGCAACTCGGTGCCGCAAGTCGTTGCTCACCAACGTTGCCAAAGGGTTCCCAAGTGATGCGCCGTAGGAACCATCGTCTGCGAAGCCAATGATGGGTTCCACGAGATCATCGGCCGACACAATCACGAAGCCGGATGGTTGCAGGTAAACAATGTGATAGATTGGCTCATCGGCGTCATTTGCGAACGTCTCGACATGAGCGACCTGGCGGCCGATAACCGTGCCAAGCGGCCGCGCATCCGCTTTGCGCCAACCGGCAACCACCATTTCCGCTTCGCCCGGTGTTGTCGGTCGTGCGTGACTGTTACCGGTCGCCAACGGCAATAGCAGGACAAGCAGGGTGAAAACAATTGCCTGCGTTGCTGTTTGTCTCGTGCGCATTGAAATCAGTTGGTTTCGGCCCTTCCCCCTTGCGGGATAGCACGTTGAACAAGGCTTTACGGCGAGTTTCTAGAGGCAGCTCGCCATAGTAGTCAATCTATTCGGTCTTGATTATACAATCTTGGCCGCTGATTGTCAAGCTTGTGACGCCTCAACTTCGGCTGGCGGTAGGCTCGGCTGTGTTTAGGTCTTGCGTTTGGGCCGAATCCCTGTAATATTCTGGCTACTATGACCTGTTTGGCGGTTCCCATTTCGGCCGAGAGCATGGATCGAGCAAAGCGGCAAATAGGAATGGCTCTTGCCGCCGGCGCTGAGATGCTTGAGCTGCGCACCGATTACCTGGAGGATCTCAATCCTGCCCTCGTCCGTGCCCTCGTTCGCGAAGTCAGGGACAGCGCGGACGCGAGCATTCCAATCATCGCGACATGTCGCGACCCGCAACAGGGGGGTGCTCGGTCTTATCCGCAACAGTTGCGAATTGATGTGCTCGCCGAGGCGCTGCGGGCCGGGGTTGAATTCGTTGATTTCGAGTACGAGAATTATCGGGCCCCAGAAGCCCGAGGAAAGATAAGGGCAGCACTGGCGCGGAGCGCGAGCGGCAGGCTGATTCTGTCGGCGCATAATTTCGAAACCAAGTTCCAAAACATTGAAAAGACTTACCGTGACATCCTGGCTGTTGTACCGACGGCGATACCCAAACTCATCTATACCGCCAATCATATCAACGATTGCTTTGCAGCATTTGACTTACTGCGACAGAGCAGCGGTGAACGGATCGTTTTCTGCATGGCCGAAGCGGGATTGATTAGCAGAATCCTGGCCAAGAAGCTGGGCAGCTTCCTGACCTTCGCGAGTATTGATGCGCCGAGCGCAACCGCGCCGGGGCAGTTGACCCTCAAGGAGTTGAAGGAATTGTACCGCTACGACCGCATTGATGCGGACACCCAACTTTTTGGCGTGATTGCCGATCCGGTCGGCCATTCGCTCAGCCCTGCCATTCATAACGTCTGCTTTTCCGAGCAGAATATGAACAGACTGTATCTGCCGCTGCTGGTGCAGGGGGGCCAGAGAGAATTCAATGAATTCCTGGACAATGTGCTTTCCAGGCAGTGGTTGGATTTTCGCGGCTTCAGCGTGACCATTCCGCACAAACATAACGCGCTGGCTTATATGAGAGCAAAGCAGGGCTTTGTCGAGCCACTGGCTGAAAAAATCGGGGCCGTTAACACCCTCGTTGTCGGTCCGGATGGTAAGCTCAGCGCGTACAATACGGACTACGCTGCGGCGCTGGATGCGATTACGTCGGCATTGAGAATTGACAGAGCTGCACTGGAAGACTTGGCGGTTGCTATCATCGGCGCCGGCGGCGTCGCGCGGGCGATAGTGGCGGGCCTCAGTGACGCAGGCGCAAAGATCAAAATCTACAACCGGACTGTCACAAAAGCTCAGAAACTGGCCGGTGAATTCAAGTGCGCTCACGCCGGGCTGGACGAGCTGCCGAGCTTGGATGCGAAGCTGCTCATAAACTGCACGAGTGTCGGGATGCATCCGAATGTTGATGCGACGCCGGTTTCAAAGCAGTATCTGAAAAAGGACATGGCGGTTTTTGATACTGTTTACAATCCTGTTGAGACGTTGCTACTCAGACAGGCCGGTGAGGTCGGCGCAAAGACCATCGACGGTCTATCCATGTTTGTCAACCAGGCCGCCGCCCAATTCAGACTCTTCACCGGCCGCCGGGCCAACGCGCAGATTATGAGAAAGACAATCACTGACTGTTTGCCACAGCGGTGAACGCGGCACAGATAGCAACTGATAAACATACATTCCTTGGCCTTGATTAGGTTCTCGATAATTATCTGCGTCATTGGAGTTGGGACGATATTGCCTCATTTCATCGTTGCTCTGGGACAGGCAATGTCGTTAGAATAGCGTGCACGGAGGTGGGCTCCGTAAGAAGCAGTGGTGTTTGACAATGGTAGCACTGACTGAGATAGAAGAATTTAGCCGGAAGGTTGGGCAAGAATTTGGTGCCGAGCGGGTTATACTCTTTGGCTCTCACGCTCAGGGTGTGGCTACAGAAGGCTCGGATGTCGACCTCTTGGTGATTGCGCCTTTTGAGGGCAGGAGTGTGGACAAATCGGTGCAAATTCGGATGAAGCTGCGACCTGGTTTTCCTATGGACCTTTTGGTCCGGACTCCGCAGACGGTGCGGCAGCGCATCGAAATGGGTGACGAGTTTATGCGGGAGATTCTCGAAGAAGGGAAGATACTGTATGAAGCCGATGACCGCTGAGTGGGTCGCCAAGGCCGAAGCCGACTTTGCTACGATGCAGCGCGAATGTCAGGCAACAGAGCATCCCAACTATGACGGCATCTGTTTCCATGCGCAACAATGCGCTGAGAAATACCTGAAGGCTCGGCTGTGCGAAGCCGGTGGTACGTTTGGCAAAATCCATGATCTGGTCGCCTTGCTCGACCAAGTTCTTGAGATAGAGCCTATGTGGGAATCCTTTCGGCAAGACCTTGCCTATCTTTCGGATTTTGCTGTGAGTTTTCGGTATCCCGGCGAGTCTAGCGATAAGGAATCGGCCCTTGATGCCCAGCGTCGTTGTCGCAGATTTCGGACAGTGGCGCGTACGGCCCTGGGATTGAAGACGGATGCTTTTTGAGGACAAATTCGAATGGCTGAGAGTAGGAGCAAAGGTGGGAAAGTTGTGCTGGCGTATAGTGGTGGTTTGGATACCAGTGTGATTCTGCCGTGGCTCAAGGAGACATACGGCTATGAAGTGATAGCGTTTGCGGTGGATTTAGGCCAGGGGGAGGAATTGGCCGGCATCAAACGCAAGGCCCTTGCCAGCGGGGCAGCGAAATGTGTGGTCAAAGACCTGCGCAAAGAGTTCGTCCAGGATTATCTTTGGCCGCTCTTGAAATCAGGTGCTGTTTATGAGAAGGCTTACCTGCTCGGCACAAGTATCGCCCGGCCTCTTATTGCCAAGCATCAGGTGGAGGTTGCGCACGCCGAAGCTGCAACGGCCGTGGCCCACGGAGCAACGGGAAAAGGCAACGATCAGGTGCGGTTTGAGGTGACGTATATGGCATTGGACCCGTCGCTTAAGATCATCGCACCTTGGAAAGACCCCAAGTTCACGCTGACTTCTCGCGAAGCGGCTGTGGATTACGCCAAGAAACACAAGATTCCTATCACGCAGAGCAAAAAGCAAATCTACTCGCGTGACCGCAATCTCTGGCACCTTAGCCATGAAGGGGCGGACTTAGAAGATCCGGCCAATGAGCCGAAAGACGATTTGTTTGTGATGACCCGGCCAATTGCAAAAGCACCCGACAAGGCGGCCTACGTCAACATAGGTTTTGTGAAAGGCATTCCGGTGAATCTGGACGGCAAAAAAATGGGTGGCGTACGGTTAATTGAAGCCTTGAATCGCCTCGGGGGTAAACATGCAGTGGGCCAGGTGGATCTCGTGGAGAATCGACTTGTCGGCATAAAGTCGCGCGGTGTATACGAGACGCCCGGCGGAACGATTCTGGTCGCGGCGCACAACGCTTTGGAGAGCCTAACCCTCGACAGAGAGACAATGCATTATAAACAGCAGCTTGCCTTGAAATATGCCGAGCTGGTCTACTACGGCCTGTGGTTCAGCCGGTTGCGAGAGGCTCTGGATGCGTTTGTCGATGTCACCCAGCGCAATGTCACCGGCTCAGTGCGGATGAAGTTGTTTAAGGGACATTGCACACCCGCGGGTGTGAAAAGCCCACACAGTTTGTATCGGACCGATTTGGCGAGCTTCAAGATGGGTGCTGAGTACGACCCAACCGACGCGACCGGATTCATCCGTTTGTTCGGGCTACCGGTCAAAGTCGCGGGGTGGGTCAATAGGATTAGAAAGAAGTAGACGAGACGTATTCACTGGCGCGAAGGAGGCGCTGTGACGGTACCAGGTTGGATTTGGATTGTCTTTCTTTTTGCCTTTGGCTGCTGTGTCGGCAGTTTTCTGAACGTTGTTATTTATCGTTTGCCCCGGGACAAATCCGTAATCAGCCCGCCTTCTTCGTGTCCTGCGTGCGGTAAGCGCATCAGTTTCTACGATAACATCCCGCTTATTTCGTGGCTCGTATTGGGCCGGAAATGTCGGCACTGCAAGGCGCCGATTTCGCCGCGCTATTTTGTGGTGGAGCTGCTGACCGGTGTGCTGTTCGCGGGGCTGTTTGTCTTGTACTTTCAAAAGGGCCTATGGTCCGCCTTGCCGACTTTTGGCAAGGGCGGCTGGTTGATATATCTCGTTCATCTAACGATGTTGGCCGGCTTTGTTGCTGCCTCGGCGATAGATTTGGAATTGTGGGTAATTCCTTTGTCGATATGTTGGGTAGTAACGGCAGCAGGGCTGCTCGGCTCAGCAGTGGGCGGGTATGTAATTGAGCCTTCGGTGATTAGAGCTTTTGCGTGGTTACCACGCGCTTCGGGCACCACGGGGGCTTTGGCCGTCGGCGCGGCGATTGGCTTGCTCATAGCGTGGCTGTTCTTAGCGGTCGGCCTCGTCAAGCGCAGCTACGAGTCAGAGGACCGCCAAGGTGCAGTTGAGCAGGTGGATGGGCCGCCGGAGCAGCAGATCAATCATCGTTTGGAAATATGCAAGGAATTGCTCTTTTTGCTTCCAATTGTCTTGTGCGCGGTCGGTGCTTTTTGGCTCACGCGCGAGGTCGAGGCGGTGCATCGCTGGTGGACGAGCTTTTCGCAGCACCGGTTTGTTGCGGGTCTTCTGGGCAGCCTGTACGGCTATTTTGTGGGTTGTGGGATTGTCTGGGCGACGCGCATCTTCGGCACATTTGCTTTTGGAAAAGAGGCGATGGGCCTGGGCGATGTGCATCTCATGGGCGCTGCGGGGGCTGTCGTAGGCCCGATATTTGTGGTGGCGGCCTTTTTTATCGCGCCGTTCTTCGGATTGGCTTGGGCCGCCCTTCAGATGCTCTCCAAAAAAACCCGGCAAATTCCTTATGGTCCTTTCTTGTCTTTGGGCGTTTTTGCGGTTATGATCTTACACGATTGGATTCTGAATTATTGGAGTCTCATCCATAATCGGTAGAACGAGATGGAATCTTAACTGTTAAAGGAGGCTTGCGATGGACCAGAGCAGCAAAGGAGCAAAGGAGCAACGCAGCAAAGGCACTCAGTGCCGCAGTACCTCTGTGCCTCTGTGGCTGACTGCCTCGGTGGCTCTCTGCTGCATTGCCGTTTTGTCGGGTTGTACCGACTGGAAAAAGAAATACGAGTACCTGGAGGTGGAGCACCAGAATCTGCAGGGCAGGTACGAACGTCTTCAGGGAGAACGCGAACAACTGTCCGAGCGGGTTTCGCAGGACCAGCAGACCATCGAAGAACTTCGTAGACAGATTGATGAATTGCACAAGAGTCCGGCTGAAGCTACCGGCTTCGGGCCGGGCTACGATGTCGCCTTTGATCCTTCGGCTGGTACGATTACGGTAACGCTTCCGAATACGATATTGTTTGCTTCCGGGAAGGCTTCGCTAAAGAGCGCAACCAGCGCTGAGCTGGACCACATCTTGTCGGTGCTAAAACAGAAATACGCAAACAAGCACATCTCCGTTGTAGGCCACACGGATTCGGATCCGATCAAAAAATCGCCGTGGAAAGACAACTGGGAGCTTTCAGCCCAGCGTGCGCTGTCGGTGACGAGGTACCTGGTGCAGCACGGGATTCCCAAAGACAAGGTGCGGGCGGTTGGCTGCGGTGCGGCCCGGCCGGTCGCCTCCAACTCCACCACCGCCGGCAAAGCCAAGAATCGAAGAGTGGAAATCGTCGTCCACATGAGAGATGTCAGCACGTAGGATTGTGGCTTCTGCGATCATTTGGCTCCCCTTCCGGCGAGAGGAAGCTCCCGCCCGGTGCGGTCCCGCAGCTTTCCTGGAAACGATGTGATTCCAAGCACATGTGCGAATCTCTTCGCCACGGCAGTGTTGTCGTAGACACCGCCGAAGATGTTGGCCTTGGGGCCGTAGGCGTAGACGGGCACCGGCAGGGTACTGTGGCCGCCCGTGGACCACTTCGCACTCAATTTGTCACCGTTCAAGCGGCCGCCCGTTATCGTAAGCCCACCTGTTTCGTGGTCGGCAGTGACGACCACCAGAGTGTGTCCGTCCTTGCGGGCAAAGTCGATAGCGGCTTTGACCGCCTGGTCAAAAAGCAGCGTCTGTCTTATGGCGGCTGTCGGGTCTTTGTGGTGACAGGCCCAATCGATTTGGCTGCCTTCAATCATCAAGAAAAAGCCAGGTTTGTTGGGGTCTTCTGCTTTCTGGCTCAGCAAGCTGACAGCCTTGGCAGTAAGTTCGGCTAAGCTTGGCTCAGGGGCGGTCGTAGTCAGCGGGCCGACCTGAAACAGTCCCAAAACGTGTGTATGCTGGGCGGTTCTAAGCTCTCTCGGCGTTTGGATGTATAGGTACCCCGCTTTTTCGGCTTCTTCAATTAGATTCAGTTCATCCTTTCGTTTGCTGTCGGGATGGCTCTTCGGCAGGAAGCATTGCCGTCCTCCTCCGAGAATAATATTGACCCGGTTCGCTATTAGCTGCTCCGCAATTCTGCCCTGCATGCCGCGCGACTTGACATGCGAGGCGAAGGCCGCCGGCGTTGCATGTGTTATAGTCGATGTCGCGACAAGGCCGGTGGTCATGCCTTTGGCTTGTGTCGCCTCGAGAATGGTTTGGTACTTCGTGCCGTCCGGCGTCATTCCGATCATGCCGTTGTTTGTTTTCACGCCCGACGCCATAGCGGTCCCGGAAGCCGCGGAGTCGGTCACCAGTGAGTTGGCCGAATGCGTTCGCATGATGCCGACGATGGGCAGTCGCTCCAGGTGCAATACGCCGTTTGCACCGGTTGTTTTCATACGCGCGAGCGTCGTTTGTCCCAAGCCCATGCCATCGCCGATGCAGAATATTACATTTCTGACCTTCCGAGAGCTTATGTCTGGATAAGACTCTGTAGTGGGCGAAGCCTCATAATAGCCGGTTCTATTTGCCTCGCCGCCAACGGGGTTGTACTGAGCGTTTGTTATGCCATGGATGCTGCAAGACGCAGCCATACAAAGCAATAGGGTCAAGAGCATCACTGTCAATGTCTTTGCATTTCTTCTCATGGTCCCGTATCCCTTTCGTTCTCGTTAATTGTAACGTGATGGCGTATTGTACCACTTTCACCAATACAGACAATAACTGCTCCGTGTTCAGCGGTGGACAAACAAGGCTTGATTGTCCGGCCCTTCTCATGTTCACTGCGCCCACAACTGCATATCAAGATCTGTGCGTTTAGGGCTTTGAGAAAATCGTCTGACAAAGTCCGAGCCAGCCCATGATGAGGAACCAACACAACATCAGCCTGCAAGTCCGGACACAAGGCAAGAAGCTGTTCCTGCGCATATACTTCGATGTCCGAGCACAAAAGTACCCTCGTATTTGCGAACTCGATTAAGCACACGAGGGATTTGTCGTTATCGCTCAGTTCTCCGTCCTGCGCGGCTTGGTTGGTTGGCCAGAGCATGCGAATCCGCGCCGGGCTGCAAACGTGTATATAGTCGTGTATACGCTGTATTTCCATGCCG
>Ga0180433_10006482_pt1 | contig 15310 bp, 9 predicted proteins | sample SS_ome_8_FD_132980 | JGI IMG/M metagenome (GOLD analysis project Ga0180433, IMG submission 132980) | Hypersaline lake sediment archaeal communities from the Salton Sea, California, USA - SS_1_D_1 metaG | ecosystem: Environmental > Aquatic > Non-marine Saline and Alkaline > Hypersaline > Sediment... | reverse complement strand
TCGGCGACTTCCTGGATGCGCCTTTTCAACTCAGCCGCTGCGCGCCGGCGACCATAGGTCATAATCGCCTCTGGACGATCAATCCCGCCGTCAGCGGCCGGACTGTTGAGCGTCGCGCTGGCGCAGTACCGTACCATCTCCCGGTAAGCCACATCCTCGAGCAGCTTGCCGGCGTCGACGAAGCGATACCCGTACTTGTAGACGTCGGTGATGCGATACTGGACCGGAACCACCAGGCGGATGATATTGACCGGCGGACGTTGCTCTGCCTCTGCGCCAGCGGCCTGCTCGCGGTCCGGAGGAACGGCCAGGAGGAAATCCAGTTCTTTGCGCCGGCCGTGCTCTTCGGTCCACAAGTACTGTTCCCTGCCTGCAAACGTGCCCTCGGAGATGATGGCCGACTGCCTCTCAGCTTCGCTGCGCTCCCGCCCGACGCCGAGGACGATCTCGTGGATACGCCCAGTCCGGAAGATTCTCGCCGTATCGATCGGCCAAGGCCATTTGAAGCCGATCCCCGGCCCCCTCACACTATGGCTTGCGTCGGGCCTGCCCCAATGCAACACCACGGCCTGTTGGCCTTCGGGAACCACGACGATGCAGCTCATCGCGAAGAGGATCGCCGCCGCCAAGACCAGCAGAGGCACGAACGCCCTGCTGAGCAGCTGGTAGAACCACGTCTTGGATACCTCGAAGCCGAATTGGTAGTTGATCGTCTCGGCGATCGATCGGCCAATGCGTCCAGGCTCGGCCACGAAACCCAGCAAGCGGCTATCGAAGCTCAGGTGCCGCGGCTGTCCCGGTAGGCGAGGCCTATAGAGATCCAGCACGAAGTTGAGTGACATCTCCAGCGCCAGCATCAACTGGATTACCGGAATCACGTGCGCGACGAAATATCCGGCCGCTACGTATTCCTGGGTGGCTGTGCCGAACGCCACGGCAGTGGCGCCGGTGAAGATCGCGCCGGCGAGCATGTAGCTTCCACCCGCTCGCAACGGTCGCCACTGGTCCCGTCGGCTCATGCCCGTGGAATACCGCGAGTACAGGAAGGCCAGAAACGTCACGAGGATCGAGAACACCATCCCCTCTGCCGGCCCGCGCGTGGGCTGGGCCTGCCGGACAAGCAGATAGCGAAGCACTGTCACGCCGATCGTCGCGTGAAAGGCCGCCCACAGGAGCGTGAACGCCGGGACCAGCCATCGCTCCACCCACGCCCGCCGCTGCGCCGCCGGGCGAAGGTCAGCCTCGGTGGCGCCTTCGAAGATAGTCGCCTTGGCCACCCCGCGGGAAAGTTCCTCCAACTCCGCCGCTTCCTGAGACTCAAGCTGCCGGACGTACAGCAGCAGTGCGACCATCAGCCACAGCACAACGCCGCCGGCCAGGAAGTAGGCACACGCCATCGCCGCCGGCGAGCCGGCCCACAACCCAATCGCCAACATCGCCGCAGCGAACAGTGCTTGTCCGGTCGCCCCGACAACGGCCGCGTTCTTGCCACGCTTCTCAATGACCATGATTCAATGCCTTTGCTCGCAGTCTCACTGTGCCGTCCGAACAACTCGCGCTTGAGATGCAGCGTCCCTGCCGGATGCAGGACATGTTGCATCTCAATCGTCCGATGCTCTAGAGAAACTCACGCTTAACCTGCAACATCCAGGTTGCCTGTGGCTTCGGCTGGCTTACGTCAGGCTCCATCGGCAACCCCACGGGGTTTCCTGCTTCGCCTTCCTTGCCAGCCTCGTCCTCGCCGACACCTGAACGTTGCATCTTAATCGTTCATTGCTCTAGAATCCTTCCGCAGCAATCGCAACGTTACCGGGCCGGCGTGCGTATGGATCTTTGCAGCACACCGCCTTTGCCGAAAACCATGCGCCCGCAGGCCGGCGGATTGAAGCGCACCGGCCCGCCAGGTTGAGACAATGATCAAATTCTACGCCATCTGCCGCAATACGTTCCTGCAGACGATCCGCCAGCCCGTCTACGCAGTCCTGATTGCCGTTACCTTTACGGTGCTGGTCCTGTCGGTGCCGTTGTCCGGCTGGACCGTCGGCACGGAATACAGGCAAACCGATCAGAAGATGCTCGAGGTCCTGGGCCTCAGCACGCTGCTGATTTCGGGCATTGTCCTGGCTGCCTTCTCGGCCTCGAGTGCGCTGAGCCGTGAAATCGAGGAAAAGACCGCCCTGACCGTCATCGCCAAACCGGTCGACCGGGCCACGTTCGTGTCGGGCAAATTCGCTGGCGTAGGCGCGGCGGTGGGGATAGCGTTTTACCTGTCGGTGCTGGTGTACCTGATGACCATTCGCCACGGCGTGGTTTCGACGGCATCTACGCCTATCGATTGGCCGGTCATAGTAATCGGGCTGACGGCTGTAGGGCTGGCGATCCTGACGGCCATGCTCGGCAACCTGCTGGTCGGTGCGACGTTCATCTCCACGGCTGTTTGGTCTGCTATGATCCTGCTGACGTTGGCGATGGGGATTATCGCCTTCATCGGCGAAGGCTGGCAAATCGTCCCGTTCGGCCAGGGCATCCGCCCGGAGATCTGGCCATGCCTGGCGTTGATTCTCATGGCCCTGCTTGTCCTGATCGCCGTGGCTGTGGCGGCGAGCACCCGTCTTGGGCAGATCATGACGCTGCTGGTCTGCCTGGCGGCATTCGCTTTGGGCACCGTTCATCCGTCCATTTTCGCGCGGTTCTCGCACGTTCCCGCGGTGCGCGTTCTGGGCTATCTCGTGCCGAACCTCACCTACTTCTACGGCCTCGACACGCTTATCAAGGACACTGCCATCCCGCCCAGCTATCTGGCCTCGGCAGGACTCTACTGCGGCGTCTACGTCGCTGCCGTGCTGGCGCTGGGCATCGCCGCCTTCCATACCCGCGAGCTCGAATCGCAACCCAGCTCGGCAGCCCTGCCCGGACTGGTAATTCTCTTGGCCTGGGCAGGGCGAATCGCCGCGGTAATCCTGGCGATCTGGGCATCCGTAATCCCGACGGCCGGGCCGCTCTGGCCTTGGCTGGGCCTTGCCGCTGCGCTGCTGGTGGGCGGGGCGCTGCTGTGGGTCTTTTCCGGGCTGGTCGCTCGCGGGGTCCGCTGGACGTACTGGGTTCTGGCGGGCGTCTGTGCAGCCGCGGTGCTGCGCCAACTGGCGACGGCGCTCGGCCGCGGGCGGTTGGGCTTCCTCCGGCTGGGCGAGAACCAACAGCGCATCATGGTCGAGGCGATCGTCGCCGCCGTCGTGATGCTGATTCTCATTCTGCCGAAAACGCGTCGTCATTTTCAGTCCACTGGCCGCCAAGAGGTCCTGCGGTAAGAATCGCTCTTTCTTCACGCTCACTCCGACCACAACCGCGCCCCGTGCCTACGAGGCTGGAACTGCCTCCAGCCGCGGCGCCGGCCGGGGTCCCTTATCCGCGGGTGCTTCGTGCAATTCCTCGCCGAAGCGGACCAGGCGGGCACTGTTGAAGATCACGAACGTGGCTGCGAGCATGTGCAGCGCAGCGCCCCATACCGGCGGAATGACGCCCATCCCTGCCAGTATCACGAACGCGACGATGAACGTCACGCCGCCAATGAGGTTCTGGTGCACCACGCGTGCGGTCTTGCGGCTGAGGATCATCAGGAACGGCAGCCGTCGCAGGTCGTTGTTCATCAAGGCAATACTGGCGGAGTTGATGGCAACGTCGCTGCCAGCGGCACCCATCGCAATCGAGAGGTCCCCCGCCGCCAGCGCGGGCGCGTCATTGACGCCGTCACCTACCACCGCGACACGGTGTCCCTTCTGCTTCAACGCCGCCACCAGGTCCAGTTTGTCGGCGGGCAACACCTCGGCCTGCACCTCGGTGCAGCCCATCTCCCTGGCCACGCGCCGCGCGACGGACCATCGATCGCCAGTGACCATCACCAACTCGCGATAGCCCAGCTGGCGCAGGTCTTCCATGGCCTTGCGTGCTTCGTCGCGGGTGCGGTCCTCCAAGCCTATCCACCCCAGTAGCCGTCCGTCCTGGACGACATAGAGCGTGCTGAGCCCTTCCGGCTCGGCGTACTCCTCGCCGTCCATCGACGTCATGTCCGTGCCTTCCTCAGCCACCCATGCGCGCCGTCCGACAAGAACGGCTTGGCCATCGACGTGCGCCCGGACACCCCGGCCCATGATTTCCTCAAAATCCGCCGGGTCCGTAAGCGAGACGTTCGCCCGCTCGGCCACGTCGACCACGGCCCGGGCCACGGGATGCTTGGACAGATGCTCAGCCGACGCCGCCACCGCCAACAGCTCGGCGGGGTCCACGTTCGGGCCTGGGCGAATCCGGGTCACCGAAAGCTCCCCCGTCGTCAGCGTGCCGGTCTTGTCGAACACGAATGCCGAAAGGTGCGGGGCCAATTCCAGCGTGGCCACGTCCTTGATGAGGATGCCCAACCTGGCTGCACACGAAAGCGCCGCCACCACGGCCGTGGGCACCGCGAGAATCAACGCACACGGACAGGCAACAACGAGGATCGTCACCGCGCGGGACATGTCCTGCGTGAAGAACAAGACGATTGCCGCGATCATCAGCACGGTTGGGGTGTAGTAGCCCGCGTAGCGGTCGATCATGCGCATGATCGGAATGCGGCTGGCTTCAGCCTGCAAGATCAGCTTCTGCACCCGGCCAAGCGTGGTGTCCTTCCCGGCCCGTGCCACCTTCACGTCGATCGAGCCGGCCAGGTTGTTAGTACCGGAGAAGACCTCGTCGCCATCGCCCTTGTCCACCGGCAGCGACTCGCCCGTAATGTTCGCCTGGTTGACCGACGACGTGCCCGACACCACCACGCCATCGGCGGGGATGTTGTCGCCGGGACGGACGCGGACGATATCGCCGGGACGAAGCTCCAAGGGATCGACGAGCTCCTCGCCGCCGTCCTTAGCCACGCGGTGAGCCTTCTTGGGGGCCAGGCGAACCAGATGCTCTATGCTGGCCCGCGCGCCCAGCGCCGTACGCGTTTCCATCAGGTTGGCCAGGAGAAGGAAAAAGGCCACCGCGCCGGCGGCCTTGTAGTCGATCGCCGCGATGGCCGCGATGACGGCCAGGGCGACGAGCTCGTCCATGTGCGCGTGGCCTCGCAGCATCTCCTTGGCGGCGTGAATGATGATCGGGATGCCCAGCAGCAGCGCACCGGCCAGGGCAAGTGCGTCGCTGTAAAAGTTCCGTCCGTCCGGCGTCGTCTGGCCGGCGAAAACCCAGTCCGCGATGTACGAGTTGAGCACCAACACCCCGCCGACGAGAATGCCCACGATAAGCAGGCTGGCTCGCCCGGTCTGGGCTTTCACCGACTGGTTAAGAATATTGTGAGCCATTCATTGCTCCGCAGCCTGTCGCTTCGTCGCTTACGTTGGGCGCGCAGGCAGACCCGTATGTCCCATTACGAACTCTTACGAACCGCACGGCACGATGGTTCTTCGAAGCCGCGTCTTTATAAAGGCTTGGAGCTCTTGCTGCAAGTGCGCCGCCAATCAGCTATCGAAGGTCACTTCGCGATAGTCCAGGCCATGCTCGCGGCAATGTTCGGCCAGCAGTCGGACATAGGACACCATGATCGGCTCGCCGTGGAGACCCAATTCGTCGCACGTGGCTGTGATCGCACGCTGCCCGGGACCCTCGACCTCCACGAAACATCCCAGCAGCGGAAGCTGGTCCAGTTCCACGCGACAGTCCCCCAGCCGGTAACTGCGACGGCGTTTTTGCACCAGCATACAGACAGAAACGCCCAACGCCTCAAGGATTGCGTTCAATGCCTGGGGATCGTCCACCCGAGTCTGCGTCTCGCTACGGACCTTGAGACGCCCTGTCGGCTGCATCGGTCCCTTGAACGTCAATAGCGCTGCGGTGTCCAGGCCCGTCCCTGGCTCCAGCTCGCGGACCGTCCTGACCCGCAGGCCGCGGTCGCCGTTTAGCAGCGCGCCGTCCGGTGTGTCGTAGTAAGCGTCGGTTTCCATGGCAGCGCCAAGGAACTCCGCGCCGGCATGGTCCAGGGCGCTGCGGAAGGGCGCTAGTTCCTCGACGCTGAATTTCGCTTCCATTTCCTGGGCCATGGGAGGCATTGTAGCGACGCCCACCAGGTGAAGGTAGCGCAAGGTTCGGATTATCCGTCAGCTATCTGTAGCCCGGCGACTCGCTGCCTTGATTGACCAATCGCTTCGCCGTTATAATGCCTCGTCTTGGAATTCTCCGGAATCTGCCAATGCCATCGGCCACCACAACCAAAGAGTCAACCGCCGGTTTGTCCGGAAAGGTCGCCTACGCCGACGACGCCGCAGCTGCGCTGCTTGAAGGCCGGGTCGCGGAGTTGTCGGCCCCCGACCGGCACGGTTGGGAGACCATAAAGCACAACGCATCCCGAACGGTCTACCGCAAGGAACTCGACGGTCAACTCGTCTACCTGAAGCACTATCACAGCCAATCGCTCATCCATCGCATCGCCCGGCGGCTGGGCGCTTCCGACGCTCGTGGCGAGATGCGTTTCTCGCAGCACCTTCGCGCCGGCGGGGTGCCGACGGCCCATCCCCTTGCAGCCATGTGCAGTAACGGCATTGAGTGGCTTGCCATGCGTGCGGTGGCACCGGCCGAGCCGTTGGATGCATGGCACGGCCGTCAGAGCGACACCGGGCCGCAAGGCCCACTCCAGGTCCAGCAGGCGACCAAGGCCCTTGGCAGGATCGTCGGTCGCATGCACGCAGCGGGGCTGATCCACAAGGACCTCCACAGCGGAAACATCCTGGTCAGGACCGATCGCGGCGGCGAGGCATTGGTGCTGATGGACCTCCACCGCGCCGTTAAACGGCGGTGGCTTAGCCGGCTGGCCCGTGCGGCGAACCTCGCCCAGCTGTATCACGACCGGCTCGACTTCACCAGCAGGACCGAACGGCTGCGATTCCTTAAGCACTACCTCGCTTCGCACAATGCAGGCGGCACGCTGAGGGGATGGCAACGGCTCGTCGAGCTTCATGCCCGGCGCTACACGCGGAAGATGCACGCCCAGCGAGATCGTCGGATTGCCGCCAACAATCGTTACTTCACCCGGCTGGGTCTCGATCGCGGATGGCGCGGCCACGCGATCTTGGCCTCAAAGCGGCGAATGGCGGGGTCCAAGGCGGCTGAGCTGGAATTCACGGCTGGGCAATGGCACGAGGCGCTCGCCCATCCGGAATCTCTCACCGAAGGCGAAGACGTCGAAGTCATCAAGAAGTCCCCCTCAGGCTTGGTCGTGCGACGTAAGCTTGCGATCGGGCCGCACCTGTTGGACGTCTACATCAAGAGGCCGCGACGCAAACGTGCCTGGAAATGGATAGCCGACTGTTTTCGTTCGTCGCGTTCCTTGCGAGGTTTTCGCCTCGGACACGCCCTGCTGACACGCCGCATCGCGACTGCCCTCCCGCTGGCCGCCATCGAGCGGCGCGTCGGGCCGTTGCTCCTGGACAGCGTGCTGATTACCGAAGCGGTCGAACAGCCGCGTCTGAGGGAGTTCCTGGACACCTGGCTGGCCCAGCCCACGCGGGGCAAGCCGCCTCTCGAATTCGCCCAGCAGCGACACCTGGCCCAGCAGGTGCTCTGGCAGATGGGCCGGCTGCTTCAGCGACTGCACGACAACAGCTTCGCCCACCGCGACCTGAAGGCCAACAACATGCTCGTGCGTTGGCTGCCGGGGCACTCGCCGGAAATCGTCCTGCTGGACCTGGACGGCCTGATGCCCCGCTGGCATCTGAGCGCACGGCAGAAGTTCCAGGGCCTGATGCGTCTGAACGTCTCGCTTCTGGAGTGCCCCGTGGTCAATCACGCGGGTCGGTTGCGCATGCTGATGGGTTATATCCGCCGGCCCGGCTGCGGGCGTATCAATTTCAAGCCGTACTGGCACCTGCTGGCGCGCTGGTCTAGCAGGAAGCTCCGGCAGCAGATCCGCTCGCGACAACGGCGACAGCGCGCCGCCCGGAGGCCCGGGTGATGGTCTCCCCTTGGTCAGTTTCCCGCCCGCGAAGGGTGTTGATCGTCAAACCCAGTTCCTTGGGCGACATCGTCACCGCGCTGCCGGTTCTGCGCGGGCTGCGACGGACCTTTCCCGAGGCCCACATCGCGTGGCTCCTCAGCACGCCCTTCGCGCCCATGATCGAAGGCGACGGCGACCTCGACGAGATCATTCCCTTTGAGCGCAAGGCCTTGGGCCGGGCATGGCGGTCCAGCCGGGGCATGGCCAAGCTCGCAACCCTGTTGCGGACGCTCCGGCGAGGCGAGTTCGACTGGACCATCGACTTGCAGGGCCTGACGCGAAGTGCGCTGCTCGGGCAGGTTACCGGCGCGCCCGTCCGCGCGGGCTTTGCCAATGCCCCCGAGGCACTGGCTAGCAGGTTCTACACGCATCGGCTCAAGCCCGTCTCTGTCCACACTGCGGATCGCAACATCGAGCTGGCCCGGGCCTTGGGCGTAGACGCACGGCCCGAGGACATGTCGCTGACTCTCAGCGAGGCCGGACGGCGATTCGCCGAAGCGTTCTGCCGCGGCCGCAACATCCCCGCCCGGGGTTTCGTAATCTGCGTGCCGCCGACACGCGGGAAGCCTAAACTATACCCAGTGCGGCACTGGCGGAAGGTGGTCTCGGCCTTGGCCGCCTCGACGAGCGTGGTGCTTCTGGGCGCGCCGTCGGAACGGGAACTCTGCGGCCAGGTGGCCAAGGGGCTGTCGCCTCGGGTGATCGACCTGTCCGGTCAGACGACACTGCCGGAGATGATCGGAATCATCGACGCCTCGGCCGGGGTGATTTGCAGCGAGTCGGCCGCGAAGTTCATCGCAGCAGCCCTCGGTGTCGGCGCCATCACGCTGATCGGGCCGAATCGCTCGGACATGACCGGGCCTTACCTCAGTGGACGCGCCATCACTGCCGACGTACCGTGCCAGGGCTGCCTCAGGCACAAGAGCGGCTGTCGCCATGCGACGTGCATGGAACTCATAGACCCGAACGAAGTCATCCGGGCCGGGCGCGCGATGTTGGCTGCGACTGCTCGCGGGGATACCTGATGCCACATCGCTACATCGCAAAGCGCCTCAAGAGGTTCTTCATCTACCGCGTGCTCCACGTGGACGACACGCCTCACCGAATCGCCTTGGGCGTAGCCATCGGCATTTTCATAACGTGGACGCCGACGATAGGTTTCCAGATGGCCCTGACGGTCGCCCTGGCGGCATTGTTCCGCGCCAACAAGTTCGTGGGTGTGCCGTTCGTGTGGCTATCCAACCCGCTGACGCTCGTGCCGGTCTACTACCCCAGCTTCCGCCTGGGCGCTTGGATGCTTGGGCGCGAATCCACGGGCGACGACTTCATCTCGGCATTGGCCAAGGCGGCAACGTTCACCGGCTCCTGGTGGGAAAGGGTCCAGAACTGGTGGACGGCAACGGTGGAGTTCTTCGGGCCGCTCTGGCTCGGGAGCATCCCGGTGGCGCTGTCGCTGGGGTTGATCACGTACATACTGGTCTACTACGCCGTCATCGGCTACCGAAAGCACCCGATTCACTTCCGCCACAGGGCGCACGCAGCCGCCGAGCAAGGCCAAGCCACCCGGCAAGCGTCAACTAACGAGCCCTGATAGACAGCTCGGCACGGGCGCGGAGCGATTCGGCTTCCTGCTGCTCGTGCGGGCTCAGACGCTCGGCGCTATCCGGCGGCACTCGCCTGTCCAACTCCTGGGCCGCTTCGAGTTGCGCAAGGCACCGCATCGGCCTGTTCGCATCGCAGAGCATACGCGCGTATTCCAGGCGATCGCGGCATTCCTGCGGATTCAGCTCGATTGCCTTGCCCATGTATTCCAGCGCCCGATCGACCCACCGATTCCGCGGCGCGAGGTCCCGCGCCCACAGCCAGGGTCCCTCGGCAGGTTCGCCCAGTGAATATCGCCAGTTGCCCGACAGTACGTGCAACGTCTGCGCCTCGGGATCGGCCAGGATCGCCCGCCGCAGCGTGTCGATCGCCTCGGCAGTGTCGCCTTTTGCCCTCAGCGCGTAGGCCAGATCCGCCAGCGCCAGTGCATCTTTGGGCCTGCGAGCAAGCCGCGCTCGCATAAGCTTGATGTACTCGGCCAGACCGGAAGTCGGCATCCGTCGCGCGTAGGCAAACGAGTCCGGCGCCGCCAGCTCCCAGGCGATCCGCCCCGCCAGGCGTCGATAGGCCGGATTGGCTGGATCGCGGGCGACAGCCAGGGTTGCCCAGTCCATCGCGCGTTCCAGATGCGCCAAGAAGGCCTGTGCGTCTCCTCGCGGAGATGTCCTGCGAATTGCCCGGGCGGCGTCCGCAGCCGACACGGCATCCAGCGGATCGGCACGGCCGGCCCGACAGGCCCAGTCCACGCCCGCTTGCGTGTCGCCCGACGCGAACGCCGCAGCCGAAAGCTCGGAATAGCCGAGCCGACGGCACACCGGCCACCACAGCACCACAGCCGCTGCGACCAACACCAAGACACCCGCGGCGGCAACGGGCCATCGCAGCCTGGTCAAGTTCCTCGTCCGCCCGGTGCCGTAGGCCAGGCCCGCACCCGCTGCCGCCCAGAACGCCATGGCCGCACCCGGCATCCAGAAGCTGTAGGTGACCATGTTGTGCAGTGCGAAGCCCAGGCACCCAGCCGCCAGCCCCACACGCGCGACCATGCCGGGCACTTCCAACCCGTCCGAGAGTCTCCCGCCCGCCCAGCACGCCAGCGTTAGCGCAACTGCCAACACGGCGGCTGGGAAAACGGCAGAGAACACGAGCAGATACGCGTTGCCGCCGTAGTCGTCGAACGTTGCCTTTGCGACCAGCATGACCGCCACGACGACAGCCAATGCCCCTGCGACCCTGGCGGGCGATTGCAGCGGCGGTGCCCGAGCGGCCAGGTCCGTTGGCACCTTCGTGGGCCGGCACATGCACGCCAGGACGCCGCCCAGGATGAGCAGCAGCAAGCTACCGCCTGGCAGGCCGAGTTGCGTCAACGCGTGAACGATCACGTTGTGCGGCGTCTTGACCGACTCCTGGGCCTCGGGGCGACGATAGGCCAGGTACGCACTGGCGAAGTTCCCCGGCCCCACGCCCAGGAGCGGGTGATCGCGGACGATCTGCGCCGCCGCTGACCAGTAGTACCACCGCAGCGTCATCGTCCTGGTGGGCAGGCGATCGAACTTCCAGCCGTACGCGCCCACCCCAGCCAAGCCCAGCACGAGAGCGACCACGAGGACGATCACGATCTTGCGGAAGTGGCGCGCCAGCGCCTTGTGGAAGACCAAAACCGCCGCCCCGCCGGCCAGCGCTGTGCCAGCGGCGACGATTGCTCCACGGCTGCGTGTCAGAACCAACACTGCGCCGCACGCGGCGGTCATGACGCCGGTGAGAATCGCCGCTAGGGTCGGCAGGTGAACCTGCCCGCGCCGGGTCGGCACCTCCGGCGACTTCAAGGCGCGGCACTCGCGCCGGGCGGCGACGATCTTGTCCGCAGTCAACCCGACAGCCGTCAAACCAACGACTATCAGCAGCGACGCGAACGGGTTGGCCAAGGCGAAGTAGCCAAACGGCGCCGGGTCCGTCAAACGCTTCTCGATGTGCTGGGCCTGCGGCGACCCGATAGCCCAGCCAAACTGTGCCAGACGCTCTGCGCGGTACATTTGGAAGTCGGCCACGCGCTCGGGGACCTCAACGAAAAACTGGTAGAGGCCCTTGGCCGCCAGCGACCCCGCCACGCCCGCCAGGACCACGACCAACAATCCCCGCCACCTTCGCTGGACGCACAGCTGTGCAGCCAGGAAGCACGCGCACAACAGCGTTGTCTGGACGAACCACGCATCCAGCGCGCCACGCTTGTCCGAGGCGCTCAGCGCGGAGATCAGCGACAGCCCGGCAAAGGCGAGTATCCCCACAGCCAGCCAGCCGCAACGGATTTCAAGACGCCCCAGGATCGCCGCCCCGACGAGCCAGGCTGCCATCGCAGCCAGGATCGCCATCGAGAAACTCACCCCCGCCAGTTCCTCCCGGGCCACGCCCAACCCTGCCGCGTCTTGCGACGGCTGGGCCGCCGAGAGCGTCGCAGTCTTCAATAGCGACGTCCGGAAAGGCATCTCCGTCAGGAACGGGCGCGACGCCACGCAAGCCAGCAGGACCAAGCACGCCGCAGCCTGCAGCGCACGTCCCAATCGCTGCGCCGCGCGCATCTCGCCGTTCGCCCGTGGAGCCCTAAGCGTTGTCATTGGCAACCCACCATCAGTCGCTCGCGTTCGTCCCTTACTTGGCCGAGGCCCTTGCGTCGCCGCTTTCCAACATCGCTATGATCAGCACAACCAAGACCGTCTGGACAAGGACCAGGACCGCCGCGGCATCGCTGGGAACGTGTGGAAGCAGCGTCGCGCCGATCGCCGTCGCAGCCGTGCAAAGGTAGACCGTCAACACAGCCTTGCGGACGCTCATTCCCCGCCGCAGAAGGCGATGCGAAAAGTGCCGCCGGTCGCCGGCCATCGGGTTGACCCGCTCGCGAACCCGCAACACGATCACGCTCATCATGTCATAGATTGGCACGGCCATGACGACCAGCGGAACGAACAGCCCGTATGCCCCCAGCGGCGAGTCCGGCCGAACGTAGGTCGTCAAGACGCTCAAGATGCCGAGGAAATAGCCTATCACTAACGACCCGGCGTCACCCATGAACGACGAGGCCGGCGGAAGACTACACGGCAAGAAGCCCAGCCCGGCTCCGATGACCAGGCATAGCCACGCCGAGACGAACACCTGGCCGGCGCCCGCCGAGGCCCCCAAGAGCGCCGCTGCGCAAATCACCGCCACCCCTACGGCCAAGCCATCCATGTTGTCCAGAAAGTTAAATGCGTTGGTGATAGCGACCAGCCACAGGACCGACAGCACAACACTGATCGGCGCCCCAGCCAGGGTCAACACCCGCACGTTGCAAAACACGACGACGGCTGTGCAGATGACCACCTGCACGACGAGCTTCGTCCACGCGCCAAGGTTTCGGCGATCGTCGACGATACCCAACACGTGAAGAACCAGCGCCCCTCCGAGCACCCCCAGCGCCATCGGCGCCTTCGCAGCTGCCCCGCCGACGTGGCTGGCCAATTGGCCCGGCAGCCAGGCGGGAATGGACGTGGCTGACCACACGCGCGCCAGCGCCAATGCCAGAAGGCTGGGAACAGCTATTCCCGCAAAGATCGCGCAGCCGCCCAGCAGCGGCACCGGCTTGTTGTGCGCTTTGTGGCGGGCGGGCACGTCCATCATGCCGATGCGGACCGCAACGCGGCTGTAGAGCGGCACCGCCAGAAAGCAAATGCCAAAGGAAATCGCAACGGCCCCCAACGCAGCGTATACGATCATGTCGGATCCTTCCCATGTGCCTGTTGCCGCAGGCGGTCGCGGACAGTCGAGAGGAACGTCTCGTAACGGCCCGAAGCATAGTCCGGAAACGTCCACGGCAGCGAATGCCAGCCGCCCTTTCGGTACACCAACGTAACCTCGCCATAGACCCCGCCGCCCAGGTAGATGCGGTGCGCGAAGTTCTTCATGCTCGCCAGCACGAGCTTCGCCAGCTCGACGTAACCCGGATCGAGATTCACCGGCCGGGCCGAGCCGTCTGGATGACGCACTGCGAGCCGTGCCTCTAGTGCGTTGGTGACCTGCTTTGCCTCGGCCAACACGTCTGCAGACCTGGGCTGCTCGAACGAAACGAACTGCCGAAGCAGCTCGCCACCCATCTCGGCCTCATAGTAGCGCGTCAGATCGAACGCAATGCGCTCACTGGTGACGTCGATTGAACCGAAGTGTTTGCCGAGCGCCTCAATGGCCTCATCCAAGACCCCCGGCGAACCGGAGATGATCCCGCAGATCAGTTTCACGTTGGGTGGACCCGCCGCTTCGGCCATGCGCTCATTGTGGCCAACGCGCCGGAGGCTGTCAACGGCAAGCGGGCCCAGACTCATCGCGTCAGTGGGGTTACGGGCTGCAGGGACGGTTTTGGCTTGACGAGCCAAATCGCCGTTCGTAGACTTCCTTGTCCTGTGCGAGTCGTTCGGCACATGCGCCGCTAGCTCAGTTGGTAGAGCAGCTGACTCTTAATCAGCGGGTCGTAGGTTCGAGTCCTACGCGGCGTAGTTGGAGCCTGACCGGATGATCCGACAAGCTCTTGTCGGACCGCCATCATCGGAAGCGGGGCTTTCAGGAAGCCGCCAGCGCGTTTTTTTCTTGCACAGCCCACGAACCGCTACCCCCCCTTCCGCCAACTCTCGCCAACCGATCGATAGCCGCCGTCAATATGCCGGCGCTTCGCCGCGACCCACTTCAGATTTTCCATGTTATATGCATTGTTACATCGCCGGGGCACAGCTATACTGTTCCCGTTTCGCAAAGGGGTAGGAGATGCCTATTGGAAACACTGTGATTGGCAAGGGGTGATACGGTGGCCACAAATCCTGCACCCAACGAAGTGAAACGTCCGGCGTCTCATCAGGCGGACTCCTGCGACAAGTCCGTGCTTGCACACCGATATCAGGATGACCGAACGGTTCATGAACAGCCGTTAGACGAACACCTTCAGGCCACAGCGAATCTGGCAGCCAAATTCGCAGAACCGTTCGACGCGTCGGAACTGGCGAGCCTGATCGGACTGTGGCACGACCTGGGCAAATACAGCCGGCAATTCCAGCGCTATATCCGGGGTCGAAGGCAATGCCGCTCACATCGAAGTGGAAAACCGTCCCAGCCGGGTGGACCATTCTACTACCGGGGCAACCTTCGCCACAAAATGCTTCACTACGAATAACGCCCTGGTCGGTCAAATCGCGGCGTTCTGTATCGCCGGCCACCATGCCGGACTGGCCGATTGGGACAACGGCGGCAACGCCAGCCTTGTCCGCCGGTTGGCGAAAGACAAACCCGAAACGTTGGACGCATTTGACCGCATCCCGCCGACGTTGCGCAACCTGTCGCCGCCGCCACTGCCGATGCTGGCGCCGGGCGCAGACGACGCGGAAATCGCCTTCCAAACCGGCCTGTTCGTTCGTCTGTTGTTTTCCTGCCTTACGGACGCGGACTTTCTCGACACCGAGCAGTTCATGTCGCCCGCGCGCGGACAAGACCGGCAGGCCACCCGGCTGACACTAACGGACATAGCCGCCGCCTTGGACAGTCACTTGGCCGAAAAACAGGCTCAGGCGAAGAACACCAAAGTCAACCGTCATCGGCGGGCCGTCTTGAAAGCTTGTCGCGAGGCGGCGCAGCGCGAGCCCGGTTTTTTCAGCCTCACGGTTCCCACCGGCGGCGGCAAGACAC
>Ga0180433_10006481_pt1 | contig 15312 bp, 15 predicted proteins | sample SS_ome_8_FD_132980 | JGI IMG/M metagenome (GOLD analysis project Ga0180433, IMG submission 132980) | Hypersaline lake sediment archaeal communities from the Salton Sea, California, USA - SS_1_D_1 metaG | ecosystem: Environmental > Aquatic > Non-marine Saline and Alkaline > Hypersaline >... | reverse complement strand
GCCAATATCGAATTAAAAAATGATATTGGAAATAATGTTTTTAATACAGCCGTTTTGCATGGTGATTTGTATGTCATTAAGTTGCTACTGGAGCAGTGGGATATTAATGTAGAAGAAAAAAACAATGAAAATGGGGATACGTCTTTACATCTAGCTGCATTTAGTGGGCATTTAAACGTTGTAAAATATTTTGTTGAACAGTGTGGGGTTGATCCAAAAGTTTTAAACAAAAAAGGAGAAATGCCGATACATAGTGCTTCAGGAAGTGGGCACGTAGATGTTATTGATTATTTTATAAAAGAGTGTGGGGTTTCTATTGATATTCAAAGTAAAGATGAATTTCAATGGGCTCCAATTGTTTATGCAATTGATAGTGGACATGTTGATATTGTTGAGTATCTTGTACAAAATGGAGCAGATCTCAATACAAGAAGTAAAAATGGAAATCCTCCTGTAAATATTGCAGCTCAATTTGGGGAGCAGGAAATATTGCGCTATCTAATAGAAGAGGTAAAAGCTGATATTACACTTGTTAATCATGCGGAATGGACAATCCTTCATTTGGTTGCTTGTTACGACCAACTAAATATAATTAAGTATTTGGTTGAAAAACATAATGTGGATTATTTAATTGAAAGCAAAGATGATCACGGGTGGACTCCTCTTATTTGGGCAGCAAGGAAAGGGAACTTAGATATTGTAAAATACCTTATTGAAAAAGCAAATGCCAATATTGAAGCTAAAGACAGTAGGGGGTGGGCATCACTTCATTTAGCAGCCAGGTATAGTGATCTGGGGACAGTTACATATCTCACAGAAAAGCATAAAAAGGGCTTTTTGATTACAACTAATGATAAAGTAACCTGCTTGCATCTTGCCGCAGCAGGTGGAGACGTGCAAGTTGTTGATTATCTCATCAAACAAAAAAATATTCCTGTCGATATCGAAGATAATGATGGAGAAACTCCTATTATTTGTGCCGCAAGGAATGGGAATCTAGATGCTGTGAAATACCTTATTGAAGAAGCAAATGCTAATATTGAAGTTAGGGACAATAATGGAGAAATTCTTCTTCATGCTGCTGCAGCGGGTGGAAATGTGGAATTGATTGATTATCTTATCAAGCAAAAAAATATTCTTGTCGATATTAAAGATAATTATGGGGAAACACCTCTCATTTGTGCAGTAAAAGAGGGAGATTTGGATATTGTAAAATATCTTATTGAAAAGGCAAATGCTAATGTTGAAGCTAAAGATAATGATGGGTGGACGCCACTTGACTTTGCTCAGGATGCTAAGCAATTTAAGATAGTTTCATACCTAAGAGAAAATAAATTTTGATAATTTTTTGTCTAAAGATTTCTCAGTGAAGAAAAGATTGTTTGGGGTTTGATAAGTTTTGCTATCTCTTGTATCATAGTTTTTCAGTATGGTTTTTTCAATAACAAAAGATAGGGAAGGATAATATGCTTGTCAAAATCTGTGGATTGAGTAACTATATTGATACGCACAATGCAATTGATAGTGGGGCGGATGTACTTGGTTTTGTTATGGGAGGAAGAATTCTTCCAGTTGAAATAGAGCCAGCGGCTCAAAAAATTCGTCAAATTATAAAAACAGTTCCTTCGCATATTGATAGCTATTTGGTAACACATCTTTTTGATGTTGACGATATGGTAGACCTTGCTAATTATGTCAACGCAACGGGTATTCAAGTATCTGAGTATATTGGTGTTCAAGAGTTGAAATATCTTCGGGCACGTACCAATAAAAAAATCATTAAAACAATTGTTGTTAATGATGATGCTTGGCTCGAGAATCTAAAGTCGTATGAGCGTTATTGCGATTATATTCTGACTGATACTATGCATGCGGGTTATATTGGCGGTACGGGAATAGTCAATGATTGGACGCGATGCAAAAATATTATTCAATTATCAAAAAAGCCGGTTTATATAGCTGGAGGGTTAACGCCAGATAATGTACATGGTGCTATACAAGCAACCGGGCCAGCCGGAGTTGATGTTTGTACCGGAATAAGTAGTTATTCTTCTTGTTATTTGCGTAAAGATCGAAAAGATGAGCAAAAAATTAAAATATTTATTGAAAGAGCAAAAAGTTTTCAAGCTGTTAAAAAAGTAAAGCCGGTTCAAGTGTTACAAGAGAATTTTTAAAATTACTTGCACTCTTGCAAACATATTTTGCATGCATTCATACACGAATGGCAAATTTCAATAGATTTTTTACATCCTGCTCGGCACTCTGATAAAGATGTTTCGCAATTCACACTGCATGCGTCACAAATAAAAATGCATTCGCCACAGAGTGAGACAATCTTGTTCAAATGGGGCTTGTTTTCTGAAATAAGTATATTGTCAACGTTTTCTCTAATGTATGCTTTTATTTCTTTTACGAGTTCTTTACATGTATGAGAACAAGCCATGCAGGAATTAATGCATTTTTTGGCAACTGGTTCACAGACTTCTTTTTTTACCATACATGATTCAAAGTCTTCGCAACATTGAATGCATTCTAAGCATTTTTCAACACATGCTTCCATTAATTTTTTGGGGTGCTTCATAACTATCCTTAGTAAAGATTATTCATATTATATTTTACTCATGGTATAGGATTTTTTCGCTAAAAGCAAAATGGCTTACTCGCATCACTTTTTTATGTTGAATTACTTATTTGTAGCTATGTGCAGTTAAAATGCTATAAACTTTTACAAAAAAGAAAGGAGATTGCATGATTAAAAAAATCTTATCATATATTTTATTTTTTATAACACTGTGTTCACAAAACAGTTACGCTTTAATTTTTGAAAGTAATAAACTTGAAGATATTTATCAGTATTTAGATGAGGGCGCTGTTGTTGTTCTTGATATTGATTATACCATAATAGAAGTCTCTATGGGAATCGAGCCGTGGATTTATCATGAGACAAAAAGGCTTAAAAAGAAAGGTCTTGCCCACAAAGAGGCATTTGATTATGCTATTGCCATGTATGACATACTCACCGATCTTACCAAGCTTATTCCAGTTGGGGATTCTCCCAAAATTGTTAATGATTTACAGCAAAAAGGCTTTCCAGTAATTGCTCTTACAAAGAGATCTATTCCCGTTATAGACAAAACAATAAAACAACTCAAGGTTATTGGTATTGATTTTTCTAAAAATGATTTATGTGATCATGATATAGATGTTATGGTTACGCATATGGGAAGATTTTCTAAAGGAATAATATTTACTGGATACAATGATAAAGGTAAAATGCTTTTTAATTTTTTTGAAAAAATAAATTTTGTTCCTCAAAAAATTATTTTTGTTGATGATCGCATGAAGAACGTTGTATCTGTAGATAAAGCAGCAAGAATACATAACATACCGTATGTTGGAATTAGGTTTTCTTTGTTGGATAAAGTTAAAAAAGATTTTGATCTTCAAGTTGTTGAAAAAAATGTGAATGCCTTAAAAATAAAATTAGGAATTAATCCGCTCAATTCTGTAGTTACTGAAAAAAAGCAGATCCCTCGATCCTTCGACGGGCTCAGGACAGGCCAAGCTCCTGCCAACGTTAAAGCTATGGCGTGTAAGCAGGCCCTTCGACAGGCTTCGACCGGCAGACAGGACGATCGGAGGGGGGGGAGTTGGTTTGAGTATATTTCCAATGCGATTTTGTCATGTGCAAGAAAGATTTTTAATTTTTTTAAATGCCTTTTAGCATCGGGGTTTTGATAAAGGCCTTTGATGAAATAGCGGACATTTTCTAGATTTACGTTTTTATGCTAAAATCTTACTAAGATATATTAAAATTTATAAAATCTTAGCCTTTCATAAAGGTGAAAATTGTGAATAAAAGATTTGAATCATATAAAAAAAAATTACTTAGTATAATTTTTGAATTTTTACCCAATTGCAAAGTGTATTTATTTGGTTCTCGTGCCCGCCAAGAGCATGACCAGGGAGCAGATGTAGACCTTGCGCTTGATGATAATAAGCCTATAGATCCAAATATAATGTATAAAATAAAAGAAAAGATTGAAGAGTCAACGATTCCCCTTTTTGTGGATTTAGTAGATATGCACAATGCTGACGAAGCAATAAAAAAAGAAATAGAGAATGAGGGTATTTTATGGGAAAAATAAAATTAAAATATGAACAAATGATTAAAGCCCTAAATCAGTTGGAGAGGTCTATTATAAATTTTGAAAAAATTGATTTGTATCCTGAAGATATCGATTTTATAGAAAAGGAAGATGTATACTTAGCATTTCGTGAATCTATGATACAGAGATTTGAATTTTGTGTAGATCTTTTTTGGAAATATATAAAAAGGTATATTGAGCAAGAAATGAAAAAAAGCATAGAATTTAACAGTCCAAGAACTGTTGTCAGAGAAGCGTGCCGAATTAAGCTTATTTCTGAAGAAGATTCCCAAAAAATTATGCAAATGATAGATGCAAGAAACATGACTTCACATATCTACAAAGAAGAAATAGCTGGTCAGATTAGCGAAAGCGTTCCCAATTATTATAAACTTATGAAAAAATATTCAGATAAATGTATGCCAACTTAAGGAGTTTTCTCGTGAGAAGGAGTTTTTATGAAATGTATTCTTTTTTTCCTATCCCTAGTTTTTGTTGTTGGTTGTGTTTTTCTTTTTTTCAAAATGAGTAAAAGAAAATCTTTCGGAACGGTTATTGTTCTCAATGGCCCGTCCGGTTCTGGTAAAAGTTCCATTCAGAAGGAGTTTCAAAAACTGCATATGCCAAATTTGTGGATAAAAGTAGGGATAGACAATCTTTTTGATAATGTGATGCCAGAAATTACGCCAGAAAATATGAGCTTTTGGCAGTCAAAAAATCCAATTCGATGGGTAGAAACTTCAAAAGATGATGCAGAAAATAATATTGTAACGCTGTTTTGTTGGCCAGCAGGGGGAAAAGGTGGCGTATGCCATGAATAGCGCAATTGCTGCGTATGCAAAAAACGGTTGCAATGTTATCGTAGATTATATTGCGTACAAGAAAGAATGGTTCGATGATTTGCAAGAAAAGTTAAAAGATATAAAAACATTTTATATTGCGGTTAAAATACCATTAGATGTTTTAGAGCGGCGAGAGGTTAGTCGTGCAACATCGCCCAAAGGGCATGCAAGAAGTCATTATTTTACTGTTTACGGTGATAAAAAATATGACTTAACTGTAAGTAGTGAAAAACAGAGTGCCAAGCAAATTGCTGAGCAGATATCTGACTTGGTTCAAGAAAAGTAGCTTGTAGCTTTTTGACGACAATGCCTGAATTTTGCTATTCTTGAGACGTTTGGAAAAATCAATTTTGTTTTTATTTATCATTAACCAAAAGGGTGTTGTAATGAAAAAGTTATTTGTATCTTTTGCAGTTTCACTAGTGCTTTTGCAATCAAGTTGTTCATTGGCCATGATTGAGAGCATAAGAGAAAAGGTTATAAAAAGGGAGCGGGAAAAAAAAGCACGAAAAGAGGCAAGAGGTCCGCATTATTCCGATAAAAGATTGAAAAGAAAGCTTGCAGTCCTCAAGCAGGTAGAGCTTTTGGGCGTTGAAGAAGAAAATGCCGATGGTGTTTTTTGGGAGGCTTACAAAAGCGGGGAAAGCGTGAAAGACATAGCCAAAAAGTGGAGAGCGAAAAAAAGAAAAGAGGCTTTGGCAGAAAAAAGACGGGATAACTGTCTTTTTGGTTCTGCTGCAGGGGTGCTTTTTGGGTTTTTTGTAGGAGGGGTATCTTCTATTTTTGCGTATGCTGCGGGAGTAGATCCTGGTGTTGCTTTGGTTGTTTTTGGTACTATTTCAACAGTTGGATCTGGAGTTGGAGTGGTGACAAGTTCTATTGCAAGTCGTTGTTGTTGTCGTCCAAAAGATGACGAATTGCAAGAGGTAGAGGTTGAAGTGGAAGCAGAACGAAAGTCATTAGCTGGAGAAATATCAGAGTTTGAAGATCCTTTTGTAGTGTGAGGATTTTTGTAAAAGATGAGATGGGTTACAATAGTGGCTGATAGCGTTAGCTTAAGGCCGCTTACCTTGTAAGTAAGGTAAATATCTCGTATAATTGTTATAGAAATCTTTAGGTAAGTGTAAATCTTAGGAGTTGCGTTATGACGCGTTCTGATAATATTTTGGGTCTTATTTTAATAATTGTTGGTGTTATTTTGCTGATCACCTCTTTATCGCCGCTTATTGTACCGATACTTTTTGTACTTCTTGCGCTTTGGCTTATCAATTATGGAATGAGGATGCGCCAAATGCCGCCGCTTACATTGATAGCCATGTCATGGTGGTCTCGATTTAGAAGGTGAATTTTCTCATTTTTTTGCTAAGATACAATTTTTGTCCCGAGTATATCTTCGCTATGTAAAAATTGAGAAACGTTATCTTCTTGTTTCCCATTAAAAATAAAAGACGTTAAGCTATCGGCTTCTAATGCTTCTTGAACTTTACCCAGCATTCCCCCCGTGGTGTCTATGTGTTCAGAGCCACCTATGAACTGCTGTAATTCTTCAAAGTTGACAGGATTTATTTCTGGAATAACACTGCCGTGCATATCGTATACGCCATATTCAGATGATCCGAATCCAGTTGCAGAAATATGTAACATTTCTGCAAGATGAGTTGTTAATTTATCACTTGATAAGCTACATGCAATTCTTTTTTTATCTTTGACCATAGTGCCAAACAGTACCGTAGTAATGCCGAGTGCGAGCAATTGTTTTATCAGTTCAATTGGTGCGTATTTTATGTTTCCATCTTCACAGAGTATGGTATGCATTGGATCTATGCAAATTGCGTTAATTCCATGTCGGTGCAATGAGTCAATGACAATATTGTTAAGTTGTTTTTCAGCTTTGTAGGCCTTTATTGTTCCTTCAAGATTAAATTCATTTTCCAAGTTGTATGCATGATAGATTGGATGACCAAATGAGCCTGTTCCGTGTGTTAATATGACCGGATGATCGTAAAGTGCTATTTGTTTTGCAATGCAATCTATGACATCTGTTTTTGCGATACCAATTGGAGCGCTTTTATCTGTGATGATGCTTCCTCCTAGTTTGAGTATTTTTATTTTTGATTTAGCTCTTCTGGCCAGAGATCGAAGTGGGCGTAATCGCATAGACTGTAAAATTGTGCATGTATTGCACAAGAAAAGCAGCATGAGTGTGTGTAGGGATTTTTTTGTTATCATTGTTTCCTCTATGATATTTGGTATATGTTAGGCTACGATTAGTATACTGTGAGTATTTGTAACAAACAAATAGTGAGAGGGTAGTAAAGAAGGTGTTTTTATGTATAAAAAGACGATTTTTATTTTTAGAAGATCTTTAAGGCTTGAGGATAATGCTGGTCTTGTTGCAGCTTTAAAAGCGTCTGAGAGGGTGCTTCCAGTGTTTATTTTTACACCTGAGCAGGTGGTTAAAAATCAGTATAAGTCAGACAATGCAGTGCAATTTATGGCCGAATCGTTGCAGGATTTGGATAATGATCTTAAAAAGCGGGGCTCTAAATTGTTTTATTTTTTTGGCACGCAGAGTGATATTGTAAAAAAACTGATTGAAAACTACGCATTTAATGCTGTTTTTGTTAATCAAGATTACACGCCGTATGCAAAAAAACGGGATAAAAAAATAGCCAGAGTTTGCAAAAAGCATGATGTTGCGTTTCATTCATACGAGGATCTATTATTGTATCCAGTTGGATCAGTATTGACTGGTTCCGGTACACCGTTTAAAAAATATACGCCATATTACCAAAAAGCTAAGAGAGCAAAAATTCTATTGCCAACAAAAAATAGATACAAAAATTATGTTTCAAAAAATACAAGAATTACAAATCAGTGTAAAAAAAATATAAAACATTTTTATAAAAAAAATGAGAACGCATCGGTAGCAGGTGGAAGAAAACAGGGAGCATTAATTTTAAAAAGGATAAAACAGTTTAAGCAGTACGATAAAAAAAGAAACTTATTGTTATACAAAACAACGCAATTATCTGCATACATTAAGTTTGGTTGTGTTTCGATACGGGAAGTTTACCATGCAATTGCAAAATCAATTAACTCTAAAGATTTGATAAAGCAGTTGTATTGGCGAGATTTTTATTACAACGTTGCATATTTTTATCCGCATGTTTTTGGGTGCGCGATGAAAGAAAAATATGACACTATTGTGTGGCCAAATAAAAAATTATTTTTTGAAAAATGGAAAAAGGGACAAACCGGGTTTCCAATTGTTGATGCTTGTATGCGGGAGCTTAATGCAACAGGTTTTATGCACAATAGAGGGCGGCTGGTTACCAGCAGTTTTTTAATTAAAATTTTACTTGTCGATTGGCGTAAGGGTGAAAAATATTTTGCACAAAAGTTGATTGACTATGATCCTTGTGTGAATAACGGCAATTGGCAATGGAGTGCGTCTACTGGTGCAGATAGCCAGCCATACTTTAGAATATTCAATCCGTGGTCTCAGTCCAAAAAGTTTGATAATTTATGTGAGTATATTAAAAAATGGGTTCCTGAACTAAAGAAAGTAAAAAACAGTGATGTGCATCGGTGGGCAGAAAAATATGTGCAATACAAAGAAATTGATTATCCAAAGCCGATTGTAAATTACAGTAGTATGAGAAAAAAAGCGCTTGCTTTATATCGCCGCCTGTAGTATTTCTTGCAAAAAAGAAATTTGGTGTGATATTGTTGTTGTGTGGAAAGTTTTTATTTTTTACCTGTGCAAACCTCAAGGAGTTTATATGAATAATATTTCTGTTGTAGAAGCGCTTAAATTTGGATTTGATAAATCCATAAAAAAGTTTTTCTTTTTTATTACGACATTTATTGTCTCAGCTTTGCTTTGGTCTGGCTGTTTTCTTTTGAGTGTCCTTGTTGCTGTTCCATTTTTTATACCTGCTTTAAAAACGATTAAGCAATTTCTACCGCTGCTTAAGGCCCTGCCTACTGGTGGAGGTGCAGCACAAGGGGCGGCTATGGGCATATTGATTCAAATGTCTCAATTGATGCAGCAATCTCGGCTTGCTTTTATTTTGCTTGTTATTGGTGTTTTTATTACCGTTATTTTGGTTTGGGCATTTACTCTCATGATATCCTTGGGGCTGCTGAGAATATTCCTTGATATTCATGACAAAGGTCACAGTACGATTTCAAAGTTGTTTGTCCGGCCAATATATATTTTCAGAGCATTTGTCGTTTCGCTTCTCCATCTTGTTGTTGTGGGTACACCGCTAGTATTGATTAGCGTTTTGGTCTATATGTTTAATCTTAAGTGGGTGGCTGTTTTGCTTGCAATTTTGGTAGTTGTGTGGGTGATATACGCTACATTGAAGCTTTTTTACAGCAACTATTTTGTTATCGACAAAGGACAAGGGGTAATCGAAGCAGTGAAAAGCAGTTGGCGACTTCGTGGTGCCCCTGTTAAACTGCTTCTTTTTGGATTTTTACTTTTAGCTATTGTGTTGGCCTTTTCCATCCCGACTTATATGTTGAACTATTTACACGTAAATTTTCCTCATATGATTTGGTTTATTCTTATGGTTATATTTCATCTTGCAACAAGATACTTTTTTGGTGTGATTATTCCTATGGGCTACGTGTACATATATCGTAGGTTATAATTCTCACAAGTATATTATTTTATCTATTGCATAAAGTTTTGCTCCCATGGTACTGTTTCTACTGTGGGAGCAATTTTTTTAACTTTTTTCTGGGAGCGTGGATGAAGAAAATATATACGTTTGAGGCGATTAAGTTTGGATTTGTAACATTTTTTAAAAATCCATTATTTTTTTTGTTAGCGTTTATGGTAAGCAAATTAATTTGGGTTACTGGTTTGCTTATCGGTTTTTTTGTGGCAATGCCGTTTTTGAGTCATTTTCTTAGATTTGCTGAAAAAACTTATCTAAAAGTACTTGAGGTAATTCCGGAGCTTAATGTTAAAGCAATTTTCGCAGAAGGTGTTAAAAAAGCGGTGACTGGAGGAGCTACAAACTCTGGAGGTATATTTGGCGCTGTTGGTGGTTTTTTCAAAGGTGTTGCTAATACGGGACCTTTAGGTATGATTACCCAAGGAGTCAGTGGAGTTGCAAAAGGTATTGGTAAAGCGCTTTTAGAAAAGTTGGAAGAGCTCAAGGAAATTTTGAATGAGGTATTGGCTCATAAAATTTTGTTTGTATATCTGTTTATTGGCTTATTTCTTTTTCTTTTGATAGCACGCATGACGTATGATTTCATCATGATCGGATGGGCGCGTTTTTCTCTCGATTTTTACGATAAGGGCAAAAGCTCTCTCAAATATCTTTTACCGCGACCAAGCATGCTTATCAAGTATATGCTTGCAACGTTGTTGTTTTTTGGTATCTCTTGTATTCCTTCAGCAGCATTTTTATGGCTTTATCTGTTTATTTCTTTTTTCATGCCAGTGAGCTTTCCTGTTGCTGTGATTGGATATTTAATCGCGCTTGTATGTTCTTGGTATCTGATGCTGAGATTATGGTTTTATCCGTACTACCTTGTGGATAAAGAGGTAGGTGTTTTAGAATCTTTGAAACAAAGTTATGATTTGGGTATAGGATTTGTAAGTGTTGCGATTTCATTGGTAGGATTTGGTTTGATTTTGGGTATTCCTTTGTGGATTAGTTTTTCATTTCCACATGTTGCAACATTTTTTATTTTAGGAATTATTTTAGCGATTGTTTGGATGGCATCTTGGGTTTCTTATGCCTTTTTGTATAAAAAATTGAGTACGCATTAAAAATTAAAATAGCCGCCGGCAAAAACCGGCGGCTATTTTAATTTTTTTAAGCAAGTGTTATCTTTTCGCATGCATCATTTATGTTTTGTTTTATTGCGTTACATGTTTGGTCAGCTGTTTGTTTTATCTGTATCGCATGACTTATTATATTTTGTTTGTTTTTTTCTCTGAGTAGCCTTACAATTTGGCCTCTTACTTTTTTGTAGGCTTTTTTTAGTTCTTTTCTTAAATTGCTTCTTGTTTCGCTAACTGTTTCTTTAATCTTGTTTTGTGTCTGAGGTGCAATTTTTTCAGTTGCATTTTCAATGTCTTCCTTTATGTTGCTTGCTGTCTCGTTTATTTTTTTCTGTATTTTTTTAGCTGTTTTTATCATTGTTCTTGTGTTGATTTTTCCAGATTTTATTGTGTTATACATTTTCTTTTCTGCGTACTGTTTTGTTTTATCTATTTGTTGTGTAATATCATTTTTTATTTTTTCTATTGGGTTTGTTTTGTTTGTTTTGCTCATGAAAAGAAAAGCAAACAGTGTGCCTAAAAAAATAAAAGTGATATAAGATGAAACCGCTTTTTTATTGAATAATTTCATAATGAGTCCTCCGTTTAGTTTTATATTATACTCTAACCCCTTTCTCATTGTCAGCGCTTTTGCGCTACTTTGCTGTATATTATTATAATAGCAAATATTTTAAGGCTTGTAAAGGCGTTTTTTGCAAAGTTAATATGCCCTTTAGGAGGGTTTTTTGGCTCATTTTTTAATTTTTGGACGCTTGGAATGGTATTCTAGAGGGATCTGGGTGTGAATCATCTCTCCAGGTCGTGCTGGAGCTCACTTTTTAGTTTTGCAACTTTGACCAGTAGTGTCTGTTCGAACTTATTGATCTTATTTTTTGCTTTATTAACCTTTTTTTGGACAATTTCAGCCTGCTGTACGCCAATAAGTTTTCTCATCTTTCCGGTCATTTTTTTGTGCATTGCATATACGTCATTTTTTGTTGCAGCAATAAAAGTTCCGGTTTTTTTTCTAATGTCTGGGTATTGTTTGCCCTTTTCCTGCTCTATATTTTGTATTGCGTTGTTTATTTTTTGTTCTACCTGGTTTGTGGTTGTTTTTATTGTTTTTCTGCTTCTGCGTTTTCCTCTTAAGGCTCTAAACAATGAAAGCTTTCCTGAGCTTGTTGTATAATCAACAATTTCCTTTAATTTGCTTGTTGTTTCTTTTAAGTCTAGCGTTACCTCATTGGTTACGTTATCCAATATTTGCTCAGTTAATATAGCGTTATTATTTATTCCTGTAACAGTGGAACAAAGTAACGCTACAGATAGTATTGTTATTTTTCTCATGATACCCCCGTTTTTATTTTTAACCCCATTAAACTATTTCTAATATAAAATTTAATATATTTTTACCTTTATCTTCAATAGATTTAATTTTTTAAGTTAATAATGTTTTGTCTAGGTCTTTTTTGCAGGCTATAATTTTCGTTTGAATTTTTTTTCTATTTCGTAAGTGGTTAATATCCATCCAGTGGGTCTGCCGTGTGGGCATGCAAAGCGATTTTCAGTTTTTTCAAGGTCCCTGAGCAGTTTTTCCATTTGCTCAAAGGTAAGGGTGTCACCTGCCTTGACGGCAGCTTTGCAAGACATTTGCGCATGCATGCGTTCGTTAATTTTTTTAAAAAACTGTTTTTCATCTAAATCTTGAAACTCTTTGATCCAGGATATTACTTCTCTTGCAAGCTCATCCAGTTTTATATTTTTGATGTGTACTGGTGTTGCTTGAATTTTTAATTGATTTTCTCCAAATGGTTCCGCATCAATGCCATTTTTCTTAAAAATGTGCAAATGAGGTTCAAGGAGTTCCATTTCTTCTTGTTTGAGCGTGACAAATGTTGGAAATAATAGCTTTACGGTTGCAACGTCTTCAAAGCGCTTTGAAAATATTTCATACAGTACCCTTTCATGTGCGGCATGCTGGTCAACAAGAAAAAGCCCGTCAGCTTTTTCTATCAGGATGTATGTTTTTTTGAATTGTCCAATGATCTCGTATTGTTGTTTAGCAATTTCTGTTTGCGCTTTTTGTTCATCAGGAGATTGTTCTTGGATTGTAGGTGTTATTGCTTTTTGTATGTTTTGCCTGTCAATTGTATGTGAGAACGTTTGTGCTTGTGCGCTAGAGGGCTTGTTTGCATTTTGACGTAGGACTGTATCAAAGTTAAACGGTTGAAAGGGTTTGTCTTGAGTTCCAGGCATGGGCTTTCCGTAAGTCGTAGGCGTCTTGTTTGTCGAGCCCCTGGCGAAGCCCGAAGTAGCCATGAGCTTATCGAATGGCGTAGGCGGGTTTATCTGATTAGAAAGATGGTTTTCCAGTGCTTTTTTGACGGTAGGTTGCAGTAGGTTTGTTAATGTGCGTGGGTGAAGAAATTTTACCTCTTCTTTTCTCGGGTGAATGTTGATGTCTATAATGCTCGGGTCTATCTGTACAAAAATAAATGCAGCGGGGTAACGAGCGGGTGGCAAAACATTGATGTAGCCTTTTAGCAGCGCTCGTTGTATTTCGTAGTTTTTTACCCATCTATTATTTACAAACAAAAAAATATTACCGCGATCATACCTGAAATACTGGTGATTTGATATTGCACCAGAGATGTGTGGTTTACCTTCATCTTTTTTTGTTTCAACTGGTATCATATTTTGTGCAAAGTTGTGTCCCCAAAGTTGTGCTGATCGTTTAATGATATCATTGGTTGGAGGACATTGTATTGTTTGCCTGCCGTCGACAAAGAGTTTAAAGTGAATATCCAGGTAGCTGAGGCAGAAAGCTTGAAATAATTGTGTTATATGTCTATTTTCAGTTTCTCGTTTTTTCAGAAATTTTTGTCGAGCAGGGGTATTGTAAAATAAATTTTTGATTGCAAGATCTGTGCCCTGGGAAAATGAAATCTCTTGTTCAGAGGTAAATTTACCATCTTCAAGCTCAAATTTGAGACCCTGCTGCATGTCTTTTTCTTTTGTTTTCAGTGTTACCTTGCTGACGGACGATATACTTGCAAGGGCTTCGCCTCGAAAGCCAAAAGTAGCAATAGAATCTAGATCGTTCAAGCTGGTTATTTTACTTGTTGTATGCTTTTGAAAACAGAGTTTTGCATCTTTTTTTGACATGCCGCAGCCGTTATCCACAACTTGTATGAGATCTTTTCCTCCATCCTCAAGGTATACGGTGATTTGTGTGGCTCCTGCATCGATTGAATTTTCTACAAGCTCTTTTACAACGTTTGCCGGGCGGTCAACAACTTGTCCAGCAGCTATTCTTAAGATTTCCTGTTCCGGTAATAATTTTATCTTTTGCATTGTTTTTCCCAAAATGAGCTTGAGTTACGAGTTTTTTTTGATACATTTTTATATATTAGCAGTGCTTTTGAAATATGTCATGTGGTTGAAATGTTAAATAAGAAGGATTTTGCAAGGAGAATTTGATGCAGTTGGCAAAATTGGCGGTTTTATTGCTCGGCGTAGCAATCTTAATGATATATTTTCTTACAGCCTCTAGAGGCTGTAAAATGCACACAAATCATGTTTCTCATTATTTACGTTTATAGATTTTTTCCCGTCTTTTTCAGTGCATTCTGCAAGTATTTTATTCTTGCTTCATGCGATGGGTGTGAGCCAAATATTTTCCATATAAAGTTTTTCATTGACAAATAAAGGCTAATGAAAGGCTTAAAGAAAGATCCTTTATATTGACTTAAAATTGCTTTTCTATGTCTAGATTCCATTTCTTGGACTTCTTGTAAAAACTTTATGCCGCCACGTATTGTGTCTGGTCCGAGTGTGGCTGCGCTAAGATCTGCGGTTTTTTCAAATTTTTTCCGGATACAGGCCCACAGTAGTAGTTGGATTATATATTTTGTAAGAAAAAAATCTAATATTTTGGGAACATTTATTGCAATGCCTTTGAAAAAATGCGATAGCCCTCTTAGGTTTCTTTTTTCTAAAAAGCTTGTATACCATGAATTAAATAACTTGATGCTGTAGTGAGTTACAAATGGTGATAGGGCAAATGATAAAAATGTTTTAAGTGAGTGATTATACTTGACGTGGGAAAGTTCATGTGCATATACGAATTTTTTTACGTTTGAATTATTAAAAGCCTTTGAAAGTCTCTTGTTATCTTGGTGGCCAAGTATGATTGTGTTTGAAAAAGCTGCGCAATTATTTCGGAATACTTTTACAAAGCCAGAGTTTTTTTTAGGAACTTTCACTTTTAGGCTGCCAATGTGTTTCTCAGAAAATCCTAAATCTTTTGCTATTTTTTTTATAAGAGTTGTATCATATTCATTTGCATCATCAAAAAGATTTTCATTGTGTAGGTTAGAGATTAATACAAAATAACTGATCAGATAGCCGATTATTTGCTGTATGTTAATTTTTATGTATCTATCTTTTATTTTTTGATTGCCACAAAAAGATTGTGTGCTTAGTACTATACAAAGGATGAGTGATGCTAGTAATGTCTTGCTTTTGG
>Ga0180433_10006480_pt1 | contig 15312 bp, 16 predicted proteins | sample SS_ome_8_FD_132980 | JGI IMG/M metagenome (GOLD analysis project Ga0180433, IMG submission 132980) | Hypersaline lake sediment archaeal communities from the Salton Sea, California, USA - SS_1_D_1 metaG | ecosystem: Environmental > Aquatic > Non-marine Saline and Alkaline > Hypersaline >... | reverse complement strand
CTATAGTAGGTTGACTACGATTTACATGAGTTGCAATTTCAGTATGCGTTAGATTAGGATCTTCTTGAATTAATTGGACTATTTGCTGATCAATTTCATCCATCCCTAATATTTCAGTCATTTTTTAATCATCACAGCTGATTTTTTAATTATAAATGTTTTATTTTTTGAAGAAGATGTAATATTCTTATATAACGATATGGCAATATTTAAATATTACGATATGGCAATATTATTATATTAATAAAAACTTTAATTAATCCTCTGATTATATAATATTTCAAAAAAGATGCTTAACAATGAATGAGTTAATAAAATACACACTTGATTTTTTAAAAGTTTTAGGCGATCAAACGCGCTTAGAAATAATAAATCTTTTAAAAGAATCGCCAAAATCTTCTAAAGATCTTGAAATAGCATTGAGTAAAAAGCAACCTTCAATTTCCCAGCAATTAAAAATCTTATATAATTCAAATCTTATCACCTTTGAAACAATAGAAAATCATAACAAAAAGAAAACAAAATATTACGAATTAAAAGATGTAAACATTTTCAACGTCATCTCAAACATCCAATCTTTTGTAGCTAAGATTAATAATCAGAGGTTTAAAGATTTGCAAAATTTAGATATTATCGACACGCTCTCTTAAATTTATAATAAAAAATCGACTACCTCTTGAGATTGTTATTTAATGGAAGAATTAAAAGGAGAAACACAAGAACAAGATATTAAAAAGCTAATATTAGTGGGATTAGACAATGCGGGTAAAACATCCATCCTTCTGAGTTTGAAAGGTGTAAAAAATCTCCGAAAATTTGCTTCAGTGAATCCCACGCGGGGAAGTGAGACCGTAACATTCATCGCTTTTGATGCAGGTTATAATATTATAGATCTTGGAGGACAAGAGGCATATAGAACCACTCATTTAAAAAATTTTAAACAACATCTAATTGGTACGAATAAAATCATTTATGTAATTGATGTCCAAGATGAAGAACGATATGACATGGCTATGGAATATCTGAAAAACATTGTTAATCTAATACCTGAAAGTCAAGCAATAGACTTTTCAATATTTTTACATAAATTTGATCCCGATATAGCTCAATCTAACAAAAATATAAGTGATTCGGTTATAAATGGGCTAGTAGCGAAGATCAAGGCTGCCCTCCCCCTTAAATTTCCCTATACCTTGCATAAAACATCGATTTATACCGTTTTTGAAAAGCTAAAAATTGAATAACTTATAAAATTTCTATAAAAATTAAAGACAAAACATAAATACTGAAACCTTGTTAATTCTATCATATTAAATCAATTCTTTCATAGTGTGAAAGTGCATAAATCATGGAAAAAGAAGAGCGAATTACACTTAATTATCGAGAGCTAGCGATATTTACTTTAATCCTCTTCATGATTTATTTAACATCTTATTATAATTATCTCCTGTTTCACACTCTTGCTGAACTCTTTAGTATCATTATCGCTGGAGGAATTTTTGTAATTGGATGGAATTCAAGAAAGCAAATAGATAATTCGTATTTCTTGGTAATGGCTATTGCGTTTATCTTCATTGGATTTTTAGACCTAATTCACACGTTAGCGTACACGGGAATGGGGATTTTTATTGAATATGATTCTAATTTACCAACATCGTTATGGATCGCCACGAGGTATTTCCAAGCCACGACATATATTTTAGGAATGGTTCTTATCAATAAAAAGGTCAATTCTAATTATTTAGTATTAGGCTATGCAATAACCACGGTGATCTTAATGCTCTTAATTTTTAGTGGATTTTTTCCAGCATGTTATATCGAAGGTTCTGGATTGACTCTTTTTAAAATTATAAGTGAATATATTATAGATTTAATCCTGTTATCTTGCGTTATCTTGATGTTTAGATATAAAGAGGAATTTGAGAGAAAAATCTTCTATTTAATCATTAGCTCTATTATCGCGACGATAATCTCTGAATTAGCGTTTACGTTTTATGTAAGCGTTTATGGATTTTCCAATCTTGTTGGTCATCTTTTTAAGATCATCGCATTTTTTCTTTTATATGTTTCAATCATTCAAATAGGAGTAGAAGATCCTTTTGATCTACTGTTTAGAAAACTTAAACAAAGTGAGGAGCGTCTCTCAATCAAAGCAAAAGACCTTGAAATTGCTTATTCTGAATCAGAACAGATTTTTAACGCTTCTTTACCATTACGAATTGTAAACTCTAAATGTGAAATTGTAAACGCGAACGAAACTTATTGCCAGCTCCTTCATTTTAATAAGGAAGATATTATCGGGAGAAAGTGTTTTGATATCATGCCTCACGATCATTGTTATTCTGATTCATGTTCACAAAAACAAATTCGAAATGGCAAACCATTTATTAAACATGAGTTCAATTATGAAAGAGCTGATGGAGAATTATTGACTCTCATTGTTAATACTGTTCCTTATAAAAATAATTCTGGTGAATTATTAGGGATAATACAAAATTATCTAGATATAACTGATCGGAAAAAAGCAGAAGATAAATTAGAGCAATTTGCTTCAACGGTTTCGCATGAATTGCGCACACCATTAACAGTATTAATAATGTCTATTGACTATTTAAAGAAACAAAGGGAGGTTTTAGATAAAGAGGTGGAGGAGCAGCTAATTGATAGCATCTCAAGAAACATCCTCTTACTCCAAGAATTAATAGAAGATATCCTCACTCTTTCGAGAATTGATGACAAAAAAGTAATTTTAGAATGGAATGACTTTTTACTCAATGACATTATTCAAGACATATTAAACCTACTGGAGCCTCGAATCGAGGAAAAAAAAATAACGATAAATATGGTTCATGATCCAAAAATGTCTCTCATTGGTGATAAAAAACGAATCGATCAGATATTTCGCATATTAATAGATAACGCGATAAAGTATTCTAATGAAGGTTCTGAAATACAATTAGTAACGATAAATAACTATAAAGGAAATTTTAATTCAACTAATTATGATGGTTTTCTTTTTCAAGTAATTGATAACGGAAGAGGAATTCCTGAGAAAGATCTACCAAATATTTTTGAAAGATTTTATCGAGCTGAAAATGTGAGAGATATTAATGGCTCAGGATTAGGTTTAGCAATTGCTAAACAATTAACTGAGCTCCATGACGGTGAGATATTCGTTGAAAGTGAGGTTTCTATTGGTTCTACTTTTTCAGTGTTTCTCCCCAAACATGAAAAGGCATAATAATTATAACTAATTGTTATCTTTTTATAACGTATTAAACATGAAAAAAAGGGATAGAATTTACGTTGAAACCTCTGATTTTCATAGTAGAAGATAATGCGGATATAGTTTTTAACTTGAAATTGTCTTTAGAATCAAATAATTTTAAGGTCGAATCAGCAAACAATGGAAAAGAAGCTTTAAACATCCTATCAGATACGAAAAAAGTCCCTGATCTCATTCTAAGTGACATCATGATGCCTGAGATGGATGGTTATGAGCTCTTCAGGACCGTTTCTAACGATAATAGATTGAACGAAATTCCCTTCATTTTTCTCACGGCAAAAGCATCCCCAGAAGACATTAGATTTGGAAAATTACTTGGCGTTGACGATTATCTCACAAAACCCATTAATGAGAAAGATTTACTAGCAGTTATCAAGGGAAAATTATCCCGAAAGAAAAAAATTAATTCTATTGATGCACAAATAAAAGAATATCTCTCTTCCTATGACATAGATCTAACGCCTTCGCTTTTTAAAAGCCAAGATAAAAATGTTTTGCTAATTTTGGTTTTTTGGGACGATAGACTCGGTCCGGAATTAAAAGCATGGTATCCTGAGGAAGTAAACTTACCAATTCCCGTTGAAAAAATAGGAACTCAACTATTTAACGCAGCCATGTTAATTTATGGACAGGATAATATATTAAAAGCCGATGGAATCTTGTTAAATATAGAAAATATTAATAGAAACGGATATATTTTTTTTGATTCCTATCCCGATCCAAACGAACGATTCGGAGAAAAACAATTCATGCTCGCTTTGATTGCCCCTAAGATTAATTATTTTGAATCCTTGAAGATAAGAGAAATCTTTTTGTCAATGACAGAGAACATAAAAAGGATTCGCGAATATAACATAACTGAGTTTTATCAAAAATTATTAAATACTTTATCAACGAGTCCTCTATGATCTATTCGATAGATATTTATAGATTAAAAATTAAATTCAGATAATACTATTTGTTATTTATTTAACTTTTTATTAATTTATAATTTCTAAACGATATAGTTGAATATTTTATATGTTGTGATTTAAATGGAAATGAAAAAAAAAAATTTTAATGAACTTTTAGGTATTGATAATGCGGACAAGAAGATCATTGAAATGATCGAAAAAGATCCAGACATCACGCACTCGAAAATCGCAGAAGAGATTGAAAAGTCCCAACCTGCGGTCGGGGCACGAATAATCAAGTTGGAACGCAAATCTTTATTGACCAAGCAAGTTGGATTTAATATAAAAAACGTCGATATTAAAACTGCTATTGTTTTTGTCTCTACAAAAGATGTCGATGGAATTGTTGAGAAGATTAAAACCTGTCCGTTTGTTAATCACGGTTTTAAAATTTCAGGTGAGTTCAACTTGCTTCTTTTTATCGCCGCCTCTGACTTACAAACAATTGAAAGGTTAGTGGATTTATGCTTTCGAAAAGATCCTAATGTTCTGAACGTAAAGACTAATATTCTGATAGAGTCGATACATGATTTCGTAGTACCTATTGACTTCGCTATTGAAAAATTCGACGGAAGGCACTGCGGACCTGGATGTCACATGCGCTCTGATTTGCCAAAATTCAAGTTTGATAATATCCTTGAAAGCGAAGAATAACTTCTAATACAACTTTGCTATACCTTTCTCATGTGCTATTTTATACTTGCACTTTTCTCCACAACCATATTCGAGATTTGGCTCGTGTTCTTCTGAGTCGAAATCAATTGGTAATATTAAATCCTTAGCAATATCAGTAACGATTTCCATGGACACGTTAGTAACTTCAGGTTGACTTCTAAAATGATAATTGACGACATTATCTAGCTTTTCTAATTTAGAACTCGTTATCATGAGAGCAACGTTATGTTCTCCGCTTACACGGAAAGCATTTAGTATGAAAGGACAGAATCGAGACATTTCCATTAATCTTTCTGGTTCTTTCGTTTTAACCTCAACTAGAGCTAAGAAAAGTTCAACTTTTCTAAAATTTATTCCAGGTTGGAATTGTAGGATTCCGTTTTTTTCAAGTTTTTTTATACGCATACCAATAGTCGGTTGCGATCTATTTACCCGATTCGCAATTTCCGTATGCGTTAGGTTAGGTTCTTCCTGTACGATGGATATAATTTGACGATCTATGTCATCGAGACGTAATTTATCGCTTAGCATTCTATTCACTCTTAATATTCAAAAAAAAGATTCTTAATAAAAATTTATAAATTATAAGTATTAAAATTTTTCACTCAAGAAATTTTAAGCAATGCTCGCACTCACCACTAGAGGGATCTAATTCATCTTGTAGAGCAAAATTTACGGGTAATACCAGATCATTAGCGATGTCAATTACTACTTCCATTTTTACACTATGAATCTTACTCTCAATCCTAAAATGTGAATTCACCATCGCATCAAGCTTATCAAGTCTACTACTTGCTAATGTTAATATAATATTATATTCTCCAGAAAGTTTATACGCATTCATCATGAATGGGCAATGTTTCGCTTGTTCCATTATTATATCGGGGTCATCGGTTTGTATATACACGAAAGCATAAAAAATATCAACTGTTTTGAAGTTAAGTCCTGCTTGAATTTTTAAGACTCCCGAGTTTGTGAGCTTCTTTAACCTCATTCCTATAGTTGGTTGACTGCGATCGACATGTTGTGCAATCTCCGAATGAGTTATATTAGGATCTTTTTGAATAAGAGTTATGATTTTTCGATCAATGTCGTCTAATTTTAATTTCTTATCAGAAGAAGAAATCATATTATTCTATTTTAAGTAATAAAATTAATTATAATTTTCGTTACTCTTATGTAGCGATGATTTGATCAAGCACGAGACCAACTGAATAGGAGATTATAAACGCGATTATTCCAATTATCACCATTTCCATTGCCCCTTTTAAGGGTTTTTCACCAGTTATTTTTGTTTTAAACATTCCTACCATGAATAACATGCCAAACGATAAAATCAAAGAGATCAATAGTGAGATTAAACCAAGGTTCAAAGAATACGGAAAGAGGGGAATAAACGCTCCAAAAGAGAACGATATGAATGTTAAGATTGCCCCAACTGCTGGATTTTCTGGTACTTCTAATCCCAATTCGCTTTTCACCAAGAAATTGTACCATACCTCCTTATCAGAAGTGATAGTATCAACGCAAGCGTTTAACTGTTGGTCTTTAAACCCCATATTTGCGAAGATTTCTCTTACTTCTTCTTTTTCTTCTTCTGGAAACAACTCAATTTCCGCTTTTTCCCTTTTCATTTCGTTTTTAATGTAATTAAATTCTGATTTAGACGATATATATTCTCCTAATCCCATGCTACAAGCGCCAGAGACCATTGCTGCTAAACCTGTAAGAATTACAATCGAATTTCCTCCAGATAATGTTGCTGCGGCAACTCCGATTAATAGTGTAAACGTGGAAATCAGTCCATCGTTCAAGCCTAGAATTATGCTGCGAATTTTTCCTCCGCCTTCGATGTGCTCCTCTCCTCTACTCATCATTACATTAACACCAATTCTTCAGAATAATAAAATTGTAAGATCTTTTTATCTTCTATATCTATAATAGTATTAATTCTTTATGAAATATAATTCGCATTTAATCAATAGTGATTGCTCTTAACTTGCAGGCTGTCGTGCAAATATGACATTTAACGCACATGTCCTCTCGATCTTCAACAACTACTGATTTAGGCTCCGAATCTTTGTTAATTACTTCGTAAATTCCTCTAAAACAAGCGTCCTCGCAAGAAAATTCCTTACACTCGAGGCATTTACTCACGTCAATGTGATGAAATTTATAACTTTCGATATTTCCTTGCTTTTTCACTTCGCTCATCATGTTATAAAAAAAGAATTAATATATATTTAGATTTAGGTTATATTTTATTTATTCTTGGGTTTTAATGAATTGAGTTGTTAATAAATCATTAAGTAAACCCCAAACTATACCCGCAAAAAAATACATCAGTTCTATCGCTTGTGAAAGAAAGGAAAAACTTACAGAGACAAAAGCACCAATTATTGCGCCTCGAATAATGGAATTTACTAAATTTTTTTCATTTTTGTATAGCTTTATTCCCCCAGCAAGACCTATTAAAGCGCCCATGACAACTCTATTATACCATGCGCCAATTAAATATATAGTTGCATTTGGATATACCGGGTTTGGAAGTCTTAAAGATACCCCAATAATGCAAAATATGCCAAGAAAAGCACCAATAACCGTTCCTACGATTAATCTTTTTGTTTTAATCTCCATTTTAACAACCTTTTTTAATTTAATCTATTCTTTAAATTATATATATTGTATCTTCCTAGTTAAATCATCGAGTATTTCGAATTTTTAAAGACTTTTATCAATTATGATTATATTCTATAAAAAATCCTTTAATATTCATAAAATAATTATCTGAAATAGAATGAGCATAGAAAAATGTCCGATATTTAAACTTCCTAATTTAAAGAAAGGGAGATTCCTAACTCGTCCTAATCGCTTCGTAAGTGAAATCGAATATAAAGGTAAGGTAGATACTGCTCACGTTCATGATCCTGGTCGTTTAAAAGAATTATTAATAAAAGGAGCCGAAGTTCTTTTTACCTATTCTAATGGAAAGTTAAAATATTACATAAAGGCAGTAAAAGCTGGAAATGAATGGGTTTTGATTGATTCTGCCCTACATTCAAAGATTGCTTTGAAAATTTTTGAATACATGCCGGAATTCTCAAAAGTAAAAGAAATCAAAAAAGAAGTAAAGGTAGGAAAAAGTCGGATAGATTTTATGCTTGATGGAGTTCCTTTAGAAGTCAAAGGATGCAGTCTCGTTAGGGAGAGTCTTGCATTATTTCCTGACGCACCAACTGAACGTGGTACTCGCCACGTGGAGGAAATAATTAACAATGACGGTATCATTCTCATACTTGTTCTACGCCAAGCAGAAAAGTTTTCTCCAAATTGGGAGACAGATCCAAAATTCTCGCAAAAATTAAGTGAAGCAAGAGAAAAGGGAATCCCTATAATTCCAGTTAGAATAAGTTTTGATGGAAAAATGATTTATTATCACGGAAAAATACCATTAGCAGAATTTTAAATTAGTTATCTTCAACCTTTAGATCTAATGCTAATAATTTTTCTCTAATTTCATCGCTAATTTCAAATAACTTTTTTTCTCTTAATTTTAAACGAGTATCGGCTATAATTTCTAACAATTTTCTTATTAATATATCTTTATCGTCAATCGTGCTTGAAACACCTGCTTTTAATTCTTTTTTTAACATTGGAAACAAACCAAAAATTGAATCCATATCTTCAATGAACTTGAAAAACATGTCTTTAAATTCCTCAGTTAAATTTATTTTTTTTTCTAAAATTGCCTGGTTTAATTCCCTAAATAAAGTCATGATTTCAGCAATCGCCACTGGAGTGTTAAAATCGTCTTCTAAGGCATCCATAATGTTGGATGTTGCTTTATCTATTTTCGAAATCAAATCAATTGATTCCTCTGAATCTGCATCTACAGTAGGAGCATCGTTGATTTTTTTAATTGCATTTAAAATTTTACTGTAATTCTTTTTCGCCTGATTCATGTTCTCTAACGAGTAATTAATCGATTTTCGGTAATGACTTGATATGAGAAAAAACCGAATAACCATTGGTTCGTATTCTTTAGCGACTTCTGATACCAAAAAGAAATTTCCAAGGCTCTTTGACATTTTTTCATCGTCAACATTCACAAATCCATTATGCATGAAGTAATTCGCAAATTTTTTGCCGGTATATGCTTCCGATTGAGAAATTTCGTTTCTATGATGTGGGAATTTTAGGTCTTGTCCTCCTGCGTGGATATCAATCGTTTCTCCCAAATAATTTATCGACATGGCGGAGCATTCTATATGCCACCCTGGCCTTCCTTTACCCCAAGGACTTTCCCAATAAGGTTCCCCTTCCTTCCATTTCTTCCATAACGCAAAATCCTTTCGATCCTTTTTATCTTCTCCGTAAGCAGTATCTTGATCTTCAAGATCTTCCTCTTCCTCCTCTTCGCTGGGTTCTTTAATGTTTTGGAAGATAGTGGGATATCCCGAAAAAGTTTTGACGGAATAATAAACAGAGCCATTCATCTCATATGCATTCCCTTTTTCAATGAGTTTCTGAATGAATTCAATCATGAAATCGATGACTTCAGTGGCGCGAGGATTCTTATAATCTTTTTTAATATTGAGGAGGGTCATAATATTTTCGTATTCATCTATATAATGCTCGCTTAAGGCGTTAAAATCCATATTTTTCTCTTTCGCTCTTTTTATGATCTTGTCATCGATATCAGTATAGTTTTTGACTAGTTTAACATCGTATTCTTTAAATTCTAAATAGCGACGGACAAGGTCAAATGCTACTGCTGATTTAGCATGACCTAGATGGGGACTATCGTATACGGTAGGGCCGCATACATACATTAGGACTTCATTTGGGGTAATAGGTTTGAATTCTTCTTTCTGGAACGTTAAGCTGTTATATATCTTCATGATAATTATGATCGAAAATGAGTGTTATGAAAAGAAAATGAATTCTTATATAAATACATGTCATTGAAATTTTATAAGATAGAGAACATATTCTAATTATGAATTGATACTTCGAGGTCATTATCATTCGAAGCCAATGGAAATAAAAATTATAGGATTATTATTACCTATCCTAGTTCAGTCTACTGTAACGTGAGAATTTAATTTTTCAATTAATGCATCAACATAGCTTGAGTCTTCTAATGTTATAGAGATTGCATCATTAGGGCAGGCTTCCACACACCTTCCACACCCAAGACATCGATCCGTAACACGTGCGATACCATCTATCATTTCATTTCCGTTCCAAACGCAAGCGTCAATGCACTCTCCACATCCAACACATGCGTCTTCATCAACCACCACATTAAGCCCTTCCATTTTGTGTATAAATTTAAGCCTACTTGAGGCATGATTCACAATTGGAATATCGACGCAGCAGCAAGGACAACAAAAACATGCCGACATGAGTTTTCCTGTATCTTCCTCACCAGTACTTACAGCCTCATCCATGGCTCTTCCGATTAATGGAATCAAACCATCATCAACAGCTCTTTGTACTAGTTCCAGGGCTTCTTCCTTAGTTGCAACATGCTTTTTCTCTTCATCTATCAGCATTTTTTTTGTATCTTCACCCATGTTTATGCATCCTATAGTATGATCGTGATTTTGACAGTTATTATAGACTCTGCAGCCACATTTATTCACAATGACGATATTGCTCGCTTTTTCTATAAAGTGTTTAAAAACTTTCACTGGCATAATTTGTCTTTCATAGGTTCCAAGAGACTTATTGATTGGGATATAAAATCCAATATCCTCCTCAGACATTCGTGTTGCCACTATTTTTCGAAAGACGGGTAGTTTTGATAGCATGTAAGGATGATACTCCTTATCTTTATTAAATCGTACAGTTACAAAAGGCTTGTTATTTCTTACTCGCCTTTTCCCTGTTTCTGTTTCGAGTATCTTCCATGACTCCGTGTAAAGTATTTTAAATCCTCCATCATAACCCGGACCATAGTCAAAATCAAAGACTTCCCCTCTTAAGAATCGTAGAACTAACTCTTTATCCCTGATTGCCAAAGAAATATCGGGGTTCTCTAAATCTTCTCCGAACTCGTAAGATATTGATCCTTTCTTAAAGATTTGAGATCCCCGAATCTTAAAAGGTAATTTCCATTGAACATGTAATTCTCCAATATCTTCTATGTCTTTCTCGAAGATTTCATCATTCGGTGCTTTTTTCTCTTGATCCTTCAACATTTCTAAAAATGCTGATTCGATTTCTTGTTTATCCGCCATAATATCCCATAATGCAATTTTAAAATTTAGTTTATTTATTCCTTATGGTATAAAATCATTTATTCTTTAAAAGTCCATTGTCCATTTATAAAAGTAAAATTAAGTTAATGAAATGATATAGTCTTAATAGAATAAGATTAACACAGTTTTAGAATAATGTCATTACAAATTAAATATAAAATAAAAATCTGATAATGAATTTTTATAAGAAGCAAGAAATATTCTATCATAATCATGACGATCACAATAAAAGCGCTAAAACCAGAATTATTAGACGATTTTTTGCATTTCTTTGACAATGTAGCGTTTACCGACAATCTTGAATGGGATAAGTGTTATTGTCATTTCTACCATTTTAATGGAACTGGTAAACAATTTCAAAAGACAACCGCAGAACAAAATAGGAATGCGTCTAAGCAATTAATTCTCGCAAATAAAATGCATGGTTATATTGCTTATAATGATGATGGACAACCAATCGGATGGTGCAACGCTAATGTGAAAGAAAATTTTTCTAAATCAATGCTTAGTAAAAAAATTCTTAAAGCTTCTGGAGGTAATATAGTCTCAATCGTGTGTTTTATAATTGCTCCAGGTTATAGAAGACAGGGAATAGCACGAAAGTTATTACAAACTGCTTGCTCTGATACTAGCTCAAAAAATTATGATAATCTTGAAGCATACCCTAGAAAGGGTGATTTAACTGATGCAATGCATTATCATGGGCCTCTCTCTTTGTATGAGTCAGAAGGATTTACAATCTATAAAGAATTTAAGGACTATTATATCGTACGCAAATCCTTATAGCTTTTTTCATTACAATAGATATGAAAAAGATTTTATGTTACCTTTATGAAGGATTCGTTGATTTTGAGATTAGTCTTGCTTTGACAGAAATTAACTTAGATGAAAAGTTCCAAGTTATCTATGCAGCATACGAAAAAAAGCTTCTAAAAAGTTCGTCTGGCTTGACGATAAAACCTGACATAGCAGTATCCGAAATAACTTCCTCAAACGATTATGAGGCATTAATAATACCTGGAGGGTTTGTGAGGCCTTTAAAACCGGAATTCAAGGAATTAATACTTGACTTTAATAAAACTAATAAATTGATTGCAGCTATATGCGGCGGTCCAGAATTCTTAGCGAATGCTGGATTGTTGGAAAATCGAAAATATACTACTTCAATGTTCCCAAGCGATTACGAGGAAAAAAATGAACCAGATCCATTTCCTCGCAAGAACTATCTCGAAACAAGAGTAGTTAGAGATGCTCATATTATAACTGCAAGGGGCAACGCGTTTGTTGATTTTGCCTTAGAAATCTGGGATTGGTTTGACTTATATGAGTACGACAATGAAAAAGAAGAATGTAAGGAAATTTATTCACCAGTTTAATAATATATAATAAAAAAAAGCCAGCGATGGGATTTGCACCCATGATGCCTAATGGCAGCGGCTCTGCAGGCCGTCTCCTTAACTACTCGGATTCGCGCATTTAGCACGTGTGCGCTAAAAGATACGCTGGCAATGCGCTGGCAATAATTTTTTTTTAATACCAATTTATTTTCTATATTTTATAGAAACAGATTATTTAGTTTTATATTTTATTAGAATTTTTCGGGTAGTCCATTCATTAATTAATCATCCTTAGATAAGAATTAATAGAATTAAAGAGACAGATTGAAATGTACCCAATCACATTTTCTAATGAATCAATAGTGAGAGAATTTATCATGGAAAAAACTGCGAACATGCTTCGAAATGAAAAAAGCCCATATTTACTTCAGCACGCTGAGAATCCCGTGAATTGGTATCCCTGGTGTGATGAGGCATTTCAAAAAGCTAAAGATGAAGATAAACCGATATTTCTATCAATTGGATATTCAACTTGTCATTGGTGTCACGTCATGGCTCACGAATCCTTCGAAGATCCTGAAGTTGCTGAGTTATTGAATAAAATTTTTATCTCAATTAAAGTAGATCGAGAAGAACGTCCGGATATTGACGGTATCTATATGAGCGTATGTCAAATGATGACTGGAAGTGGAGGATGGCCCTTAACTATATTCATGACTCCTGATAAAAAACCCTTTTTCGCAGGAACCTATTTCCCTAAGGAAAACCGGTTTGGACGAATCGGTCTTGTTGAACTAGTAAATAGAATTAAAGACCATTGGACCATGCAAAAAGGCGAACTTATTAGGTCTGCAGATAAAGTAACATTAGCATTACAAAACATGACTGCAGAGTCTCCTGGAGATAAGTTAAATCAGAAAAACTTAAGGGATACTTTTAATCAATTAAAAAAAAGATTTGACTATAAATATGGCGGTTTTGGGGAACGTCCTAAATTTCCAACACCACATAACCTGCTTTTTCTTTTAAGATACTGGAAACGAACAGGAAATGAAGAAGCTTTGGAAATGGTTGAAAAAACTCTTATAGCAATGAGACGTGGAGGAATTTATGACCATATCGGTTTTGGGATTCACCGATATTCAACGGATTCAATTTGGCTCGTTCCACATTTTGAGAAAATGCTTTACGATCAAGCTTTAGTGGCAATAGCTGCTATAGAAACCTATCAAGCTACGAGTAAACAAGAATTCCGTGATTTTGCTGAAGAAATCTTTACTTATGTCCTACGAGACATGACTTCACCAGAAGGAGGCTTTTATTCTGCTGAGGATGCAGATAGCGAGGGAGAAGAGGGAAAGTTCTATGTATGGACGAAAAAGGAAATTGAACAAATTCTTGATAAAGAATTGGCTGAAATCGCATTTTATGTATTTAACATGCAAGATGCGGGAAATTACTTGGAAGAAGCTACTAATGTCAATACGGGAAATAATATATTACACTTGACAAATTCAATACAAAAGATTTCTGAGAGGTTAAACCTTTCCGTTAAAGAGTTGGAATCTAAACTCAAAGAGATAAGGCAAAAACTGTTTCATATCCGTGAGAAAAGAGTTCATCCTCACAAGGACGATAAGATATTAACTGATTGGAATGGACTCATGATAGCTGCATTTGCTAAGGGTTCTCAAGTATTTCAAGAGAAAAAATATTTAGACTCCGCAATAAAGGCAAGTAATTTCATCCTCGATGTGCTTCGTAAAAAAGATGGACGATTATTGCATCGATTCAGGGAAGAAAATGCAGATATTGATGCGTATTTAACAGATTACGCATTTCTCACATGGGGTTTAATTGAATTATATGAAGCGACCTTTGATGTTCGATATATTAAAGATGCGCTAGAATTAAACGAGTTCTTACTTGAACATTATTGGGACGATCATATTGGGGGTTTTTATCTCACGGCTGATGATAGCGAGGAACTCATAACGAGGCAAAAGGAAATTTACGACGGTGCAATTCCCTCAGGAAATTCTGTTGCTCTTCTAAATTTACTCCGATTGAGTTATATTACCGGTAATACAGAATTAGAAGAAAAAGCTGATACTTTAATAAGAGTTTTTGCAGACAAAATTAGGAATACACCAATTGCTTATACTCAATTTTTAGTAGCGGCTGATTTTACTATTGGACCCACGTACTCACTCGTTATTGCTGCAGATGGAAACACTAATGACACTAAAGAATTGATTAATTTAATTCACAGTAAATATCTCCCTAATAAAGCTTTTCTACTCCGTCGCATGGAACAGAAACCTCCCGATATAGATGCTTACGCTAAGTTTGTCGAATATTTTGAATCAGTAGACCAAAAACCCACCGCATATATATGCATAAATAAAACATGCATGCCTGCGACAAACGAAAGTTCAAGAATTATTGAACTCCTCAATTCTCGATGGGAATAATCTTTTCCCGTGATTTAGAGCAAGATTCACTCGAATATAATAAAACACAAGATTTAAGATTTTTTTACTTACTTCAGTAAAGGGATTGCTTCAGTTTTATTATATTATATAATGCGTAAATTTTAGTTATTCAATTGAGTTTATCATAATGAATAAGAATGAAAAAATGGTGGTGATACATGAGATGGGAAAACTAATATGTTCGATTTGTGGTCAAGAGAAAGAAGTTCCTGAATGCTGTCAAGAGTCAATGATATTGAAAGGAGATTTATTATGCTGCTGCACTGACGAATGTCATCATCAACACGTACCGGAGTGTTG
>Ga0180433_10006478_pt1 | contig 15317 bp, 14 predicted proteins | sample SS_ome_8_FD_132980 | JGI IMG/M metagenome (GOLD analysis project Ga0180433, IMG submission 132980) | Hypersaline lake sediment archaeal communities from the Salton Sea, California, USA - SS_1_D_1 metaG | ecosystem: Environmental > Aquatic > Non-marine Saline and Alkaline > Hypersaline >... | reverse complement strand
CCACCATTTCAGGTATTTGGGATGATACCGAATGGAATTGGGCTACTACATCTGAAATCAGTTCTGCGAACTATCGTATTGCCGATGGTAATAGAGTTGTATTTAGAGATACAGTTCTTAACGATGGAGACCAGAATGTGAAGATTATCTACGATGCTGGTTATGCCAGTGTCCCTGATGATTTACGTCAGACCTGCACAATTGAGGTAGCTCGTATCGTCAAGGAGAGTTTGAATAAGACGTTCTACATATCCAGTAAGCAGGATGCTTCTGGTTCTGTTTCCTATACATCGCAGGACTTCTTACCAGCAACGTTTATAGTGCTGAATAAATACAAGAGGAAATACGTGCTCTAATGATTGAAATAGACCTGTCTATAAAGGATAGCGACATCAAAGATTTGAGGAAGATGGATGAGAATGTCCGTAAAGGTCTTCTCAAAGGCGTTAGGAACGCTATGTTCTACGCTGAACGAGAAGCCAAAGGTTCCTTTGGTCAAGTAGGTCGTTTGAAAGTTAGGACAGGGACATTGAGACGGAGCATACAATCTGGAGCAGAAGAAACCAAAGATGGAGTGAGAGGTTGGATTGGAGCCAGCGTTGTATATGCTGCCATCCACGAGCTTGGAGGCACGATACGACCAAGAGCTGCTAAATACCTTCACTTTGACATAGATGGTGATAGAAAAACTGTGAAAGAGGTTGATATTCCCGCGAGACCATATCTTCGACCCTCTATTGAAGATAATTTAGATGAGATTAGGGATATAATAATAAGTTCAGTAATGAGTGAAATAGGAGACAAATAATGAGCACGAGGAATGATATATTAGACCAAATGAAATCTGACATCGAAGCTTATGTAGATAACTCAAGATTAGATGGTGATGGTAATCAAATTTACTTGAGTGATGTTGAAGAATGTAAAAGGGGCATCCATTTGTTTGAGGACTTCCCTACTAAACCTGCTATCTCCTTTTGGTGCTGGCAAGATATCGTTGGACAACATTTACAAGGAACACCACAAGAAAGGGTTATGCACATAAGATTATTCGGTTATGCGAACACGGATGGTCTGCGTGATGTTGGCGCTATACATAACTTGGCTGATGACTTGGAATATTTCTTCTATAATGAATGGACTTATAGAGACCAAACCCTCATCGATGAAATCATAATATACGAAGGAGGGACATTAGACCCTGCTTCGGTTTTTGAAATGAAATTAAGAGTGCAATACTATAAATCATAAAGGAGCAAGATAATTATGGCTGGTTTACTTGGAAGAAATGCAAGTGTTAAGCTTGATACTGGTTCAAACACTGTCCAGAACCTTTACAACTGGTCTATTGACCTGGAGAGCCCTCCAATTGAGCAACCTGTCTTTGGTGATACTTGGTCGGCTGCTCACGGATTGGGCGTAAATTCCTGGTCTGGTTCGTGTGAAGGTATCTTTGATAAAGACGATACCGATGGTCAGGTGGCATTGAGAAATGCTCAGCTCAACAGCACGGTGGTTAGTGGAGTTCGTTTTCATCTTGATGATAACAACTATTATAGTGGGGATGTGTATATTACTTCTCACAACGTTTCCACAGACCCAGAAGATGTATCGAGAGTTACTTATAGCTTTACCGGAACCGGTGAGTTAGCTTTAACAACTGCGTAAAATAAAAAGGAGGGGGTGGGGACGCCCGTTAAGAACTATACCGTGATATAGTTCACCCCCTTACCTTCACGGAGGTAGATTTATGAATTACATTACTATAAAAAGGAGATACTCAAATGAAGATAAATAAAAAAGCAGTCAAAACTGACTGGTTCGAATACAACGAAACTGTAAAGTTCAACCTCAAACCCTTTCCTTTTTCGTCTATTAAAGTTACCGATGTAGACGCATCCCTTTGGGAACAATTCAAATTCTGTATAATTGATTGGAAAGGTTTGGAAGACGATGATGGAAAAAAGTTGGAGTGCGACGAAGAAAATAAAAAGTTCATCTTTGACTATGTCCCAGAACTTCGTGAATTTGTGTTTCAGTCAGTCAGAAAATACAGTGAGAAAATCGCTGGTGAAATAAAAAACTAAATGCGCTGGCAGAATTTGATAGCAACCCCAACAGAATAGATTGCGATATCTGCAGGCGCGAATTGAAGCGGGATTGCGAAACTAATTGTCCTATACCAAGGTTGGAGAACTCGAACCTTATAGCGTATTCACTTATATGTGCATATGGTGGAATGATGTTCAACGGCGAGATGATTATAGCAGAGGGCATCAAATACGCTCTTGAGTTAGAAGGTATACCAGAAAATCAACATGGAGCTATAACGAGAAAGATAATAAACTATTTCGCTGTTCGCTCTAAAAAAGCATCAGAGAGGTTAAAGAATGCCAGCAAACAAAGACATAAACGTAAATTTTAAGGTCAAAGATAATGGCACTATTGTTATCAAAAAGGCAAATAAGAAAATAATCAGGGGTTTTAAAGACATTGAGAAGTCGTCTAAAAAGACCACTAAATCGCTTGAGAAGCAATGGAAAGGTGTTGGAAGACAACTTGCTGCTATTGCTGCTACCGTCGGTGGTCTTCAATTGGCTAAAAGTTTTATAGACACCGCAAGCGCAATGGAAAATATGCGTGTTCGTCTTGAGGTTCTTACAGGTAGCGTGGAGGAAGGCAACCAACTCTTCCAGGATATGCGTGATTACGCTTCTCAAGTTCCTTTTGAGTTTGAAAGTATTATGGCTGCTGCAACCAACCTTTCTGGTGTTCTCGGTGGCAGTGTAAGCGAAGTTAATGAATGGATACCGCTCATTGGTGATTTAGCTGCTGCTACTGGGTTCACTATCGAAGAAGCTACAAGTCAGATATCAAGGATGTTGTCTGCTGGTGCTCAAAGTGCTGAAATGTTCAAGGAGCGTGGTGTTCTCGCTATGCTGGGCTTTACAACTGGTGTCAGCTATTCAGTAGAAGAGACGCGTAAGAAGTTAATGGAAGCTTGGACAGGTCCAGAGAGTAATTTTAGAGGGGCTACAGAGCGAATGGCTAATACTTGGACTGGTTTGATGTCTATGCTCGCTGATGCTTGGACAGAGTTCCAAATGATACTGATGGATGCTGGTATATTCGATGCGCTTAAAGATGTCGTTAGAGAAGTCACAGAGCAGTTTAGACAATGGGTGGAGGAAAATAAAGATTTAATAACTCAAAGAATACCAGAATATATTGATAAGATTAAAACCTCAGTCAAGAGTATCTACGACCTATATCAAAATAATGAATACTTAATGAAGTATGGTCTCGTTGGTGTTTTATTGTTTGGTATCTCTGGCTGGGCTGGTTTATTCGTCGCTCTTGGTTATACCCAAGACAGAATTAATGAGTTAAAGAAAGAAATAGATGAATATGCGGAAGCAAAACAACGTCTTTTTAATGAGGATGATTTAATAAACATGGGCAGTGGTAATCAAATAACATCAGCGATACAGATAATGCAAGCTCAAATGGAAGACATCGAAGAACAATTTGGTAAAAATGAAGATGCAAGTAAAGAATTCTATGAGGACGAATTAAAGAGAATAGCGCTTGTTCAGGATAAACTTCAGGACTTTCTGCTGGTGTATAACAAGATTATAGAGAAGAAGTCAGACCCATTGTATGAGGATTGGGTCTACGAAGCGTGGGAGAAGTTATTTGGTTTCAAGATGGAAGGCGACAAACAAAGAGACCAAGCCGAAGTTCTCAAAGAAATTATATCTTCGTATCAAAATTGGTTAGATATGTCTTACTTAATGTCAGACCAATATAAATTACAATTAGAGTATATGGACCTGCAAAAAGATAAACATGATAAGTTCGTTGATGCAGTAAAGAAAGGGTATGACAGATTGCAAAGTGCTGGTCAAGACACTTCACCCTTATCCTCTGGTGATGATGCAGCTTTCGCTGAAGAGCGAATGCAAGCATGGATTGAAGCTAATAACGCTATTGTGGAAGCCGAAAAAGAACTTTCATATATGATTATGGACATACAGGGTCAATCGAAAGAGGCAGCTTTAGCACGACTACGAGAAGAATACCTCGAAAAGAAGAAACTCCTTGGTGATAGTATCATACTGTATGAATGGTATCAGTTATCGAAAAATGAAATAGAAGAACAATATGCTCAAGAAAGTATAGATAATATGAGAGCTGAATATAGTAAAAAGAAAGACATAGTTGAAAACTCCTTAAGTAATATGGCTTCGGCTTTAAGGAGTGGATATAGTGCTCAACATAGTATCCTCGCTGACGCCATAGACGCAAGAATAGAGCTTCTAAAACATGAAGAAGAGTATATGACGAACCAGGACTTCTACGATAGCAATGTCCAAGCTTATGCAGCATATCAATTACAGTTGACAGCAATTCAACGTAGAGAAACAGAAGCCAGAATATTACTTGAAGGGTCTTGGTTTGAAAACTTCCAATTAGGAATACAACAAGCCAACGCTACGTTAGAAACTCATGCTCAAATATGGCAGGAAATAGGCAATCAAATAGCGGACGTATTAGCATCACAGATGACAGACGCATTGTGGGAGTTCCTTGAAAGTAATGAATACACTTGGGAGAACGCATCAGCGATGATTGTTGATTTCGCAAAGAACATCACCAAGTGGATATTCGAAATGTATGTGAAGTGGTTATTGCTACAGGCATTACAACTTGGGTCTGGCATGGACTATAACAATGCTGCAACTCTCGGCGCGATAGCTGCTGAAATTGCAGCCGTTGAAGCACTCACCGCTGCTTATTATTCACTTGCTGCTGCTAAACTCGCTGCTGGCGCATCTGCTGGTGGAGGCGGAGGCGGAGGCGGAGGCGGTGGAGGTGGAATGGCTGAAGGTGGTCCTATGGTCGCTGGCACCACGTATTTAGTCGGTGAAGAAGGACCAGAATTATTCACACCTAACAAATCAGGATACCTCTACAACAACGACGAGCTGAACGATATGACAGGACCAAGCGGTGGTAGTAATATAGAAATAAACATAGCTAATATAGTAAGTGATAGACAACTCAACGAGTATATGTCTTCCAAGAGTGGACAGACAGCAGTGTTGAACGCTCTTGGTCAAAATCCAAAGCGAGCGAGAATGGTGTTAAGGAGTTAATATGCCAAGTAAGAATGTATCAGGATACAATGTGCTTAACTTTCCACCTATTCTTAAAGGTTATAGATATAAGCGTAGATGGACAACGAATGTAATGAGCACCCTCGATGGTGATGAGACGAGAACCAATATCAATGAAGATATAGTAAAATCGTTACAATGCACCATATTGTTAGAAGATTATGAAGAAATAATGGCTTTGAAAAAGATATTATATTTCTCTTTGAACAAGTCATACGCTGTTCCTCTGTGGCATTACAGGATGACAGCGACTTCTGTAGCAGGGACTAATATAACGACTGATACAACAGACGTTGAACTGGAAGCTGGTGATAGTGTCCTACTAACAGATAGGACTTGGAACAATTACGAGAAACAGGTTGTAGACAGTGTTAGTGATAGTTCTATAACAACTACAACTACGTGTTCTGGTGGTTGGGGTAATGGAACCACAGTTTATCCATTATTGATTGCCGAGGTGGATGATGTTCAATCAGTAGCACCTGGGTTCGGTAATAACATTGATTTGATGACTATATCAATGCAATTTACAGAGACGTTTAGAATGGGAGAACCATAATGGATTTATCAACTTATGAAAGTTATACTCTTATAGAGAAGAGACCTTTGTATAATATGGCAAAGGACGAGTATCTACAGCCATTGGATGAGACATCGTTCTTTAACTCGTATGCTAAAGTTTATGAGACGTATAGTAAGCATCGTCTTACTCACAAATATTACTTCAATAGTAAATCTGAAATCAAACAGATGAATGATTTCTTCGATAGTCAGAAAGGTAGATTGGAACGTTTGTGGGTTCCTACATTCAGGAAAGACATTCTGCCACTGAATGATTTGGACAGTGATGATGTTCTTATAGACACACCTGATATAAGTATAGGTGATTGGTATGGAGCAGGTATTCAGCATGTGTTTATCCTACTCAATGATGGAACTTACTTTGCCAGAGAAATCGCTTCTTATACTTCAACTACTGTTGTATTAGATAGTGACCTTGGTCAAGCTGTAAATGCTTCAGATATTATATCCATAAGTTTCTTGATAAACGCAAGGTTGGATATAGACGAGATTGAGTGGGAGTATATTGAATTTAACGACAGACAGGTTCTCGCAGCAACTACAATGATATACAAAGAGGTGCGGTAATGAAGGATGTATCAGCAACATATTTAGCGGACGAAATAGCAGAAGAGCGAACGATAGCAGAATGTTATCACATTTGGTCAGACAACCTTGGTGAAGATGACCATCAGTTCTATACAAGCGATAACGCAGACATCACTGCTATGTGTCCTGAACTTGAAATAGGAAGCAAACTACATACAGCTGTTCCAATCGAAAGAGGTGTGGTTGAATGGGCTGCTGATTTAGAGATTACTACGATGAAAATCAAAGTGGCTAATATAACAGAGCCAACAGTTCAGTTCATAGCTAACAATCCAGTAGAATTGTTTTGGGTGTCGGTCTATAGAGTTCATAAAGCCCACCCCGATGAAACACCAAGTATAATCTTCTTGGGTCAGATACAAACTGTGAGGTTCAGCGGAACAGCAGCAGAGGTCACGGTAGCAGGGTTTGAGAACTTCTTGAAGAGACAAATACCAGTGTATAGGTATCAGAAGATATGCAACAACAGTTTATTTGATGAAAAGTGTGGTTTGGATAGGTCAAACTTTGACCAAGACGTCACAGTGTCGGACATTGACGATACTAATTTAGTTATAGAAGCCACTGGTATGAGCACCCCATATCCAAATTATTACAGGTATGGATATGCTGAATTTACTGTGCCAGGAACATCAATAACGAGAAGAGCGATGATAGCGTCTAATTCAGGTGAAGAATTTACATTATCTTATAGGTTGTATGGTTTAGAAGTTGGGAACACTGTCACAATATATCCAGGTTGTAATAAACAAACTAACTCCTGCACCCTAAAGTTTGGCAACATAGACAATTTCTTCGGGATGCCTCACTTGAGCTACAAGAACCCGACACTGCTATAAAAGGAGACGAGAATGAAGTATCTTTTTGAAGATAAAGAGATAAGATTGAAACTACGAAGAGAATTGGATAGTTGGGTAGGCACTCCATTCAGACATGGGGCTGGCGTCAAAGGATATGGTGCTGATTGTATTCACCATGTTGTTTGCGTTCTTCAAAATGTAGGCGCTATATCAAAGAAGATAAAAATACCTAACTACCCGAAGGACTGGCATCTTCATAGGTCAAGAGAGTTAATTGTTGAGGGTATTGTAAACCAATTGAATGTTGAGAATGTTGGATTTGATGACCCTATGGATGGAGACATTATTCTGTATCAATTCGGTAGATGTGCTGCACACTCCAGCATCTATTACGGAGGGTATGGATACCATTCTATTACAGGTCAAAAGAATTGTAGATTACATTACAGCCATGAGTTCAAACATGGAAAGAAGAAATACGGTTTTAGGTTGTTGGGAGGCTAATCAGTGTCTACCCAGAACATGTCAACAGGACAGATTGTCTTTGGTTTCATCGGAGGTGTAATCGGAGCATATTTTGGTGGTCCTTATGGTGCTTTGATAGGAGCATCTATAGGTATGACAATCGGTGGATGGATTGACCCTCCAGAGATTGACTATACAACACCTGATAAATCTGAACTGCAAATAAACACCTCCAAGGAAAGTATTCCTTTACCTGACTTACTTGGCACCACGAAGGTGTCAGGAAACATCATCTCCTATTGGGGTAATCGCAGTGAGAAGATAGAAGAGGAAGTCGGTGGTAAAGGCGGTGGTCAGGACATAACCACTGGATACAAATATTATCAAACCTGGGAAGTAGGTATTTGTGAGGGTGTAGTAAATAAACTACATTCTATGTATAGAAATCAAGATAAATATTGGGCTGGCGATTTAATACCTGATGTTTCAAGTCCAGATGATAATTTCAACAGCTATGATAATATGTATGATGGAACAAGTAGTGATGAGTTCAAAGCGAAGTGGAAGACGGAAGCATCTCCATATGGTTATACGTTTGTAGACCCATATATCTATAACAACAAACTGCGAATGAGAAACACTGGTCTTGTTGCTGCTAATTTCAAAACAGATGTTACGAGCAGATGGATGGCGAAACCTAACACTGAATATACAGTGGAGGTTGATTTTACAGGAACTCATGGTGAATTGATGAGACCGATGTGGAGAATGGAACTTAATTCATTGGACTTTTCATATAGAATTTATCTTGGTGGATATACTCAACCATCTACCGTCCATAGATTAGGTGGAAACGCATTGGTTGATGGAAGTTGGGTTTGGGGAACTTATGTTCCATATCAAGACCCCAAGTGGACTAAAATACGTCTCAGTCGGTTTTACGATAGCGCTTGGTGGATGGGGGGTTATATGTATAACTCTGATACTTCCACCTGGCAAAACTTTTTCTATGGAAGAACTGGTGTAACGCACTTTGCTATCCATGCTCCTGGTGTCGAAGACCATTATATGCAGTTATCATTAATTTCATTGGTAGACCAAGCCAACGATACATGGGTTCAAGTGGATTGGGATAATTTCAAAGTTACGAGCGATGAGGATGATTTAGAATATGATGAATACATCCCAGATTATGGTTGTGATTATGTTGATAAATATGGCCAATTCTGTTTCTTTAATGGAACAAATACACAAGAAAGCCCAGCTACAATAAGTGGTATCTCAAGTCATAACAGATTAAAGCCATACAGACATTTGTCTTATGCTCATTTTGAAGACAATTACATAGGCAAATACAACGCTGTTCCGACAATGAATTTCGTCATTACAAAAAGACCCTCTACAGGATTGAGTGATAGCACTAAAAACATTGGTGAATATTCATACAACCCCATACATGCCATCTATTATATTTTGATGAAGTGTGGGCTAAACCCTGACTGGATAGACACAGATAATTTCAATGAGCAAGCGCAGTTGGTCTATGATAATTTGAGCACTGGAGTAAATGTCTACATGGGTCAGAGTGTAGATGCGCTTGGTTATATCAAGAACATCTTAAAAAGGATTGACGCTATATTATATTACAGCAATTCTGGTCAGTTCAAAATAAAGATACTTGACCAAGACGTAGCTGAACTAACGGACCCAGACGATATGATTTCAATCGGCGCTGATGATTTAATTGAGACGCCTGTTATAGATAGACCAGGTTGGATAAATACCATAAACCAAATAGGTATAGAGTTCAATCAACAAATAACAAGTGGAAGCTATTTGAATTATGAAAGAGCAACGCAAACAGCAGTTGATTTAGGGAATGTAGAAACTACGAATAAGCACACAACCTTGAACTTGAGCATGGGTCTTATAGACGACGCCAATGAAGCAGCAAGGGTAGCTATTAGAGAATTGATGAAGGTGTGTTATCCAATAGCAACTTTTCAGCTTATGGTTGATGTATCGGCGTTTGAATTACAAGTTGGTGATAGTTTCCTATTCAACTATGACCCATATGATTTAGACAATACTGTGCTAATGGTTACGAATATACAAGAGAATGTATTAGGTGATGATACTATCACAATGACAGCAGTTGAAGATTTGAGATATTTATCAGAGAGTGTAGCCGATGCTGAAGGTCTTGAGCGGGAAGATGAGGAAGAGGATGATGGTGTTGTTCCCCTAACAGTAGTAGATGTAATAGAAGCACCATATTATGCAGTAGGAGACAATCTATACGTCTTACCAGTAGCATCACGTGAAGTTGGTAATGAAACAGGTTATCATGCCTATATCAGCAATGATGGTATTAGCTACAACTATTACTCTGATATACAATACTATACTGAAACAGGGGTTCTGAATGAAGAGTATCCTGCTGATACGATGACCATAGATGATGATGTTGGAATAGAATTTACAGCATCTTTTGCATCAGACATGAATAATATTGAAACTACGACCAGAGAAAACTTATACAATGATACACATCTTACTTTACTAAAAGATGGAGATGGTAATCAAGAGATAATTTCATGGGAGCAAATAACAGCATCAGGTAGTGGTGTGTATTCCTTATCAGGTATAGTCAGAGGTCGTTATGACACAGTTCCAACAACGTTCTCTGGTGGCTCTAAAATTTACTTTATGTATAATAGTTCTAATCCTGCCATTTCACATGAGAACCTAATGGTAGGTGCTACTACATACTTTAAGTTTATACCATATAATGCGGAAGAAGGTGGTCTGGTATCAGAGGGGCTGGAAATATCTATCACCCCAGAAGGGAGAGCATTCAAGCCGTATGTTCCCTATTCCTTCTTTGCTAATGGAACAGACCATAACCCGACTTACACTGGAGATATTACCCTGACTTGGACAGATAGATATCGATTAGCAGATGAGGGTCCAGGGGCTGGCTTCGGGAATGCGTCAGTTGTTGTAGATGACGCAAATAATACTGGGACTTATTATAGTATTGATATCCACGGTGCTGGTGGAACAACTAATTATATTACACAGGGTGATAGCTATACATACACATCAGCACAGAATACAACTGATAATGGTGGTCTCTTTGACCTGACCGTTACCATAAGTGGGTATAACACATATAACGCTACCAAATTTTATAGTGAGCAAAGAACAATAACAGTGGAGAAGGTATAAAGGAGACGGTGATGTCGTTAATTTACAAGATAACAAACAAGGTAAATGGAAAAGAATACATTGGAATGACGACTTTGAATATTGATGATAGAATTGAATATCATCTTAAAGATGCGAAACAAGGTTCGAAGTTTCATATACATAAAGCGATAAGAAAGTATGGTTGGGATAACTTTAATGTATCTGCCTATTATGTAGGAGATAAGTTCTTGGGGCAGCACGAAACTGGTATGATTAAACAACGTGACAGCTTCAACAAGGGGTATAATATGACCAAGGGTGGTGAGAACCCACCTATCAACAAAAAACCTAATAAAGGGTCATTTAAGAAAGGTCTTATACCTTGGAATAAAGGTGGCTCACACACAGACGAAACCAAAAGGAAATGTTCTGAAGCAAATAAAGGTAAGAGATACTCACCATCAACTGAGTTTAAGAAAGGTCTTATACCTTGGAATAAAGGTAAAAAGTTTCCTTGGTTAGCAGAGAGAAATATTAAAAGAGCCAAACCAATATTACTTATACATCCAGATGGAACTGAAGAAGAATTCAGTCAGTGTAAATATGCTGCTGAAAAATATAATGTATCAGTTAGTGGATTACATAATGTCGCTAATGGTAAATACAAACAAACAAAAGGGTTCAAAGTAAAATACATATAAAGGAGCAATAATATGGCGCTGCAAGGGAAGTATAATTTATCACTCGTGCCGGTTGGCACGTCGGGCTGGAATTCAATTTTATCCAGTAATATGGAGTACTTAGAGGAATATATCTCTGATATCATTATGCTGGATGCAGACAACGCATTAGACGCTTATGATGCTGTGTATGTAGCAAGTAATGGTGATGTAGATATTACAACTGCTACGTCTGGTATCGCAAGTCCAGTAATTGGCGTGTCTTTGGAAGACGCAGATGCTGATGAAAATATCAGGATTATGACAAGAGGTATCGCAACCAACGGTGGTTGGTCTTTTACAACCGGTCAAAAAGTTTATTGGAGCACCACTGTATCAGGTGGTTTGACTACGACAGCTCCTACAAACGATTATGAGAGGCAGGTCATTGGTGTAGCATTATCATCTACCTCTATGTTTGTGTGCCCACAATTCCCAGTATAGGAGATATAAATGGCTACAGGTAATTTATCAACTGGACAAATTATAGGTGGATTTATAGGTGGTGTCATTGGTGCCTACTTCGGTGGTCCTTGGGGCGCTGTCTTGGGCGCTTCAATCGGTATGACTATTGGTGGATGGATAGACCCACCGGATATTGATTATGAGAAACCTGACAAATCCGACCTGTCCTTAAATAAAGCGGATGAGGCAATACCCTTACCTGATGTTCTTGGAACCACCAAGTTAGGTGGTAATGTCATAGCTTATTGGGGTAATTGGGCTGATGCACAAAAACAAAGGGTAGAGGGGGGTGGTAAAGGTGGTTCTGAAAGTATCACAACAGGATACAAATACTATCTCACTTGGGAAGTAGGTGTGGCAGAAGGACCAGTTGAGACCTTTCAAACAATGTTCAAGAACAACGATATGCTTTGGTATAATGGAATGACTGCACCAGACCAAGGACTTGGTGATAATATTTGGCTTCGATATAAGTTCGATGATAAAAGCAGTTCTTCAACTGATGATGCCGGACCATACGATGCTGATGGTATATTAACCGGCAGCCCACCCTTTACATCAGGTAAATCAGGCGGAGCTAAAATATTTAACGGTTCATCACAAAACCTCACTGTTGATATGCCAAGTAACTTCGGTGATGTGTTTCGAGATGAGTTCTCTATCGCATTCTGGTATAAGAACCCCAATATCTATCATGGTAAATCTGTCTTCTGGACACGGAGACGAGAATATGTTGGGTATTGGAAGGTCATGGACCAAATAGAAATAAGCTTTTATAGCAACCAATGTAATGTAGTGTATAAATGCAATGGTGCTTTACAGAGTGGTTGGTTGAGGGTCTACAATGTATTGGTTGCTGATGGTAATTGGCACCATTTAGTATTTAGTTTCAATAGTGATTACATAAAGGGATATAAAGATGGTGTTTTAGCTTCTACTGACCCATCGCATGATGGTTGGATGTATAACCAAGATATGGATGATTTTGGTAGAAACCCCGACGCTATGTATGTTGCCAGAGGTTATAGCAGCACCACTCGTATGGGCATAACGTTAGATGAATTCCAAATCTATGATAAGGCATTGGATATTTACGAGGTTGGAGATATTTATGGAAACCCAGCTTTAGTGCTACAAGGTCAATGTGGTGTTATTGAGGATTATGGTAGGTTCTGTTTGTATTATGGAACTAATATTCAAGAGAAGCCTACTACTGTAGAGGGCATTGCTGACCATGAAAAACTAATGGCATATAGAGGTTTAGCATATGTTCATTTTGAGGATTTCTATATTGGTGAATACAACGCTGCTCCTACTATGACCTTTGTAGTCACGAAGAGACCTGATACAGCTCTCGACACTGCTGATAAGAATATGGGCAATTACGGATATAATCCCGTACATGCCATTTATTATTTAATGATAAAATGCGGTGTAAGTAGTTATTGGATTGATGAAGATAATTTTAATGAAGTTGCTGGCTACTTCAAGAACCCAGCTAATCCTGCCATACCAGCACATACTCTTGGTGTAAATCTGTATATGGGCTCAAACCAGACGGCGTTAGGATACATTGAAGGTATATTAGCAAGGACTAACTCTATATTATATTACGACCATTCAGGTAAGTTCAAGATAATGTGTTTGGATAAGGACATCGCTCCAATACCAGATACGGAAGATATGATTACCCTGAATGAAGATGACATGCTTACTGCTCCACAGATTGAAACAGGAACCTGGACAGACACCTATAATGAGGTGAAGGTGGCTTACTTTGGTCGCATGTGGAACAGTGGCAACACTTACATTGATTATGCAGATGCCATACAAACATCTATGGATATGGCTAATATGGAAATACAAGGTAGGGTCAATTCCAAACAATACAACTTTGGTGGTATTGATAATGCCACTGAAGCAGCACGCGTAGCAGCCAGAGAACTATTGAACTTGACCATTCCAAGAAAGTCAATCAAGGTCAAAGTCGACAGAGATGCTTTCAAGCTACAAGTAGGTGATAGTTTCATATTAAACTATTCTCCCTATAATATAGACGGAAGTGTTTATTTGATTGGTAATATCCAGGAAGAAACTGTGATGAGTGAAGGACTGGATATTACAGCGGTAGAAGATATGCGGTTCATATCTACGACCGTATCTGGTGAAGGATTGGATAGGGAAATACCAGACGCAGAAGGCAATGTTGTTCCTCTAACAATGATAGACGTTATAGAAGCACCTTATTCATTCTCTGGTGATGATATAAACGTAATTCCATTGGTTCATAGAAAGCTTGGTTGGGAGACAGGATACTACACTTACTATTCCAATGATGGTTCAAGTTATGAGTATTTGGAAGATATAGCAACCTACACGATAGGTGGAACTCTAACACAGGAATATAGTGCAGATACCAAGACCATAGATGATGACAGCAACATCACGTTCGTAGCTGAACTGGACAATGATATGTCTGGTATTGAAACTACAACCAGAAGCAACCTGTATAATGATACACACCTGACCTTGTTGAAGGGTGAAAATGGGGAACAAGAATTTATATCCTGGGAAACAATCACCCCATTAGGTTCAGAAACCTATAAGTTAGAAGGTATAGTCAGAGGCAAACATGATACTAATCCAACCACGTTTTCTGGTGGAAGTAAGGTATATTTTATCTATAACGGCTATACATTATTAGAGCACGCAGAAATGTTTAGTGGAACAACGAGATACTTTAAGTTCGTGCCTTACAACGCAGGAGACCAAGGGAGTTTATCTGAAGCAACAGCGGTCTCCATTGATTTAGTTGGGCGTGCGGCAGAAAGTTACACTCCATATTCGTTTATGGCTAATGAGATGGCGCATCATCCTACTTACTCAACTGATATAGACCTGACCTGGACAGACAGGTGGCGGTCTCAAAATAAAGGACCAGGTGCTGGCTACGGAAATGCAGACACCGTTGTGGATACCAGCGATGACACAGAGACAACCTACAGCATTGATTTTACAACTGGTCCAGGTGGAACACATAACTATACCACAACAGGAAATAGTTATACATATCCAGCAGCGACAATTTCATCAGACCATGGTGGCACATATGATATGACTATTACCATTAGTGGCTACATAACATACAACAGCGTTAATTTTTATAGTGAGCAGCGCACAATTAACGTTGAATACGTATAGGAGATGACAGCATGATAACAGCAACCTATGTAAACGCATACACATTTACCGTATCAGGAACATACTCTGAAATTCTTCACGCAGGGAGAAGAGTTCAATGTCTTGAAGGAGCAGTAGAAAAATAT
>Ga0180433_10006477_pt1 | contig 15321 bp, 23 predicted proteins | sample SS_ome_8_FD_132980 | JGI IMG/M metagenome (GOLD analysis project Ga0180433, IMG submission 132980) | Hypersaline lake sediment archaeal communities from the Salton Sea, California, USA - SS_1_D_1 metaG | ecosystem: Environmental > Aquatic > Non-marine Saline and Alkaline > Hypersaline >... | reverse complement strand
TGAGGATTTAATTAGATGGCTTAGAAGTAATAAAAAAGCTTTAAAATTAGTTCCTAAAAAAGTTATTGAAAAAGCAATAGAGCAAATGTAAGCTCTTTTTTTTCTTTTTTTTAAGAAGTAGATCTATTCTTGAACGGATTCTTATAACTAATAAAAAATTTACCAGTTATACCAACATAAATCATAAATATAAGTATTACGATTAAAGCTATAGAAATCTTATAAAAAGTATCCATGTTCACTATAGAATTAATTAAATTACCTAAAATATTAGTACCTTTACCTAACATTTCACTTCCTTGTTGTATTGGTGCAGAATTCATTTTTTATTCAATTGTTCTTTTAAATATATGTAGAATAGCTTTCCACCCCAAAGGTTAATAGCGCCTTTACATTTAGGTGTTTTACAATTCTTAAATCTATTGTGAAATGAGATTACTTTTTTAGCATCAAATTCAGAAATGTATTTTCTTTTACTTATTTGTATTGCACGATTAACTCCGCTAGTAACACCAAATCTTTTTGCTTCTTCAGAAGTTAAGCCAAACCTTTTACTTACAGGTAAACTTTGTCTTAACTTTAAAGCTTTTCTGGATGTTATTTTTGCGAATTTAGGAATTTCTATTCTTAAAGTCATTTTCTATTTCTTTTTTTTTCTTTTACTGCTTTTTTTCGTCGTTTTCTTTTTCCTAACATTTCGTTTAGAAGACTTACGAGTATTAATGACATTTGATTTACCTTTTGTTAATTTTAATAATTTAGATATTTTTAAACCCTTCTTTTCTCCACGAGTATCTATAGCATATTTTGATTTTTCTACTATAGGTAATACTTTGGTTCCTTTAGATATTTTTTTCCTGAATTTTTTTAAATTAGGAGAAGATATATCTTTTACACGTTTTATACCTATTATCTTTAATGAAAATGATCTAACAGTGGAATTATCAACTAATTTAGCTATTTTAGACAAAGCCCTATTAGGAGTAGTCTTTAAAGGTATTTCTCTTATCTGTCCACTTGCTCTAATTAAAACATTCACAATCCTAGAATAACCTGTTGGTAGTTTACTAGTCCAATCTTTTAAAGAAAGTTTTATTTTAGGAGGAACTTTTAATTTTGTAGGAAGTTTAGCAGGTATAAAACTAGGTAATTTACTGGGAATAATACTAGGTATTTTAGAAGGTATTTTACTAGGTGTTTTACTTGGTACAACACTAGGAGTTTTAGAAGGTATTTTACTAGGCGTTTTACTAATAGGTAATTTACTTATTAATTTTTTAGGAACTTTAGAAGGTAATTTACTAGGAACTTTACTTATCATCTTACTAGGTATTTTGCTTGGTATTTTACTAAGCGGTAATCTACTAATAGGGATAGAACTTGCAGGGATTGAACTAGGTAATAAACTAGAAACTGTTTTACGTATTCTTAACGGCAAATAACTAAAAGTAGAAGCTTTAAGAGATTTGGGTAGATAACTAAAGCTAGTTTTTGCAGATTTTAAAGTTGGTTTTTTTATAATATTTGTAGCTTTTTGTTGAGCTATTTTTCTTTGAGATTTAGGAATATTATATTTTTTTACTGTCGCAGGTGTTGATTTTATCTTTTTAGTTGCTTGGGATAACTTTTTTACAGATATTTTTTTTAATATAGGGTATTCATTAATTATGTTACCTACTTTTTTTCTTAATGCATTTTCAAAAGATTTAGATTTTAAGATCTTTACAGAAGTACTTAATCTTTTTATTTTACTATTAACACTTAATTTACCTAAAGGTGTTTTAGGTTTAGATAATTTAAGAGCATCTATTTGTACTTCTAAACTTTTAATAAAGGAAGATGGATCTTTAGCTCTTTTTATATTTTTTTCTAATAATGCTTGTAAAGTACCTAATCCTTTTCTTGCTGTTTGTTCTCCAAATCCGGCTAATTTTATTTTACCGACTTTCTGAATTTTTTGAGTAGGTATTTCTAATCCTGCTTGTTTTAATCTTTTAGGTATTTTTTGTTTTATTCCTAATTTTTTTGCTAATTTACCACCTAAATCGTAAACATATCCTTGAACAGGTAAATAACCTTTTTTACTTAATATAGATTTATCAGGATATAATCTCTTCAAAGGTTTTACATCAAGAATAGCTTGTTTAGTAGAAACTTTAAAAATCTTTTCACCCTTTAAAACATAATCAGATCTTATTTTTTTAGGAAGATTATTAATAAATTTATTATTAAATCTAGAAATACTAGCTGTTGCTAAATCTACATCCTTAGGTATGGGTGTTTTTCCTTTAGATAAAGTTCTACTTGCAACAGAACCAAAAACAACTGAATCTGTTTCACCTAAAGTTTTAGCCAAAGCTTTTGCTTCAATTGAATTTAAAGATTTAACTTCTGCAAAATTTACTTTTTTTATAGATTTTATTTTATAAGGATTAATTTTTTCTTGTATTTTAGAAGATTTTATTATTTCTCGTACAAAAGGTCTTAGTTCTTTAGGTTGAGCTTTAATGAATAATTCCTCTTGAACAAATCTTCCAACAGGACTTCTTTTTACTGCTTTAGTTCCCAAATTTAATGTTTTAGAAAAAGTATAATATTGTGCAACAGTTCCAACAGGATCTACAACTAATTCGTTCCCTAAAGCCCTTAAAGTTTTTATAGGTGATTTTACTGCTTGTATTTGAGATTTAATTGTTTTAATTGGAGACAAAATTGCTAAAGGAACACTTACAACACCTTTTACCAAACCTATACCTCCTAGAATGAATACTCTATCTCTTATTTGTCTGAAAATTCTAGAAGCTCCTACTTTTGCATAATCTCTTTTTCTTGCAGAGAATAAAACTCTTTGTCTTAATTTATCTATATCTTCAGCAAGACCAAACACATTTTTTAAAGTTCTTTTAGTTTCAGGAACTTTAGAAATATAACTATAAGTATTAATTGTTTTTCCAGTTTTGGAATCTACAAAAGAACCTTTTATTTTTATTTCTTTATCCTCTATAAATGAATTATAAGAGTTAATAAATTTATTAGGATTTATATTTTTAGAGAATTCAAATAATTCAGATTCGGATTTTAATGCTAAAGATTTTAATTGTTTTACTTCTTTATTATCTAATTTAGGATCAGAATTTATTTCGGAGATTTTAGGTAATAAATTACTTATGTTTTTTAAAATAGCATAATTTATTATTCTTCTTTTTTCAGCATTATTTAAAGAATTATATTTTTTAATTTCTCTACTGCTTAATTCACCTAAAAATATTTTTCTAGCATTTTGAATATTCTCTGGAAAACTAGCGTTTGTTTTTACAAATCTTAAATAAAAATTATCTTTTACTAAAGGTATAAAATCATTTAATTTTTTACTTATTTTTTCTTTACCAACAATTACGCCAATCTGTAAATTTTCTCTTTGAATTTCTCTTATTTTTCTCGCAACTTTATCAGATACTTTTAATTCTTTTTTTATAGTTTCTAATGAGTTAACTTTATTTTTACTAGCTGTTTTTTTAATAAAAGAATTTATTTCTCTTTGTGTTGTTTGAGTAGTTTTTATATTAGATAATTTTAATTGTTTTGTTCTTTGTATATTTGAAGCCTCTCTTAATATTGGTTTAAAACTAGAATCTAAATCAAAAATACTTCCGCTTTTAGCTTGAGATAATAAATTATTAGTTTGTCTTAATAAAAAATCATATTTATCTGCCACTTCTGGACGATCTACTTCAGATTGATAAAATTGTTGTCTTTCAGCATAAACTTTAGCTTTTCTTTGTAAATCAGAAATTAATTCATTCTGTTGATTCATAAGATTGTTTCTTTGTTTAGTTAATTCACTTTTGAATACAGAAATATATTCGGGAGGTATTTGATTTATATTTTGTTGAAAGTATGAATTAAGTTTACTATTAGCATCATTAACATTAGTAATACTTCCTGCAAATGAAGAAACATTATCTTTAATATCTTCTATTATTTGTTGTTGTGTTTTTTGTTCTTTTAATATTTTAGAAAAAGATCTAGTTTGAGTAGTAGGTCTTCTTGTTCTTCTTGATGATATAGTTCTTGTTGGAACTAATCTCGAAACTTGTGTACGTCTAGCCAATTTCGTTATTTAATCTTTTGCTTATTTTTAAAGTATTTCTTAATTTATTATTCATACTTATTTTTGATTTTTCTATATTAACATTCAGTAATATGTCGTCTTTTATATATTTTATTATTTTAAATAAAAATTCAAAAGGTTTTAATACTAATTTGCACAAATTCCAAATTCCTTTAATTAAAGATGAAATCATTTTTTAGATATAATACTAACATGATAGATTGCGCTTATTGCTGTAGCAACTAGCAAAAAAGCCAATATTTTGAAATTAAATATAAATTGTAGCTGTATTAAAAAAACTGTAAAAATAGAGCTTATAATCAAGCTTAAACACAAACTTCTAGTATTACTATAACCAAAATCGCTAAATGGAGTTTTATCAGATAAAATCATATATAAAATTAAAAAAAAAACACCTACAATTGGATAACCTATTGTGTTTCTAGTTAAATCTCTAATTAAAATAGGAGCATTATTCAATAAATCTTTGGTATTATTAGAAATACTTAAATTTGGAGCTCCCATATTTCTTAATGCTGTAAAATTTAAACCTAATTGACTTAAAGGCATTATGCACCACCTATCCCTAACGTTTTTAATATAACATAAACAAGACCTATGAAAAAGAACCAACATATTAAATTAACAAAAGGTAAAAATTCATTATATGGTAATCCTAAAGCTAATACAAAAAAGCTAGGCGTATTATATATTGAATATATTTTTAATTTAACTTTTTCAAATAAAGACTGAGCATATTTTATAGAACCTAAAACGTCAGTTACAATACTAGTACCAGTATCATTTTCTGTTTCTAATATGGATTGTGTAGATGTATTAGAAACTGAAGAAGTAAAAGTATCACTAAATTTTTCTTCATAAGTTAATTGAAAATTATCTATATATTCTTTTGAATGATTATCTAAATTATCATATAAAGTTGAATTAGTAATCATAGTTTCGCCAGCTATATTTAGACATAGACCTATTATGGCTACCCAAAACAATACACTCATATAAAAATATACGTTAGTTGTTTCTTTCATTATACTTGATCCTCTTTCTGATCTAAAAATTTGATTCCTAATAAAGATAAGATTGTATTTACTGTTGCTAAACCACCATATCTAAAACTTACAAAATAATAAAATATTACCCAACTTAAAAATATAACTCCTATAAAAAGAGGTGTTAATTTTTTAAGATACAATGATAAGGATAATAAAGATATAAAAATAATTAATAAAAAATATTTTACAATTCCAAAACCCTCTAAAATGGATTCTATACTATTAATAGATGGATAATAATATGTTGTTAATACTTTTTTATTTCCTGAATCAGAAATATAAATCTCTACATAATAAGAATTATCTCTATTCAATAAATAACTTTTACTAGGTGTTGCAGTTCCTGATGCTGATGTTAAACATTCAGGAGAAGTAACATTAGAAGATCCTAAATAAGTTGTTTTAAAATATTCTACACAAATAGTTATATCTGTTCCGTCAGATGTTTGGAAATCAACAGAAACAGAACTAATATTATTTACAAATGATTCACTTACTGAATAAATCAAATTATCTTCAGCAGAATAATTAAATACACCTGTTGTTCTAAGTATCAATTGTCTTACATCTTCATCTATAGAAATTATTTCTCCATTAGAAGATGTTTGATCTGAATATATTTGACCGTCTATTGTTTTAGTACCTAAGAATTTATAAGTTTTAGAGTTTAATTCAATATTAAAAACACATTCACCATTTGAGTTAGTATAACATTGAGCTACTTGGAAAAAAGCACCTGTACTATAATCTAATTCTTGCATACTTACTAAAACATCTATTTCTTTAGTATATGTTTGTTCGTTAAGTACTTCTATAAATATAGTTCCTGCGTTAGGAGATGTTAAATTTAACATATAAATACTTATGTCTAATACTTCTTGATTAGTAAAATCAAAAGATATTTGTTCATTACTGTAGCCAGTAGATAAAGCAATTATACTATATTCTCCTGAAACTAAAGTTAAATTATCATAAGTATAATTTCCTGTGCTAGTTACATCTGAGAAGACACCAATTAAATTTATTGTAACATTAGTATTATTAAGTAAATCTCCTGTTTCCCTATCATAAATAGTAATGTTTAATTTTGCAACACTTATATTATATGTTTCATTATAAGGTACTCCAGAACTATTTATGGGTAGAATGATTGTTGTTCTATTATATCCTAGATTATCAAACAATAAAGTATAATTTCCAAATTCTGATGCATTATTATATATCCAACTAAAATTTATTTTACCTGTTGAATCAGTACTTGTAGTTAATTCACTTAAAGATTCTGGATAAGTAACAGTTATATTAGCACCTACGATAGGATTTCCAGTTTTAGCATTATTAAAATAAACATAATTTTTAGTTTCATTTACGTAAAAAATATATGTTCCTTCATCTCTTGCAGTAAATGAAAAAGTTTCATTTCTTGTTTCAAATACTGAACGATTACAACTAACTGTAAAAGTTATATTTTCACTTGAATAAGGATTTATGTTATATATACCGTTAGAAGATGTAAAATTAACAGAATTATTTAAATCTTGTAATAAAGTATTACTAACATTTGCAGTGATATTAGTTCCAGTAAAAACTATCCTCATAGTTATATTAGTATTATTAATAAATGCAGATAAATCTGAACTAACATTATAATTCAAATAAGTTGAATTAAAATAATTATCTTTTGCAATAGTTATATTATATGGAGAAAGATCACTACTAGTTATATTTGTAGTTATAGTACCAGTACCATTATCATCAAAAACATAAGCACCTATATAAGCCGTAAAATTACTCAAAGAAGAATTATCATAATAATTTTGTAAAGTAATATCTAAAACCGGAGAAGTGCCAACGTAAGGATTATATCCTAAACCTTGATTGTATAATTCTAATGCTTGTGCTCCAGTAAAAGCATAACTATAAGTTCCTATATTAGAAATATTACCCTGATATCTTGAAGTAGAACCAGCATTATTACCTATCTTTATTGTTGCAGTATTTGCTATTAAATTCCCTGTTCTTGAAGTATCATTTGCTACAGAAGTACCATTCACATAAAATCTAGCTCCAAAACCAGACTCCCATACAAAAATCACATGATACAAATTATTATTACTCATTCCATAACTTGTAACACCTGAAATAAAAGTACCATCTGAAAATTGCATTCTTACCTGACCCCCGCCATAATATAAGGCAGCTCCAGTTTCACTATAAAAATACTGAGTAACGGAAGTATCAGTAGGAGTAACCCACATAGAAATAGTTTTAGAATTAGAATCTTGACTAGGATCGTCTGAAACATTTATTGAAGATGTTTGGGAAGGATAACCAAAACCTAATAAAGGTGCAGGAGTATATAAAATAGGAGTAATAACCCCGAATAATTCACCATCGTTACCATTAGTTGAATAATCACTTAATGCAGTACTAGTATTGGTTGCATTATAATATTGGTGCCACATAATGTTATTAGTAGTAAAATCAGTACCACTAACTAAAGTGATTAATAATAAAAATACAAATGTAAAAATTAATAGTTGTTTTTTCATTTTAGTTTTCCTATTACTGCTTTGATTGTTCCACTTTTATTTAATTTTATGGTTCTAAATGTTTTCTTATCAAAATACCAAGGCTCTTTTTGTCTTACTCTATATGTATCCTCAAACTTATCAATAGGATCTCTTTTATATTTTAATAATTTATATTCTGGATTTCGTTTTAGCCAATTACGTACACTAAGTTTAGTAGGATAATATCTTTTTTGAAATATTATCGTTTGAATTTTACTTTTTTTTATTTTACTCATTTTTCATACCATTCAAATAAACAAGATAATTTAACACTAGGAACTTGAGGATCAACTACAAAAACATAATCAGTATTATTTTTTAATATTAGTTCATTCTCTCTACTAATAGAACCTGAATTTTTATTAGCACCTACAAAATCATTTAATAGTATTTCTCCACCAGTAAATGTAACAGTTCCATCAGATACATATAACACACTATCATTGTCAGGATAATTTCTATTATTGTTTGAAATATTCCATTGCGTACCTGAACTAGTAATATTAACTGCTTCATATAATTTTATATCTGCTTCTGCATTTGATGCTAAAGAATAAATCAAATGTATGGTTTTATCTGACTGATTATTTCTTATTAAAATACTTTTATTAGATGTAATTGTATGTAAATGAGAAATAAAATAATGATTACCTTCGTGAATTTCATGATGTGCATAATCTATTGTTTCTAAAGAACCAGTCAAATCATCTTTTGGAAGATTAGTAACGTAACTTAATTTAATATTATTAGTCGTAAATAAAAAAGCAAGAGCTAATATAAATGCACATAGCATTAAAATTAAATTCTTACCATTATTTCCTTCAGACATTTTCGTTGTTTAAAAATTCTTTTTCTTTTCTACTATTGAATTTACTAAAATCTAAATCTAAAAAGTTCAATAAAATACATATTGCTATAATTATCATATGGATTATTGCTAAATTATCAAGATAAAAATTAAAAAAAGTTAAATTAGTTGTTACACTAGCTGGTAAAAAATTATATATGTTTGTTTTAAACCAAATAATAATATTATTAAACCAAACTAATATGAACATTAAAAAAATAAAGAAGATACTTAAAAAACCAAATATTGTAAAATAACCTTCTCTTTTTGTAAAATAACTGGAAACAATTACATTAACTACAAAAACAGTGAACACTAATAAGAATAAATAATCAACCCATATAGGGAAATGCTGTATTAAACTTACAACATTATCAATTAAGGACATAATTATTGCTGATAAAAAACCTTGACTTTGTAAATCTTCGGACACATCATATATGTTAACAACACCATAATCATAAATTGCCACATACATAAATAAGGAAGACACAATAAAAATTAAAGCTAAAAAACTAAATATAAGAGATGTACTTAAAACTTCTTTTAATCTTTTTTCTACCACAGTTTAGATTTCTCCATATCTTTTACAAATTTTTTAACTCTATCAGATTCCATATTTGCACCCCATTTACTTAATACATAACTCAGACCTAAAGTATATATGTCATAAATCAAAGTTACAACAAATAAGATCATAAGTATGAAAAAGAACTTCATATGAAAATATAACATATCTGAGAAAGCATATTCTGGATGAAACATTAAAATGAACAACCAACTAAACAATAAATAGGCATTAGCAAATAAAGAAATAAATTTTCTGGAAAGAGCTAGGGAAACATAAGGTGTTTCTTTTTGATAATAAGGTTTCCAAATAAATTTGTAAAAAATTAAAAAAGTAAAAAAAACTAAAAAAATGAAATATTTCCCAAAACTTTCATAATTAAAAATTATTATTTGTTGTAATGATGTTGAAAGATTGGAATAAGTCATTTTATATATTGTAAAATCAAAATGATTTATATTTGTTTTGATTAATTAAGCCCAATTATTTTAGTTGCGGTTTCAACTATTCCTTTTTTGGCTTGTTCTGGATTCTCATTTAGGCTTAGATTTAATATATATTCGTTATTTTTTTTAATCATTTCATATTCTTCTGCACTTATTCTTGATAAGTACGATGCGCATTTAACTGCGGATAATTCTGCTTCTTTAATAAAACTTTTATCCATAAATTTATTAAAATTAGTGCTTTGTTTCCAAGTATGATAATTACCAGCCATTAAACCAATAATTAATATAACTACAGTTATTTTTAATATGTTAGAAAAAAGTCCAGCTTTACCTCCGCCTATTTCTTCTCTATAATCTTCTATTAATTGTTGTTCTTCATCTTTAAAGATCTTTTTTTTAGTAGCAATACCAGGGTAAAGACTTATTTTGGTAGCATTATGAAAATAAGGATATAATATACCATCATTATATAAAAAAGACATTTGTCTTTCCCCGTTTAAATTTATTTCTTCATAAGTGCCTTCACCTTCATTTTCAACAACAAACATTAAACCTTTGTAAGCTAAAAGTTTATTTTCTTCATCTATTATATTAATATCTTTTTCTACTTGTTCGTTGTTTTCTTCTACTGTTTCTTTAAACATACCGTTTTTTATTTTTTTTAATCTTTCTTCTTGTTTTTTTATTTTATTTTGAATTAATTCTATTTTTTCGTTTTTATTTTTAGCCATAGTATCTAACTTAAATAAAAGCTGTTCAATCATTTGAAGTTTTATTATACTCATATCTTCTATAAAATTATTTTCTTCATTAACTAAAGTAAGATTAAAACTTCTATCTTTCTTTTGTGTTGCAGTAAATTCTGCAAAAGTTAAAGGAACTCTATCACCTAAAAGTTTTTTTACTTTTATTTTTACAGTAGTTCCAGCTAATTTAGATTCTTTATTTTTTATATTTTTAAATTTATCAAATAATCCCATCATAATACCCCTACATCTTTTTCTTTTTTATCCTCGTTGATTCCGTAAGGTGCATATACACTTCTGACAAAATCAAGACTTTTTATAATTACATCTGACATGTTTTGTAAAGTATTTTTAAACATAGAAAAAACAACTCTGTAATTGTGTTCTGGACAAGAACCATCATTCAAACATATTGTTAGAAAAGTTAAATCAGTATGAAATTTCTGTTTAGATAATGTTCTTGCTTCTTTATTTGTTATTAAATTAATATCTTCACAGAATGGTTGTAATAAACCCACAGCTTTTTGAATTAGTTCTTTACCTAATAAGACATTTCCAGTAGGTCTGAACTTATCTCCTTTACTATTCCATTCATAACCCATATATCTAAGTTCTAAAGATCTAACTAATTTTTTTAAAGCAGTTATTTTAATTAAATGTTCTTTATCACTTAAATCTATAGTATTATTTAAGTCAAAATCTTTATTTAACATTTTTCTTTAGCAATATCTAAAAGAACTTCAATAACGTCTTCATCTGAGAAAGAATGTTTGTTCACATTCATAAGAAAACCTTTATAATTATAAAAATCTTCTATATTTTTTTTCTTTTTAATAACTAAATGTTTGTATGTTTCCATTTTAAAAGATTTAATTAAGTTAAATTATTTAAAGGTTTCTATTTTAGAAAAATATATAAATAAATTAATTAAAGTAATAATAAAATGGCTGATGAAAACAAATTAAATGATTTAATATCGAAATACAATCAATTATGTGAACTATTGCAATCAATGAAATTAAACCCCTTAGCAAACTTTGAAGATTTGCAAATGGATGATTTCGATGATTTTGATGACACTTTATTTGATAATTCTGAAGATGAAAAAGATAAAGAATCATTAGAAGAATTATAAAATATTCTTGGTATTGAATCACTATATTTTAATAATAGTTTATTATAATTATTATATCCCCAAGTACATTCTTTAGAATAAGGTTGTTCTGTTTCATTTAATAAATAATCTATACTTTCTGTTTGATTTCTATAATACACACAACCATAACTTAAATATGATGTGCTAAAATATTGAAATATTAATAATATTATTAGAATTAAGATGTCTAATTTATTTATATTTAATAATTTTTTTAATACTTCTTTACTACTCATTTTAGAAAAATAAAAATCAAAGGGTAATTAACCCTTTGGATAAAAAATAAATAAATTATTTTTTACATTCTACATTTTGTTTCCGCCTTTAGATCCACCTAATACTTTAATACCAAATAAAGTACCTAATGCACCTAGAACGATGAAACTTGCGATAGTTATAATTGCGCCAAATGTAGTAGTCATAATGCTTGTTAAGTTAGCAGTTACGTTAGTAATTAAATTACTTACAGCGGAAGGTACTGTTATACTTGAAGTAGTACTAGCAACAACACCATAAACAACAAGAACTAAAAGAACACTAACCAAACCAACAGCAACGATTTGAGCAATACTAATTCCTTCTTTAAGGCTTTTTTTAACTGATTTTACATCCATTTTTTATCACCCCCTACGCTTTTTATTTTAGTAATCTTAATCATATTGAAAAAAGAAGATTAATTTCTTTATATAATTTTTGTTAAAAAAATAGAAAGATTTAAATAAATAAAATAATTTCATAAGCTCAAAATGGAGTTTGGAGATAACGGTTCAAAATTAGATTATGAGCAAATGATATTCAGAGGCATAGATAGAATTCAAATAATAGCTCAATCAGATTTCAAAGATCATAAAAGTAAATTATATGCTTTTACTTGGTCAGTAAAATTGTTCGAAGCTTTAGTCACAGATAATATTAAAGACGATATATTTAGAAAAGAAGCTAGTATTATTAAAGATAAAATATCTGAATTAAGAAAAAAAGATAAACATGATTATAAGTTAGAAGATGATTTTGATGTTAAGATGGAGCTAGTAGAAGCTTGCATTAATTTATTTGGAAGAAGAGGTTTTTTATATAAAAATGTCAGATCAGGCAGACAAAGGTAGTTTAGATATATATCAAAAATTCATAAATAGAATTAAAGATAGATTAAACAAACATAATCAAAATTGCCTTATAGCGATTTGTGGTGGTACTGGTTCTGGTAAAACTTATGCTGCTTTATCTTTAGCAGAAGATTTATCATCAAATCCCATTAACATTGAAAACAACGTTGCTTTTACTTCTAAAGAATTTATGCAAAAGTTAAATAATCCAGATTTACAACCTGGCGATTATATCATATTTGATGAAGCTGGTGTAGGTATGTCTTCTAAAGAATGGTTTAGTATTCAAAATAAACTTCTTAATTATGTTTTACAAACATTCAGACATAGAAACATAGGAGTTATATTTACGATGCCAGGTCTTAAATTGCTAGATAATAGTGCTAGGATGTTATTACATTATTATATGGAAACCATTCAAATACATCGTAGAGATAATTTAAATCAAATAAAAGTTTTAGAATTCAATTATAGTTCTATCCAAGATAAGATATATAGGAAATTTCCTGTCTTTTATGATGAAAATAGTAATCCTTGTACTATGAAATATTTGTTTGTAAAAAAACCTAGTTTAAAATTGGTAAGGGATTATGAAAAAAAGAAAAACGAATATACTGCTAATCTTAATAAATCCATTATACGTGAGCTAGATAACTTAAGTAAGCCAGATCCTAAAGAAAATACTATGTCTTGTCCTGATTGTAGTGGAAAATTCTGGAGATATATTTCTTCAAAAGAACAATATCTTTGTAGAAGATGTGGTAGATTGCAAACATTAAACCCATTTACAGGGCGTGAGCGGTAGATACATCTCACCGTAGGGCTTATACGTGTTGATTTAAGGTAAACTAAGATGAAGGTAGCTATATATACAAGAGTAAGTACGTCAGAACAAACAACTCAGAACCAAGTAATTAGATTAACAGAATATGCTCAAAGGCAAGGCTGGACATATGATATAACTGAAGAAGTTGAATCAAGTAGAAAGACCAGACCTAAGAAACAAGAGCTATTACGTAAGTTAAGACTAAAAGAATACGACGCATTACTTGTTTGGAAGTTAGATAGGTGGGCTAGAAGTTCTTATGAGTTATTAGGAGAGATACAAGAACTATATAGTAAAGGAGTTATCTTCATATCTCTTAATGATAACATAGATCTATCTACTAGTGCTGGTAAGTTACAGTTTCAGATATTATCTGCATTTGCAGAATTTGAGCGTAACTTAATTAGAGAAAGAACTATGGAAGGTTTGAATAGAGCTAAAAAACAAGGTAAGACTTTGGGAAGACCTAAAGGAAGTAAAGATAAGAAGGTTCGTAAAAAGGGCGGATATTATTTGAGAAGTATGAATAAATAAACCCCCCCTAACAAAATAGCTAATTCTTTTATAAAGGAATCAAATATCAAATAAATGTCCGTTTTTTTAACAAGAATATATTCTGAAGTATACAAATATTTATATAGTAGCTAGTATATAGATAGTATTATAATAAAAACAAATATTAATTTAAAGGTATAAAAATGGGAATAAAATTAGATTGTCAGAAATGTAGTTACGTATGGACTTACAGAGGTAAGAATCCTTTCTGGGCAACTTGTCCACATTGCTTAAGAAAAGTAAATGTAGAAAAACAAAACGAGGTGCAAAATGAAAACAATAGCGAAAGGTTACTGGGTGAAAGTTGATGGAGTATTACACAAAGTTGTAGAGATATATGATAAAGAACACTTTAAGAACAAATGATCACCTCTTTTTTGCCCTGGGGTTTAAATACGATTAATTCTAACCCGACACTATAGCGATAACACCTTACCCAGGGCTTTTATATTCAAACTATGCGAGGTTTAAAATGAAAATGGATGTATCAGATAAGGTTGCGACACCACAAAAGCGACCAAACATAAAAAAAGGCTTCTACCACGCAAGACTGGCAGATGTCAAACCAAAGAAAACAGAGAGCAAATACGGTAAGAAAGTCGTGTTATTGTTCGATATTCTAGATGAAAAGTACAAGGAAAGCGATAGCGATTATCTGCAATTGGCTACAGAAGTTTATTCTGAGTACAAACAAGATGATGGATCTTACAGAACAGCTGTAACTCCAAATTCTAAGATAACTAAGGTCTTTCAGGCACTGGGTTGGAAATTTACCACTCAAGGTCTTGATACAAATGATTTTCTCGGTACAGAAGCAGAGGTCCTAGTTCAAGATTATGACTATGAATTTACTGATGAAAACAACAAGACCGAGACACTAAAGGCAAGCACCATAGATGATGTGAACCCTTGGGAAGAGGAAGAAATGACATTAGATAGAGCTAGATTTTGTAAACCAAAAGAAGTACCTAAAATTTGGATTCCAGGTCATTATACGACTAAAATAGTTGAAGGAAGAAAAACAAGAGTTTGGATTCCAGGATATTATAAGGAGAATTAAAAGGAATAATTAAAAACTATGCGAGGTTTAAAATGACATTAGAAGATTGTTGTGAAGATTGTAATGGACTGAATACTAATTGTGAATTTTATAGTAATTTATACATAGATGATTTTCAATTAGAAGAATGCCATTACAAAGTATACAAAGGAGATAGAGAAGCAGATCAAATTAGATTAAATAAATATTTAGCAGATATGGCTAAGAGTAGAAAACCTACAGATTACGATTTTAATTTAGGAGATAAAAAATGA
>Ga0180433_10006476_pt1 | contig 15321 bp, 23 predicted proteins | sample SS_ome_8_FD_132980 | JGI IMG/M metagenome (GOLD analysis project Ga0180433, IMG submission 132980) | Hypersaline lake sediment archaeal communities from the Salton Sea, California, USA - SS_1_D_1 metaG | ecosystem: Environmental > Aquatic > Non-marine Saline and Alkaline > Hypersaline >... | reverse complement strand
GTCCAACAAAAAGGCATAGGAGGTCCTGGTCAGCGCCAGCCCCAGGTTGAGCGCCGGGCCGTGCCCGATATTGTCAGGCAACTCCACCAGGTCAATTAGTCGCTTGTCGCGCAAGGTGCGCAGTATCCTGAGCGAGTCGGGGCAGCCGCCATTGTCGATGACCACATGACGCACGCCGGGATAGCGGGCGTGAAACGACGACACGCACAGGTTGATGAGGTCGGGCGTTTTGAAATTGACGGTGATGGTGGTTATCGAGTCGTTAGGCATTGTTATTTATTAACAATCTTCTGTATACTAACCCATTTCCCGGTATCAGTATTCAGAAATCCATTAAGCAACGCATTCAGCTTTTCATGCCACCATTCCCGATTGATTATAGACCATACCCACCTGTCAGCCGGCGCGGTTTCAACTATGAAGGTTCCTGTTTCCATAGGACACACACTCACCGTATAAGTACCATCACCCTCATCCTCAACAGGTGCAATGTCAACCAGCTTGCCATCCTTTATAGCCAAAGCCACTTGGTTGGTATTCACTGCCTACCCCCTTCCCCCATAATGCTTCCCGATAATCAAGCTATCCCGTTCGCGCACCAAGTCGTGGGTAGCCGTATCGTAGTAATGCCGGTAATCGCCATGCACGCTGGCATTGCGCTTGATGCGAGCCAGCCGCTCGACTTCAGCCTGCTGAGCCGGCGACAGAGTGTAGCCGGCTCCGGCCAGTGCCGCCAGCACGTCAAACGCAATGGATTCGGTGTGTATCCAGTAATCGACCATGTTATGCCGGCGGTCATAAACGCCCAGGTCGTCAATCTCAGGCGATGTATGAAAGCCGATGCCTTCCATATACAGGTAGGCATAGCGCCAGGTCATAAAACCCACGCTGTCGATTAGCGGAAAGTCACCATACCCGCCGTGCAGGTCGCCCGCGTTGGCCGGGTCGTGGATGACCGCCATCCACTCGCGAAACAGGTCGATGTCATAGGGACTGGCGAAGTACTTGCCATAGCGCGGGTCGTCTTTGTAGAGCGCCGGCGCGATGGGATTGACGCCCCGGCCCCGAAAGGCCCACAGCGACACGTACCAGGCCCACGGGTCTCTGACTGAGCCGAATACCAGGCGTGCGGGCTTCTCCTGAAAATAGGTATGTTTGCGGCCCTGGCGACGGGCACCCGTCACAGCCCGCAGGATGGCCTCAATACACCCACTGGCTGTCTTTTGCATCTGGACGTAGGTATAGCGGTCAGTACCGATCACCGCTCATACCCAAACCTCTCAAAAAACGCCCGGTTAGATTCATACACCAGGTCGGCCTCCTCTGCGCTCAGTTCGTCCCGCCAGTGGCCCGACTTGGCAAACAGCAGCGCCGGCACGCTGGGTAGGGCCGGGTCTTCTCGCAGGCCAGGCGTTTCCCGGCGTCTTTGCCAGTAGCCGTCCTTGCGCTGGCGTATCTGGTCCACGCTGTAGTCGTCGGCGATGCGCCGCACGTCGGCCCGGCTGATGTCCAGGCCCAGGTGGGCGGCGATGCGCAGCACCTCGCCCTGGCGGTCCCTGGTGAACAGTTCAAACCTGCTGATCATGCACGCTTGGGGTCCCATGTCGGCCCACCTGGTCAGCCAGCCCAGCCAGATAGGAAAGCGCTCGGTGACCAACTTCTCGAAGTCAAACGGCTCTCCATCGTGCCGGCCGGCATCGCTGCGCTGCTCCTCGCGCCGCTTCATGCTGGTGGCAATGTCGCGCGGGTCGCGGACGCTGATAATGGCCCGAATTCGCCCCTGGCGGCCCAATAGCTGGCCGTGTGAAGTCTGGCCCCGAAAGCCGCCAGGCAGGTACTCAAAGACCTTGCATACAATGTAGGGAGAGGGACGGGTGAACGTGGGCGGCTCCTCGAAAGGACACTCGATTTCGTGGTGCGCATAGAGCGACCTGATAGCCTCCAGGTCGCCAAAGTCGAGCCGATCAAATTCCTTCAGCCGCCGCTCATTGTGATAGCCGATGGCAATCCCGGCCCCGGCGACCTGCACCACGTCACGAACCATGTGATAATGGGTCGTGCTACCCGAGCGGTAAGTGCCGGCCACGAATACCCAGGTTGGTTTAGTCACAATCCTTCCTCCGGTATATCCTCCTCGGATTTAACACGGGCACCAATACATCATGAAGCCAACGTTGCGCCTTATAGTGTGCCGACTCTTTGTTGCCATGAGGGAGGGTATTCCATAGAAAGTTCGTTACACACCAAGAACCAACACGCCCATCCACAATGCCACAGTAATACATAATTGCTTTAATAATTTTCATCCAAATCTCTCCTTAACCGCATCCGGCCACTTATCCGCCGGCACGTGTTCGCATACCCATTCCAGGCCCTTGGCGGCCCCCTTGTGATAGTAATTGAGATGGGGCAGGGCGTAATGGTCAACGCTCAAAAACTCGCCCCGCATCCTGGGCACACGCAAGCTTCCCTGGATCTCCGTCACCCACGGGTTTTCGCCGTCCCTGAGCAGCTTGTACAGCGTTTCCGTGCGCCAGATGCCCGGCTGCAAACTGAGGCTATAGCGCCGGCTCTTGTCGATGCGCCCGAAGCCGTCGGCGGGGTAGGGGAAGGGCGGCGGAGGCATGGGGCGCAATCGCACGTGTCGCACGCCGGGCAGGGCGCATAGCTGGTGGGCCTGGCGGATGGTCTCCACCTCGGCCCCCTGGATGAAATAATCGACCATATGAATCAGCAGATGTTCGTCGGTATAATGCTCTCTGAGGTAAGTTCGCAACCGCCAGCCAAAGTTAATGTCGTTGCCGCGCAGGTAGACGACGGGCAGGTCCACCGCCAGCTTGCGCTTGTTGGCGACGAACACCGCCTCATAATCACAGCCTGACCAGTAGGTGCGCCATAGATACACCCAGGCCGGCGCGGCGTCGGCGTAGTGGTCGCAGGCGACGACGATGATTTTCATTGATCTTCTTGGCTTTCCTGCCTTGCAAAAGTGTACTCACTGCAATTAGCATTAAGAAAGTTCACCAACTCCCACGAGTCGATGCGGTTACCAAATGGGTCATAGACAGTATAGCCGCCGGTTTCATTGCTGCGTATCGCGTAAAATGACTTTTTGTCGTCAGGAGGGATACGCCTATTAACATCCGGCCTACGCTCACGCTCGAAAGGCTCTGCTAATTGAGCCATAAAGGCTAGCACCTCATCCACTCGTTTTTTCAGGCATTCTATCGAGCAAAATAGCCCGTGCGTCGGAAAAGCTGGATTATAAGTAAGTGGTGCTCCAATTAGTTGATTGACAGATAGCCAATTATTATTGGCTAACATGCCCTCCTCTACCTCTTTATGGCAACCGTCACAAATCAGTATTGTTTTTTTCATCCCTATCCCCCTCATTCCAATGTGCCACCGAATACCCCGGCGCATGGTAGTCCCACTTGCCCTCGGGCGGCAGGTTCAGCTTGCCGGCCACCCACGCCAGCAGCAAGCGGCGGGCGATCTCGGCCTGGGCAACGCCGGCCTGGGCGGCTCGGACCTTGATGGCCCTATGCTGTTCGTCGGTTAATGGCACGCTTAGTCTTGGCATCTGACTTGACTCAAAAAGGACACACGCCCCCCACCGGGGGCCCTTTGTGGCACGTGAGGTTGTTTTCAACTGAGGCTATTATACCATGCTTTGTGCAATTGTGCAAGGGTTAATCTACCCCCATTATACCAAAAAGCGCGGCCAGGTGCAACGGATTTTGAGGCAAATAGTATATTTGCACTATAAAGATAGTATACCGAATAGGGCATATTTTAAGGTTCTACCCCTTGACTTTTTGTTCCTTATCGGGTATAATTAGGTAGAAAGTCAGAGAGAAAGGAACCCCCCAACCGAATAGCCCGAAAGGCCGAACAGCAAGGAGCGAGACACGCAAGGCCGGGAGCGGCAAGGCAAGGCCAGGACTAGCAGAAGCAGGCACTAGAAACCCGCCAAGCAGAGCCAAACCAGAAAGCCGGAAACGATGACCAGCAGAGCCGAAACAGCCAAGACCTAGCGGAGTGAGACGCACACGCTAGCGAGCCGGAGAGACAACAGGATAGGCAAGTGAGCGCTTGCCCTGACGAGGCCAGCAGGCCGAAATCCTGAGAGGAGAGAATGATGCAATCCCAAGCGCGTGTAGCTGAAGAATATCGTTCCCAAGCGCGTGTAGCTGAAGAATATCGTTTCCCCTGCCAAGATGGTGGTGTCCGTTCGGTTCGCCTCTATGACTGGGATGGTTCATACCAGGTTTGTGATGGTGTTGAGGTTGTCGGCTCTTTTGATGACGCTTTTGAAGCCCGGCGCTGCTACTGTGATGTAGTCGCTCGGCACTACGCAGAGTGGGAACAACAACAGTAACCTTAACCCCCAGCCGCCCGCCTGGGTAACAGCGGGCAGCCAGTCGCTTGAGCGCTGGTGGCTGCTGGCCGAGCAGGCCGACGACGGAGGGTGCAACTCCCTCCCCAGCAGCCACGGGCGCTCAAACGTAGAGCGCAGAGAGTGAAAGGAGTAGGAATAATGAATTGCCCTTGCTGTGGTAAGAGATTGACTGTCAAGGCTCTGAATACACAGGTTGAAGTGAACGGACGCAAGGTTGTTGGCACCAGAACTTGCCAAAATTGCGGTGCCATCAGCGGAACCGTGAGCCTGGGTGATAGCTACTCAATCGTTAAGCCCTTCATGACTTGCGAAGACGTGCCAATGGCACAGACAATTTACTTTGACTTCAAAACCCTGGGGAGCCAAGGTATCGGACGCCGACACGGATGGTTTGACCCCAAGACCCGCCTAGTAGTACAGGCCGGGTAATCAAGCCTACCAGCAGCCAGCATCGCCTGCTGTGCTGCTGACCGCCAGCCCGACAGCGACATCAAACGGGAGCAGCCGCAAGTATCGCTGTACCTTGCGGGGCGGTCACTAGCGCAGCAGGCAACAGTAGCCCCGGCGACGGGGAAAGGAGCGATTACAATGAACTTGATACAACACCCAACCGGCGAAGTGGTACTTGATACCGGCTACAAGCTGCTGACCTTCGACGGCACGCCGCTACAGCGGCCCACCGCCGCCAGCGAGTGGCCGGTGGTCGGCACTGGCGTCAAGTGCCTGTTCGACTGGCAGCGTGATGCTGGTAGCTACGGGCCACACTACGCCGTCGGTACGGTCATTCACGAAGACGGAAATACCTTCGTAGCCGGTGGCTCACTGGTCTTCATCAATGCCTGGTGCAATGAGCGAGGCGCAATATTCCAGATGGCTCGACTGTTCAGCGACCGCAACGAAGCCCGCCGTCGAGCTGAAGAGCGCGGCGGCGTGGCCTGGTAATCAACCCGCCCCGCCGTGAGGAGGCGGAGTAGCTCAGAGGAGGTGGAGTACCGCAAGGGAAACCCTGAGCGAAACCCACGGCGGGGCACCAGTAAACTAAGGAGAGAGTACAATGTTATTAGCCACAATAAAGACCTGGTATGGAAGCCTTAAAAGCCTAGAGGTCACCGGCACTGACCTCTACATTTTTATCGGTTCTGAGTTCACCCAGCACGAAAGCCATCTACGGCTTCCCGGTGAAGTTACAACTCAGGGGATTCGTCACCATTTGAATGGCGACGAAATTACCCTAATTTCAAAAGAGGGTGTGATGATGGGGGGAGGCGATACGCTTTCCCCAGACGAACGTCGGATTGTTTCATCGGCTCCGCACTTTGTAGAATGCGGAACCAAAATTGGAGTCCTAGAAGTTGAGGGACTTCAAGAAGCAATCAGAAACAAACCCAGTGTAAAGACCATTGAGTTGGAGGCAGCCTTTATACTGGATGAGGACTAAGCGACAATCAATGCTGAGTGGTTGGATAAAGATGCCGGATTTCTTGCATTAGGATAAGGAGACCAACCGATGTCAGTCAAAGCCAAACTGTACGCAGGCCCGGACGGCAAGCGATACACCGTCCCCGATAGCCCCATCACCCGCAACATCGCCGGCCACGACATCACCCTGGAAGCCGGTCAGCGATACGTTGCCACGCGCCCGGCCTACCAGCGCCGGCGCAAGGTCTACCCGGTCAGCATCCGCAGCATCCTGTCAAACGGCACGGCTGACCCGGATGTGGTAATCAACCTAAGCTATGAAGAAGCCCACGCCCTGGTCAACGCCTTCAACAATGAACGCTCATCGTTCACGGGCCGGGTGTGGTAAGCCAGCCCCCAGCGGTCCCAGGCCGCCGGGCCATCGCAGGCCGACGGCGGGATTGCAGCGAACGGAACCCAAGCCCCCGCCGCGCTCAGCAGCGGGGGCACTAGCCCCACAAGGAGCCGCCATGCTAATCACCACCGCCGAAGCCGCCGAGCGCCTGGGCCTCTCCCAGCGCTGGCTCCGCAAGATGTGCGCGGATGGGCGGATTGAGGCCCAGCTTGTGTCACACGTTTACTTGATTAACCCGGCCAGCCTGGACGCCTTCGAGAAAGAGGAGCGCAAGCGCGGCCGGCCGGCACAGCCCGCTGAGGCGGGGAAAGGAGAGCATAATGTACAAGGGTAACAGTATCCGATGGGAAGGCCCCGGCTGGTATGCCGGGGCCGTAGGGCCTGATGGCATTGATCGCTGGATCAAAGTAGCTGACGAAGCTACTGAGGGCGAGGCAAGCCGTGAGGCTCGCTACAAGGGACTGGGAACGCCCCGGTTCCTACCGGATGCCTCCACTTTTGATAAGGTGGAGTAGCATCCCAAATACCCCAAGCCCCCGATCATTCCCGGTCGGGGGCTTTTTTGCGTTCTATTGAAAACCGCCCCCGTTTATGGTATACTGGTAGCAGGAGGCTGCTATGAACAAGTCACTAATCGCCATGTTCGCCCTGGCCATCCTACTGGCTGCGCTATCTACTGCTACCGCTGGCGCTTTCTCATCCCCGGTCCCCACGCCCTGGACACCACCGACTGAGATTGCACCAACGCCGGCCCCCACCCCGCCCGGCTCGTCAGCACCTATGCCCGAGGAATCCAACCAGACGTACACCTTTACCGTGCGCTGGCTGACGCCGGCGACGTGGGCCGAATTGGTAGAATGGATATCAGGATGGCTTGAGTAAGCAGCAGCAAATTGCCCCCGGTCTTGGTGACCGGGGGCTTTTTTGCGTTTAGGGACAAAAAGAGGGGGCCGCCTGGCCCCCTCAGTCTAGTTGCTGCTAGGATAGAACTACATCCACACGGCGTAGCGTGTGCCCTTGCTGCGAAGGCTTACGCCTCCATCGACCCAGTGCGTGTTGTCCGGGTCATAGTCGCGCAAGTGCTGCAACGGGCTGTACTTGACGTTATCGATCTTGCCCGCGAGTTGCGGGGCACGCAGCACCACGCGCTGCTCGGTCTTGACGCTGAACTTGTAACACCACTTGGTCTGCTCGACCGCCCAGGAGTAGATACCCCGGTCAGTCCAGAAGTCCTCACGCCCACGCATCAGCGCGATGTCGGCGCCGGCCTGGCGGTAGTCCAGGTACTCCATGTACGTAACGGGGAAGTTGCCCGTCACCCGCAACGGCACGAAGTAGATGCTGCTGGCATACTCGCCGGGGTCCAGGTTGGCCGCGTCGTTGGTGCTGTTCTGCTCATAGATGCAGGTATCAGTCACCACCGGGTAGTTGCGCCCGTTCACGTCGATGGTCATGTCGCGCCGCATGGCGTCGCGCTGGCTCACGTTCTCGCGCCCGTCGGTGATGACCTGGTGGTCGCCGCCGATGCTGGTGCAGCGGTTGGTGTTGTACTTGCATGGCCAGCAGGCCGTCAACTCATACCAAAGTTGGGGCCGCATGACCCACACCCACTGCGCCGGCTGCATCCCGGTGTCGTCGGCCAGGGTGTAGATGAAGTACTCCAAAGCCGACATGACTTCAACAATGTCTTGAGTGGTACCGCACACGTCGTTGTAGTCGAAGTCTTTGACATCGGAGTCCAGGCTCGGGCAGGCGGCATTAGTATCGGCGTCCACCTGGCCTGTGGCGATCTGGTTGTCCAGGCCGGGGAACTCGGCATAGCCGCCGCCGGGGTTGTTGTTGGCCGGGCTGCCGGTCCACACGTGCGAACACAAGCGGCGCTCGAGGCGAACCGCGGCGTTGACCAGCTCGCTCATGGTAACCAGGTTGAGGATCTGGCTCTGGTTGAGGCCCTGGGGATACAGGTCGGTCATACCCAGCACCTCGCCCACCAGGCGCAAGTCGGTGAAGTCGCCCCGGCTCACGCGCAGCATCACCTTGTCCATCTCGATGGTTTCGGTGTCGCGCTGCACGCGCCCGAAGCGGGCGGTCAGGTTACACGCCTTGACGAAGCCCTGTGGGGCGTCGTCACACGGCTGGGCTGGCTCGTCGCCCTGGTCGTCGCTGTAGCCGGTCAGGGCGCCAAAAGTCGGGTCTTCGTAGACTGTGGCCAGCTTGGGCAGCAGGGTAGATATACCGTGTGGGCGGACGTGAGTAGTGATGATCTCACGCTCCAACCCCGGCGTGCTGAAAATGCCGCCCAGGCCGTGCAACTCGGTGTAGGTGGCCGTGTTGGCCGGCGTCTTGGTGTGCAGTCCGTTGGCCTTAAGCAGCTCGGTCAACTGGGTCTGGTTGGTCGCCAGCGTTTTGAGAATTGCCTGAAGCTCGTCCATCCTACACCTCCCCCTGGGGCTTGAAGCCGTCCCAGGCTGCGCCGGTCACCAGCGCGCTGACCATGTTGTCTACCAGCGGATTGCCGGTAGCGATGACCTGCTCGGCCTCGTCGGGTTGGGTCTCCCTGGGGCCGGCTTTGGCTTCCTTGGTGCGCCGGTCCACCCTGGCATTTTCGTGCCCGATGGCCCGTTCAAACAAGTCGGTCAACGTTTCTGCGTCGGCGGCGGCGCGTTGGTCGGTCAACTCCTTGACCTGGCCCGCCAGCGCTTCCAACTGCTGGTTGACCGTGGTCAGGTGCTGGCCGATGGCGCTCACCACCTGGCCCAGCTCGTCGCGGGTCAGGGGCTGCGAAACCTCCGCCTCCCCTTCCCCCTCGGGCTGGGCGTCTTGTGTGGTCTCTGTTGCATCCTTCTCCTTGTGCTCGATGCCGGCCTCCTCCGCTGATTCCTTGTCAGAGGCATTGGCGGCCTCCACCAAGCCCAGGAGCTGGTCAGACAGATTCCATTCCTCTTGAAGCGCCTTTCGCTTCTCCTGCGGAATTGCCATACTGTCAGCCTCCTTAGACTGGATGATGAAGCCCGTTAACTGATTTGCGGCTGCCCAGGCCGGCAACGGGCTGATTTCGCGTGTCAGGTGTTCCACGATGAGTGACGGGTCATCGGCATCACGTTTCACGCTTCCGATAGGCATACCGTGCGAAACCCGGACCTGGCCCGGATCTATCGCCATGATGGCGTCGGCCAGCGGCTCCTTGCCTTTGTCCACTTTGCCGCCGGCCAGAGCGAACCCCGTATCATCGTAGGCCACCCAGGTGGCATGGCCCCACTTCCACTCGGGCCGGTGCCACAGCCATAGTTCAGGCGGCTCAGCCTCTCCGCTGTCTACCAGGTCCACGAAACGCTGGTGTGACTTGGCGGTGATGATCTCCGGGGGGTTGTCGTCGTCTCTAAAATTATTGCTGTACCGCGCCAGCCAGGTGTAGGTGCCGTCTTCCTCTTTCCATAGCATCAGGCCATTGGCAGGCGGATCGGGCTCGTCCTGGGGGATGACGCTTTTGAGGGCGTCTACTACCTGCTGGAATAGGCCCGGCTGGGCCTTGCTGGTGTTTGGCATGTCCCACTCCTGCGAGCGATATAGGGCTTTTAGCTTGCGCCGGGCCGCTTCTTTATCGGGTCCCTGGTAGGAGTTGCCCCGGTGCCCGCCGGGACTGAACAGCGCCGCCCAGGCCGCCGAGGCCAGGCCCCGGTCCGGCGTGCCGTTGCGTTTTACCTGCAAGTGCCAGGTGGTTGGCTTCTCCGAGTCCTCGACCACCAGGAAGTCGCCGGCGGGGTATCGCTTGCCGCCGACCGTCTTCATAGCCGCCTTGTCGCGGTCGGCCTCCTTGCCCACGTCACCCAGCCGCCCGGCGAACTCGTCAGCCAGCGCACGCAAGGCGCTGGCCTTGTCGTCGATTTCCGGGTTGGCAAAGACGTTTTGGGCCAACTCGGAGAATTGCGCCTGGCGGGTTTTGATCTCTGCCGCCAGCACCTGGCCCTGCATGTACTCGTCCAGGCCGGCAAAGGTGGTAACGTCTATCGGGATGTAGTCACTGCACATCGGCCCGGTCCCGTCGGGGATGCCGGGGCCGGCAATGAGGCCCTTCTCCGCTTGCGCTTCTTCCTCGACTACTACCTCCGCGTCAACTGTGCTGGTAGTGCTATCGGTCATGCCGCGCTCCTTTTCGTCTGTGTTGGCCCAGTCGTAGCAGGCCCAAAAGCCAGGGGCGAATGGGTCCTTCTTCTCGCTGCAATTGTGGCGGGCCATAAAGTTGCGGCGTGCATCCGGGTTGGTGCGCCGCATGGGCAGGTTGGGATCGCCGTAATGCACCTCTCGCTCGCTATCCCCCCGGCGTACCGTGCGGGCGTACTTCTTGCCAGCCCGGTCACTGCTGCGCCGGCCGGTCGCCTGGACGGTCACGCCGTTATAGGTGATGCGCCGGAAGTTGCCTTGCTTGTCAGCCTGTTCCCACATGCTATTACATACCGCCACGGCCTGATCGCTATCATCCGCCGTGCCGTCTTCCAGCACAACCGGAATGCAGCGCTCAATGAAGTCATCTTTCGATTCGCCCGCGCGTGGTGTTGGCATAGAACAAAAAATGGCGCACGCCCCCGAGGGGACATGCGCCGCTTGTGACGCAACAATGGCGAGAGACCTACGCCTCTCGCCAGACGTCTCTTAATTTATGTGGTTGGTACAATTATACCAGATTTCCAGGCAATCGTCAACAGGTTAGAACAGCTCAGTATTCACTGTTTGACTTTTCAGCCAGGTGGAATATATCCCACAGCTTTTCAGTTAGTTTGGTGAATCCGATATCTGTGTTATCGGCTTCAATTTCATCCCAGTCATTCCAATAATCATCGGGATCGTATTGCGTCGGCAATTCGTCTTTCTTATCTTCATCAGTTGTTACATAGAACTTGCCTTCGCTAAGAGTAATTAATACTTGCATATTCATGCTCCTTATTAGAACCCCCGCCCATCCGCCCCGAAGATGGCGATCAGCGTCTCCATATCACACGCCGCTTTCGGCTCGATTTTGGTCAGCTTCGGCTCCGTCCACACTACCGGGTCCCCGTTGGCGTTGACCAGGATGCCCGTCATGCTCACGATGGCATAGCCGCTCGACTTGCGCGCTTCGTGCTGCAACCGGGCGGCTAGTTTCTGCCAGGCCGGCCGGAGGTGTAACGCCTGATTGTTGGTTGTCATCTAAAACGCCTCCACTCCCTGCATGGCCCGGATCAGCCGCCGGGTGAACGGGCGCTTGCGCTGCTTGGTCAGCGTCTGCGACCAGTTGCGGGCCTGGATGCCCGGACGGGGCCTGATGCCACGCTGGGTCATCGCCCGCCGGCCGGCAATCACTACCCGACCTCTACCCCGGCCCGACTTGAACCGGCCCGGCTTGGTCTTGCTGCGCCAGTCGGTAGACATCAGCGCCCAGCGGATTTTAGTGCCCTCGTCCAGCCATCGCCACTTATTGACCGCCTCGTCACTGCCGGTCGGCCCGGTCAGCACACTGGCCGAGCCGCTAGGCCCACGCTCCAGCCCGACCAACGTCTCAAATTTGGGCTTCTCGCCCTTCCAGGTCTTGGTGGTCTGGCGCAGCACCCGGCGCTGATCGGCGCCCTCAGCACGCAGCGCATTTAAGATGGCCTGGCGGTAGGCGTCAACCTTAAGGCGTTGGGGCTTGATGCCCTTGACGACAAAGACCTCGCCCATTACTCGAATGCCAGGTAGTTGACCGTCGCCGTGCCTGCATCGGTGCGCACGTAGACCACGGACAGGTCGTTGACCTTGACCGTCACGCTGCCGCCGCCGTTCAGTTGGTACAGTTGCCGCCGCACGTCGCCGATGAACACCGCCGTCTGACCGTCCGGGTCGTTCTGCACCAGCACTTCCATAATGTGCCGGCTGGTGGTGCTAAGCGGCTGGGGCGTGGTCGTGGCGGTCAGCGTGCCGCTAAATAGCCCATTCCAGGCGTTGGCTACCCGCGATACGTTGCCGCGTTCTAGTCTGGTGGTTGCCATAGGTATTTACTCCTTTACGGTAAACTGGGCAAAGGTCCCTTGCTGGCCGGTTCGTCGGTCGGCTCAAGCGTGCATTGGCACCGCCACCCGCCGCACTCCAGGTAGGGCGCATTATGCACCCGAGGCAGGATGCCGCGCTCATGCCAATACGATGCCCGCTTGACCTTGCCCGCCAGTTTCAAACAACTCGCGCAATGTTCAGCTTCTCCCAGCGTCCATCTGAGCTTTCTATCTTTGCAGGCCATCACCTTGGCGTTGGCCTTGATGCCCTCATAGCGGCCGATCCACACTTCAATCCGGTTGAACAGCGGGCCGAGCTTGCCCCCGTTGGCCTTGCTGTTTTCCTCAATCGCCGTCCCCAGCCCCTCAATCCACTGGGTCTCATACTGGATGTTGCGTTGCAATTCCACCCGCTCGGCCTGGGTCAATTCGCCGGGTAGAATGCCGCACTCCTTGGCCCCCTCATGCCAGGCTTGCGTGAGGTGCAGGCGGATATTGGTGATCATGCTGTCAAAAAACCAGTCGTAATCATACTCGCCGGTCCACAGGCCACGGATAGCGGAACGCAGCGCGGCCCGGTAGTGACCCTCGCTGCTGCCCTTGACGAACAGGCGGAGGAAGGCGTTAAAGCTCATATAGCGCCTTCAACAATGCCAGCTTGCCATCCCACACTTGACGCTGGCTAACCGTCAGACCCCCATTGGAGGCCGCCAACAGCACGTCGCCGGGGATAGCGCCCTTCATTGCCGCATAGGGCACCTGTTCCAACCACTCGGGCACGACCACAGGCACAAGGTCTTTTAGCTCGTCCTCTGCCTCATCCACCGGCGGCTCGGGCGGGGCCTGGCTCTCTTCCGGCACATTCGGGCTTTCCTCCATCGGCTCAGTGTCGGGCGTTTCATCCTCTGGCGCTTCGTACAGGTCCCTCAGCTTTTGCAACGCCACCACCGCCCGCCGTGCCTTGCGCCGCAAGCCGGCGTTGGGCGCATTGACCGCCAGCGGTTCAACGGTGCGCAATTGCTTGTCGATAGCCGGCACCCACACCGCCGGGTCGTTGTCCGCCACGTCCAGCGGGTCGCCCTGGGCGTCGATGCTCAACATGCCCTGTGTCTGACCGTCGCCGCTGTAGAATAAGGTCAGCACGTCCATCCCGTCGGGCAGGCGGCCTTCGTCCAGTTCCAACTCCTCGAATTGGTCCTCATCCAACTCGCCCGATTTAAGCATCTGCTCACGCGCCACCCGGACGTTAATCACGCCGGTGTCCAGGTCTTGCTTGCGGCCCTCGGCGCGCACCTTGTCAATCTCGGCGCTGATGCGGTCCTGCTCGTCGTCCTGAAAGTCAAATTCAATCTTGAGCTGGGGCGGTAGGAAGCGGGGCACGTCGCTCATCAGCCCCGGCCCCCCACGCGCCGGCCCGCCCAGCATGGTGGCAATCATCTGCAATGTAGCCCCCGGTCCCCCGGTCAGGCCGGCCACGTGCTGGTACATCGCGTCGGCCTTGGTGGCCCCGGTCGTGGTGGCCGGCCACAGCCAGCGCGGGGGCACCGCGCCGGCCAGGGCGATGGCAAACATAGCCAGCGTCACCTCGTCCTCATAGTCAAACCCATCCGGCAGGCTGGCCATGTCAACCAGCTCCAGGTCGGCGTCGGGTAAGGTCTCGTCCCCCACGAAGGGGATCTTCGAGTAACGCCGCAGCCCCTGCGAGTCCATCACGCTGTCGGCCAGCGCCAGCGCCTGGATCACGGCGTCCGGGTCCAGGCCGCCCTTGGTGATGCCCAGCGCCCGCTTGGGCCGGCTGCCGAGTTTCTCTTGCTTGTACACCAGCACGTCCACCAGCGCCTGAGCTACGTTGATGCACCGGCTCAGCCAGCAAAAACCGACGCCGAACATATCCGCCCGCGGGCTGGGCAACTGGGCGCGGTACAGCACCCGCGAGCGGTGCAGCCGGTACAGCTTGCCGTCAATGTCGTCGTACAGCACCGGATATTCGACGCTGCCCGTCCGGGTGCAACGCTGGCTGTCCAGGTGAGCCAGGCCGGCCGGCAAGCCACGAACCGGCCCGTCCTTGGAGCCGCCGCCGATGACCTCGAAGAACATCCCGTTATCCTGCTCATACAGGTCGCGCAGGCCGCGGGTCATGACCTCCTGCCAGCCCATACCAAATTCGGCCTCACCCTCAAGCCGGGCCTGGTACTCCTCGGCCAGTCTGCGGTGAGCGGCAACGGAAGCGTCTCGAGGTTCGACCCGGAAGGGCACGCTGGCCATTTTGGCAGTCAGTGTGTAGACGGCGCCGCTGAAATGGTCGCTCTGCTTGGCAAAGCGATCCAGGTCAAAATCACGGCGCTTGCTCCACCAGGGGGCGATGATCTCGCCGGCGTGGGCCATGAGCATCAAGAACGGCGAGCGGCCCTGCCCCTCTTGCGTGGCGCGGGCTTGCAGGCTATCCGCCTGGGCTTGTTCTACTGATTTTGTAATATCTACCATTCGACCATCCTCACCTTGGCTTTGGCCGGGCCGGTTACGATCAGCTCGGTCAGCGCCCATACCAGGGCATCCAGCCGGTTGGGCGACCAATCCGACTCGCCCGGTACCCAGTTGCACATCTCGTCTTCAAGCTGGGCAAATTCGCCCACGTGGAACACGTGGCCTTGCTCATAGTGGGCCACCACCGGCTCGGCCCGGATGGCCTTGCCCCGGCTGGCGCGCACTGACTTATACGCGATGCGCTGCCCGTCCTCGACACTGCGGATGGTGTTCTCCACCATATCGCCGCCATAGTTGGCCTCGCCGACCACCAAGTTGGCCTGGTTGCGGTGATAGGCGGTCGCCACCGCCCGGCCCCAGTCGCGTGGGCTGCCTTTGAGACTGCGGTCCTCCAGAACAAAGGCATGCCACACGTCGCCCACGCGCAGCTTGCCGGCGGTTACGATGCCGCACTCGTTGCCCGCGCTGCCCGGCGGGTCCACCCCGACCACGATGCGCACCAGGTCAGGGTGCCCGGCCACGTGGGGGATCTTGCCCCGGTCCCACAGCGCGCCGGGGTCGTCGTCTATCTCCTCGGCCAGTATCTCGGCCCGGTAGGCCAACTGCGTCATGTCGCCGGT
>Ga0180433_10006475_pt1 | contig 15323 bp, 18 predicted proteins | sample SS_ome_8_FD_132980 | JGI IMG/M metagenome (GOLD analysis project Ga0180433, IMG submission 132980) | Hypersaline lake sediment archaeal communities from the Salton Sea, California, USA - SS_1_D_1 metaG | ecosystem: Environmental > Aquatic > Non-marine Saline and Alkaline > Hypersaline >... | reverse complement strand
TATATCATGATTATCATGGTGTCAAGAGAAAAATGCAACAAAAACGAAAAAAAATGAAAAAAACTGCATATAGCGTTATATAACATCAATACCCTTCCCACGCCCCCTGATTTTTACTACAATTATAACTCAAAACATATCAAACCCTCCATCGTCGCCCATGTCCCATGGCAGAGCTTGGGAGGTCCTCATAAGTAAAGGATGGAACCGTGCCAGAGTAACAAATCAACTATTACGCAGATTTTAATTTGCGGGATGATTATCTCGGAGCGCACCAATGGTTCAACGAGTGGAAAGACACAGTAGAGCGCAGGTTGATGTTCCTTGATGATTTTGAGATCGAGGATTTTAGTATAGGGGCTGTAATTAATGCGGGATAGTGTAGAGGTCACACACTTGGCTCATATCCAAGACAGACGCCGGTTCGAATCCGGTTCCCGCTTCCAAAATGGCTATTATGGCAGCTAAAGAATCAAAACCAAACTTTCTCCGGGCTCTCAATCCGAGAGAACGTAAGTTTGTGACTTTTTATATCAAGAGTGGCAATGCCACGCAAGCCGCTATTAAAGCTGGATATTCTGCCAAGACAGCAGACGGGAAAGCGCCTGCATGGGTCGGGAAAAGTCGGGAAAGGTCCTCAAATGGTCGCATATGGGACGCTGTTAGCGCTAAGCGCTCAGAAATGGAGGAAAAAAGCTGTGACCTTGAAAAAAGGATTCTCAGGGAATACGAGCGTCTCGCTTTTTTCGACATACGGAATATCTTCAATCCTAATGACACTTTTAAATCCATTACGCAGTTGGACGATGATACGGCGGCGGCCCTTGTGGGTGTCGATGCTTTCGTAAAGTTTGAGGGTAAGGGCGAAGATACTGTTCCTATTGAGCTTAAAAAGATCAAAATGGCCGACAAGAAGGGCGCTCTTGATTCACTAGCAAAGATAATGGGGCTGTTTAAGAAAGATAACGACCAAAAAGTTTTACCCCTCGACAAATTAATAGAAACCATATCCGCAATATCACCAGAGGACGGGGCGCTGTTCAAGGCCAAAATCAAAGAGAGGTTGGATGGTGGCAAATAGGCTTTCAACCGCAGCTATAGACGCATACGTTGATCAGGTGTTCGCTGTTTGGTCGCCGGATGAGATACGCGCAAAGGTTGATGGCGAAGTCGATTATTCCAAATACCAAAACAACCCCGTTGAATTCATCACATCAGAGATGGGCATATCCCTAACAGACGATGTTATCAAAATGGCCGAGTCTGTACGTGACAATCGAATAACAGTGGCCAGGTCAGCTACAGGCACCGGAAAAAGTCATGGGGCATCAGCAATAGCAGCATGGTTTTACAAATCTTTTCCAGATTCCCGGGTTTACACCACAGCAAACCCCTACGAAAATCAGAAAATTCTATGGTCGGAACTAACAGCAATGAGCGAGGGTTCGTCTCTATTTGCGAGTGACAAGATCACGACAATGCACATAGAGAGGTCATCCAAGGATTTTATCACCGCATTGACTGTGCCGACGACCGGCACGGATGAAGCCAAGGAAGCCAAATTTAGCGGGAAGCATCACGAACACATGCTTTTTATTGTGGACGAAGGGGATACCGTACCTGATTTTGCTTATCGCGGAATTGAGGGCTGCATGTCTGGTGGTCATGTCCGATTGTTAATTTTGTTTAACCCACGAAACGAAATGGGGAGACCGTATCGTCTTGAGAGAGACGGCAACGAGGCCAACATAATCCATCTGAGCGCATTTAATCACCCGAATGTCATTACGGGAGAGGACAAGATACCTGGAGCCGTAGACAGGCAAACAACAGTTCGCAGGGTGAATATGTGGTGCCGTCCGCTGGTTGAAGGTGAGAAGCCCGATTCAGAGTGTTTTGAATTGCCGGATTTTCTGGAGGGTGTTGTTGGAGAGAGTCAATCCGGATCTAAATATCCTCCGCTATCTTCTGGACAATACAAGATACTGGACCCGGCTTTTAGTTACATGGTTCTCGGGGAGTATCCGGCCCAGGGAGAAACACAGCTGATTAACCGCGAGTGGATAGCCAGGGCCCGGGTAAGATGGGATCTACATGTAAGTCAATTTGGAGAGATCCCGCCTGCAGGATCAATCGGTGTCGGGGGGCTGGATGTTGCAGAATTTGGCCGGGATTTAAATTGTCTCATATACAATTACAGCGGATTTATCACAAAACCGACGACCTGGGGAGGGGTTGATCCGCTCGTATCGGGCGACAGGGCTGCCGATGATATTTTAACAAGGGGGAACGTTACGAGGTGCAACGTGGATGCGACGGGCGTTGGATCTGGGACAGCTCCACAGATGATACGGCGCGGCGTGTCTGCCGTAGCGGTAAAAGTAGCGTCTGCGGCAACACTGGAGAGCGAGCTTGGGGTCCCGTATCTTTTGAGGGACCAATTGTGGTGGTTGGTTAGAGAATGGCTAAGGACAGACACAGGCGCAATGCTCCCGCCCGACGAGGAACTTTTAGAAGAGCTGGGAATCCCTACATATCAGATTCGGCACGGTAAAATCAGAATCATGAGCAAAGACACGATGAAAGAGCACCTTGGCAGAAGCCCGAACAAAGCAGACGCGCTGTGTCTCACTAAGCACAGCGATTGGGCATTCGGAGACCGGGATTTATCATGAGCAAAGTCAAAACATACAGTGTTAACCCCGGCGAAGCTGAGACAGCTCAGAGAATTGCAAGCCTTACCGGAAAATATGCGACCCCGGAACGCTGGTACAGACATAAAGGGGAGGATTATTGGTATATTTCTGCAGGGTTCGCGTGGCCAAACGATCAGCCTGGCGCTATCGTTGTGGTTGGTATCAAAAAGAGTGATCCGGTTACGTTTCATGTTCTCGATGCTGTTTCCGCTGTTTATGTTTCGGACTTGTTCAAATTGGCGTCTAAATTGAAAAAAAGATACGAATCAGACACAAAAGAACTGCTACAGGTATTCTTTGGAGACTGGGACAGGTTCTCTGGTCTGATGACTGATTTTAATATCGAAGAAGAACACGGGTTATATCTGTCACCCCCGCCGGATTACGAATCGCCTGTCGCAGGACTGGTCTATTGGCTTACGATAGACAGTTATCTGAGCAAGAATAACAAAAAGCTGTTCTTAAACAATTCGCTGGTAGCTTCAGAGATAAAAAAGACGATTGGCGCCGGCATCCAGAAAAAGAAAACAGTTGCTGACTTTCATCCGCAAGTCATGGCGCTTGGGATGGCGGTTCACGCAATGAGAGCGTCGAGATATTGGGAGACAAACGCTTCTCAAGAGATCGGTATTCCGACACACGGAGATATTTTAGCACAGACAGCTCACCAGGATGAACTGGTTTTGAGAGAGTTGTTTGGAGATACAGGAGACCCGGAGAGTGACGATGGCAGACTTATACCAACTATCTGATTTGAGTGTTTTGATCGGTCTTGCGCTTGGGCTTGTGCTGGTTGTGGCCGTCTTAATTCTTTTCGGGTACTGGCTGGGACGCAAGACGGTAACCGAGGAACCGATGATACCGCCGGGGATAAAATCGTTTAACCCGGGACCTGTCAGGCCCGTTGAAAAATCGGAGTTAGACGATGCTATGTATAGTCCTGACGACTACGAAAAGGATTTCACATGATTCTACGCTGCGGAAGGTGCAGACAAGATATTGCGTCATTTGAGCCAAAGGACTTGGAGAAACCGCTAAAGGCCGAAATGTTCAAGCCGCTGGCGTCTCATCGTGGTTATGAGCCGTTCAGGGCAGGGCAGGAGTGGCCTTTTCTATTGTGTCGCTATTGCCGGATGTCGATAACGATGGATCCGAGCAGACCAGGGGAGCATCCGGATTTTGTCATGACCCCGAACGGTCGGCATGTGTTTGTTAATCAAACTGCGGGAAAACGTCAGGCCGAAATTGACGCGGCATGGGCAGAGATCGAGGAAGAGTGCGAAGATGGACCAGAGAAAGAAAAATTCATCTGCCCGAACTGCAAAAAGGAATTTAAGACCAAAGGCGCTCTTGGTAATCATAAGCGATTTTGTAAGGAGATCCCCAAATGAAAATCATATGTGAACATTGCCGGAAACAACTGAGTGCTAAAGACAAAAAGTGTCCGGGTTGCGGTACTCCCGTAAAGAGACGCGATGGTCTTGTTATGACATCGACCGGACTTCAGAAACCGAAGGCCAGAAAGAAAACCTCAAAGGTTAAAAATGGCTAAAGATACAATAAAAGAGTCTACAGAGTTATTGCCTGAAGAAGGCCATACGGACGTTGGCACAAAGGTTTTCGAGATCCTGTCTGAGATTCTGGAACACCGGAAGTCGCTCGGGTTGCCAAAGAAATGGGCGCACTGGTACGGTCTGGGAAAGAATCGGCAATGGAAAACCGATAAAGTCCAGGGCGTGGCGCTCGTCTCTGTGAATCTTTTGCATCGTCATCGTACCAGAACCGTCAATATGCTTACAGATAACAATCCATCTTTTGAGGTTGCACGGCTCGGACTTCCAGAAGATTATCCCGAAGAAGATTACCAAACGATATTAAGGACTTGTGACGATTGGTGGAGAAATACCGAACAGCAGCATTTGCTCGACAAGTCTATCACGAACGGTGAGACCTACGGCGGGACTATCGAAAAGGTTATTTTCAACACTGACCTTAACCATGGGGACGGAGAGGTTGATCCTCAGTTATTGGATCCGTTTTATTTCGGGGTGTATCCGGTATCGGCAAAGGAAAACCAGAAAGCAGAAGCGAATATACACTTCTATCCGATTTCTGTGCGCGAGGCAAAACGCCGTTGGCCTGATTACGCCAGTGATATCCAGGGCGACGACGAGATACTACAGGATTTGGGCGATACAAGGAAAGAGATTATTGAGGGTAAGACAGGCAAGAAAAATGTTCTTATCCGATTGGGCGGGGCTATTAAAGAGCTTTTAAATTCCGCAGGAGGTTCAGATACCGACTCAGACCAGACGCTTGTGGTTGAGTGCTGGTGCAAAGACTACACCAAGGGTGAGGACGGCATACCGCTTTACCCGGGGAATATCAGGCGTGTCACCGTTCTGAATTGCGGTAAACTTGTTGTTGATGACCGGGGCAATCCTTCAATTAATCCGCTGGAGTACGGCGAGGAACCGGACAAGATCAAACAGAGTTATCTTTTTGAGAGATATCCTTTTATTGTTGCTCAGAGCGGGACTGATACAGCAAGCCTCATGGGTGACAGTGATTTTGAGCAACTCGAAGGCTTACAGCGCGAGTTAAACAAGACATTAAGCCAATTCAACTTAACCAAGGACCGCGCGGCTCGTACAAAGCTGATCAACCCCAAAAACTCAGGTGTCAAGAATGAGGATTTAACCAACTACCCGAGCATCATAAATCCAGTAAACGAAATGGTGGGTAACGCAATTCGCTACATGGACCCGCCGCAGGATTATGGTGATCTTCTCCAGGCAATGCAATTTTACCGTGAATTTTTCCTTGAGGTAGCCGGAACATTCGATCTAGAACAGGCAAGATCAGGCGGGCGTGACGTTATCGCGCACAAGGCTATTGCGGCTCTTATCGAGCAAGCATCAGTGATGGCCCGGAACAAAATCAGATCATACTCCCGTCTTGTGAGGGAGCGTGGCCGGATGTACCTGTCTTTAGCGCAAAATTGGTACACCGAAGAACGATATGTTAATTATCAGGAGGCTGGAGAAGATTTCGCTGTTGCTGTTACTGCAAAGTCTTTGATGATTCCTGCGAGATTAACCGTCGTTTCCGGATCAACACTACCTGTTTCCAGGATACAGAAGAGGGAAGAATCTCTTGCTCTACATAAACAGGGGGTAATTGATAACGAAGAATTGCTGAAAAACCTTGAGTGGCCGAACTGGAAGAAGGTCATTAAGAGGATGCAGCAGGGCCCTTTGGCCGAAGCCATGGAACAACTCATTGGTGTTGGCGTTCCGGAGGAACTGGTTCAGTATTTTCAGGAGATTATCAACGCTGACCCGAAGGATTTGGAAAAGGCCATGAAGGAGGGTGCAATACCGCCTTTCAAAGAAGTCCTTCAAGCCGCTTTAAATGACCAGCAGGCGCCGGAGGTCAATCATTTGGAAAAGGCTGAACTCGATAAGGCAGCGGCAGAAGTGGAAGAAAAACAGGCAAAGGCAGACAAGGCCCGAGCCGATGCAAACAAAGCACTTGCCGAAGCTGAATTGGCCAGAGAGAAAGTCAACTCCGAAAAGATGGAACAGGAACGTAAAAAAGTGGGTATGCAGCTCGATAAAGCAAAACTTGCTTATGAACTTAGGTTTGGTGGTAAGGCGAAAAAGTACGAAGAGCGGGGAATGAAAACAAACAACAAGGAGATCTAATGCCTGTTTATGATTACGAGTGCCAATGCGGAGCCACAACAGAGGCCATTTGCGGCATAAACACAACAGAAATCAAGTGCAGGTGCGGCAAAACGGCAAAGCGAATCATATCCATGTCCGGGGTTCACTGTGGAAATACAGACGACACGACATGGGCAAGGGCTGCGGTTGAGGTGATGGACAAAGACTCTCATAATCCTATAGTACGGCAGTTTATCAAAGATCCGACAAAGGCCAATCTCAAAAAAGCAATGAAAGCCGAGGGAATCAGGCATATGGAGCCTGGTGAAAGGCCGATTACCCGGACACCGTTTGACTTAAACAGGCATACCGAAAAGGTTATGGAACGGCATATGGAAAAGGGGAGGATTGAGGTCCGTGGGTGAAAACCTAATGAACAGTGCCCATAAAGCATCAACTCCGGTATCAAGAGCGGAGTATGACCGAATATTCAGGGGCGGGGCAGATCTTAAATTCCCCGAGGAGCATAAACAGGATACCATGGAGAGAATCAGGAGGCTTCATGAGTCAGGAAAAAGCTAAAGAGTTGCGACAGATGGAAAAGGATGCCGTTAAGTTACTTTACGAGGTGAAAACCCAGGTGTTCAGTAACGGCACCGTGATGGTTACGGCAAACGATGACAAGGCCATTAATGATCCGCTGCTTTTTACCTCCATTCAGCTTGACAGTACAAGGGTGGTGGTTGAGCGGTGGAAAAAACAGCGGCAAAAAATGCAGGACATGGCAAAAGATGACGGCCAGAGGATTATTCATTGATGGAAGTCAACCTTAAAATAGTTATTCCTAAAGAGTCCGAACATGCTCCGTTTCAGCTTTTATCAAGCCTCGTTGGATCAATTGAAACTTAATTGATTCTTCGGGGCTTTTTTTATTGGTGGAACGGGAACTCACCAATCCCAACATGCGGAAGGGGATTCGCAAACCCCAGAGGAGAAGAAAAATGACTGGAGAACTTGTGAACACAGCAGAAACCACAACCCAATTACCCGCTCAGTCGGACGACAGCACTGGAGACCTGGTTCAAACCATAGACCTTGCTACCGTGGTCGAAGATGATCCGGAGGAAGATCTTAATGCCGGCGAGGATTCCAAGAGCGACAACAAGGGCAACGAAACAAAGGCGGACGAAAAAGCGGACGGGGAGAAAGACAACCCCGAGGGCGACACCGACGACACCGGGAAGGATCGAGAGAAGTTTATTCCCCGTGAGCGGTTCGATCAGGTCAACGACCAGTTGAAGGAGCTAAAAGTACTGGTTGGCGAACTGAAACAGCAAAAACCAGAAGCGAATACTGGCAATGACCCCGATTTCCTCGACGAGATCGAGACTGCCGACAGTGACGACCTGAGAGACCAGTTCGACGATAACCCCGCAGAGTTTTTGAAAAAGTACGGGGATGCGTTGATAAATCGGTTCAAATCCACCGAATCCGCAGAGAGTGAGCAGAAGGATTACGAATCCAGGGTGGCAAATACAATTGAGAGTTTCGCCAAGGAAAACGAAGGCTTTGACGAACTCTGGGAATCCAAGGAAATCCACAAGTATATGGACGCTAACCCTGGTGCTGGTCCTGATGGCGCCTTTTTTGCCCTAACGAAAGAAAGCCGCGAGGCAGCAGTGCAGAAACGCATTGATGATGCCGTGGCCAAAGCAACCAAAAAAACAGAAGCCAAGTACAACAAACTCCTGAAGCGCGAGAGTGCTTCACTTCCGGGTGGTCCATCGTCGACCGCCAGCAGTGGAGAGACTCCCGCAGAGCTGAGGGACACCAATAAACATGGGGGAACAGTGAGCGCTATCGCCTCCAGAATTTTAGCGAGGCGACAGGCGGGCTGATCCTTCTAATTTAACGGAGGTCTACCATGTCTCTAACTTTTGCAGAGCGTGAAAGCGTAACCGATGACTATTTCATGGCTGATGGCGGTAAGGCAGTTGATATCTACTTCAACGAGTCCTACGCCCTCAACTACTTTTTAAAACAACACAAAGGGATTTGGGAACGTCCCAATGGCGGTGAGTATATTCGCATCCCGCTGGAGTACGATGGTCAGGAAGCTGGATTTTACAGCAAGGGCGACGCCCTCAGTTCCGATGATCGCACTTCAGTTAACGCCGCTCGGTTTTCATGGAAACATGCGTATGCAAACGCAACCGTTACCAGGGTTGACGAACTGAAAAATGCCGGTGTTTATGCCCATGTCCAGCTTCACACCCAGAGGGTGGCAGGCGCTCAAAAATCTCTGACCAAACTCATCGCTGATTCTTTCTACGACGACGCCGTGGGTTCAAGTTCCAAACGGTTCGGCGGGCTTCTGGCTTGCTGTAACGAAACCACAACCACTGCTTACGGGAATATTGCCGAAGCTGACCTTGCGGCTCAGGACGGCTCAACACCGTGGGAAGGAAAACGAAACACAACCTCTGAGGCAATCTCCCTGGCTGTTCTTCGGACAATGCGGAGTGACGCCAAAATCTCCAGCGGACCTGGTGGAAAACCGGACATCAATTTCATGACGGAAACGCTGTGGAATGTTGTGGCCGACATTCTTCAGATCCAGCAGAGGTTCACCAAAGAATCGCCGTCTGTCAAGGCAGGTTTTACAGGTATTTGGTTCGAGGGTTGCGACATTGTGGCTGATGACTATGCCCCTTCCGGATATTCCTTTGCGGTTAATTCCAATCATTACGGTGCTGCCATGCACTCCAAGGGCTACTTCCTGCGTTCCACATGGAAGGACATTGCCGGACGTGCAGAGGACAAAACCATGAAGATTTACGCAGATGGAAATTTTGTCTGCGACAACCGCAAATCGCACAAGGCGCACTCTTCGCTGACTGCGTAACCGTTAACCGACGCCCCCGGGAAACCGGGGCTGAAATAAACCTTTGAAAAGGAGCATTATCATGGATTTTATTACTCAAGGATGGTTGCAGGGTATCCACGAAATCTCTGCCACCGCCAAGCATTCGGTTGGTGCGCTGCGTTTGACCGCAGATGGCCGGAAATTCCGCTATGCCAAGGCCGGTGGCACTTTATCTGCTGGTAAAGCCACGGTGGCACCCCAGGCAAACGCTGATCATGTTGACGAGGCCATAACTGCCGCTGTTGCGGTTGGTACGTCTCAGCTTACGCTTACCGTGACCGCTGGTACTGCAATCGCTGAGGACAACCTTAAAGGCGGGTTTCTGCAGATCAACGACGAGGCCGGCGAGGGACATCAGTACCTTATTGATTCCAATACAGCGATCAGTTCTTCCGGCACGGACATTGTTGTAACTCTGGTTGATCCAATCAGGGTGGCGCTCACCACTTCCAGTGAGTTTTCTTTGATCACTAACCCGTTCATGGATGTGACAAGTTCCGCAACAGATGAAAATTTCTGTACCGGAGTTTGCCCGATGGCCGTAACCGATAATTATTACTTTTGGTCTCAGACCGGCGGCCCTGCGTGTGCATTAATTCTGGATACACCCGCAGTTGGGTCAAACCTGATCTATTCACCGAGCGGCGCCCTTGCGGTTATCGCGACAGACGTTGATGTGGATGTTCCCATTGTCGGGTACGCATACGGAACTGCCGGTGTGACCACCGAGTATAAGCCGGTATTTTTGACCATCGACTAAAACAAATTGCGTGAGTCTACCGGGCTCGCGCAATTTCCAAAATTGTAAGTAAGGAGCAAAAAAATGTCTCTTACAATTAGTAACAAGATACACCAGCTCGATGGTAACAAGCGGGCAACTCAGGCGACTTTAACGTTTGACAGTTCTTACGCATACGGGGGAGAAAGTCTCACTCCGGGAAACCTTGGGCTTTCATCCATGGAACGTCTCGAAATTAATCCGGTTTCCGGTTACTCTTTTGAGTACGACGCCACCAATGAGAAACTCAAGGTGTACGAGCCATACGTCGTCCCGCTTATCGTCCATGACGAGCAACAGACAATCGCCTCAAACGCCATTACGCTCGATTACCCTGCGGCTGCCATTTTAAGCATTGCCGGTGCAACACAAAGCCAGATGCTTATTGAACCGTCTGATACTTTGGCTGCCAACGAGTGTCAGCTTGCCGCCGCCATGAGTGAAGGTGTTTGTCCAACTATTAACTTTCATGCTTCGACTTCCGGTGTGATTAAGGTAACTTACATCACTCAGGCATGGAAAGAGGTATGGGATAACCGAGTTGCTTCCGCTGATTTTTCAACGACGACCCATGTGGCAGACCTTGACGATACGATTTGTTTTATTGAATCGTGCCTTGCTCTTGATACTTCCGGGGCTGTCGTTAACTCCCTCAATAAGTTTGTGCGTGGTGGGGATGCCGCAGACGCCGGAGAGTGTGAGGTTGACTGGTCTGATTCAGGAGCGACTACTGCTGGAGACACTACTCTGACGTTTAACGCAACCGATGCCGTCACCGACATCAAACTGACCTACATTAAACTACCGGCAACCGGGTTTTTGAAACAGCGATTTATTGAGGATGAAGATTTGACGATAGCATCAAACGTAGGTGCTTCCAAGTACCCGATACTCTTTCCTGCACTGTGTAACCAGATTCCTGATTATACTGCCGCCAACGAAAGAGATCCTCATTATCTGCAGATGCCAGAAGGCGATGCGGTTGGAACTGCTCAAGAGTTTAGAATTGACTGGCACCTGACAAAAACATTGGCCGGGAATCAGATTGCTTTACAGGACGGTTCAAGTGACGCTGTTTCTCTGTCATATGTCTACGGAGTGCCGTCAGAAGTGCCAAGAAATCTCAGAAGAGAGGTAACGAGCGGTACTGATCTTTCTTCATTGGAGATTAAAATCAACAGTGTAGGGAGGTAAATCATGGCGTTTACATCCACAATAACAGACAGAGACAGCATGGGAAGGTGCCGCGTTAATCGCGGAACATTTGAAAGCGACAGCGGTTCAACGGGGGGCGACATTGAAACCGGCTTAGAAGTGGTAGAATTTATGGCATTTTCCTGTGAGGGCCCTGCTGTAGGTAATTACCCTGGGATCAATGAAACCCTGCCCTGTGCAGGTAATGCGGTAACGATTGTTACCGACTCCGACGAAACAGGTACTTGGATGGCTATAGGCCGTTAATTTGTGGGGATAGGAGCAATCCGATAAGGCGGCTTATCCTCCTGGGCCGCTTTCCCCCTACATTGAAAGGTGAGCCATGAGCACCGTTCAGAGCATATTAAATAATCTCGGGTTCGAGATGGATGAGACCGCCGGGACTAATGTTTACGCCATTGTTAATCTGGCAATTCGGACCATCGCAAAACGACTGTATCAGCTCAATTCTGACCTGGCAGTCGGGGCTTTATCCGTCAGTATCTATGCAGAAGATACCGTCACTGGAACAGACATCGCTTTCAATGACGCGGATCCAGATACAATAACATCAACAACGACTGATCTGAGTGTTTTTAACTCCGGTTCGTATCTTACTGTTACCGGGGAGTCGGATAACAACGGGACATATCAGATTTCATCCGATACAGCCCCTGTTACAGCCACTCTAACTCTCGAATCCGATGAGGAATTATCAGACGAAGCTGCAGGAGACAGCGTAACTCTCACATCCATTGATGATTATGCCGACCTGCCTTCTGATTTTTGGGGGTTAAGACCGGATCGGAAAACCGGAAAGAATGAGATTTACATTTCCGGGAAAACGTCTTTGCTGGATCCATCTCCTGGACTGTCCACCGAAATTCAATACACGACTGCAGGTGAGCCTCAGTGGTTCAGAATTATCGACGATAAACTATGGGTATTTCCTCCAACTTCTTCCGATATTACCGTTGCGGGGTATTATTTTCAGATGCCTACGGCTGTGTCTGCGGCTTCGAGTGTTATCCCGTATAACGAGTTGTTTGACGATGCTATCACGGCAGCCGTTAAAAGATGGCGAACGGGTTCCCTTGATGTAAACGCCATCAAAGCACTTACGGCTATTATCTGGGATATGGTTGACTCGATTGTGAGCAAACGAGAAGGCCATGCCCCGCCTAAACTGCCGCAGGGTGTTAGCTGGGAGTGTTATTAATGGGCAGAAATGCAATCCAATTCTTACCCAAGTGTGCAACCCGAACCCTTGCCGGTAATTTGCCGTTTGGTGAGTTCTCCATGGTTCAGAACATGAGAGCCAAGGGGAGGGCTTTAGAGCAGAGGGGTGGCCAGAAATATCTTCACGGCACCGCAGACAGCACAAATTATCCCGTGACTATGTTTCAGTTTTCGAAAGGCAAGATTGCTGAGGATCATTTTTATGCTCAGATGTCCGATGGAGACGTATTGGAGAAAACGTCGGTGCTTCCAACAGTTGAGGCGGGTGTTTTCGGTGCCGAAGTGTTCTCGGGTTCATCCGGTCAAATCCCTGCGTCATGGGCTGATCTTGATGACGTTTTATTTTATACCAACGGGTCCGACTTGCCTCAAATCTATTGTGGAGACGATACACCTGTTGATTCCTGCGTTGTTTACGACTCAACCGATACCGAGCCTCCGGACATGCCAATTGAAGACTCAAAGGACTATTCTGTTGAGGCCAGTGATACGGACACAACAAAGGTTGTTATACTCGATTCGCTTCACGGGTGGGATGTTGCGTCAGACGGCGAATACGGCGCTATATTCATAAAAACAAAGACCCCGCATCTTAATGCTATCAATTTTGTTGTTGAGGCTGCCAACGGCAACGCATCAGTTATGAGCCTGCACAAGTGGAATGGTTCATGGACTTCGGTGTCGATTACGGACGGAACCGCTGATTCCGGCAAATCCATTGCCCAAGACGGCGCCGTAACGTTTACCGCCCCCACCGATGTGATTCCAAAGGCAATGTTTGGAGAGTGCGGATTCTGGTGGAGGATCTCTTTTTCTGCCGACCTTGATGCCGAAGTTGAGGTGTCTCATATTTCCTACGATTCCGAATGGGGGGGCATTCAAAACGTATGGGACGGGGTTCCTGTTGACGTTGTTGAAGCTCAATTTTACGACCAGTCTGTCCCGTCGTATCGTACTTATGCCGCCGACTATATCAAGATTGGCGAAGCTACAGCTTCGGACAAGATTTATTTTGCTACCGCTGATAAGATCGAGGCTGTCTATGTTGATGTCGGTTCAACCCCAAACGGAACCCCCACGACTGCTATTGATGGTTTCGGGAAGTGGACGGGTTCGGCATGGAGTGAGACTGCACCAACCAATGACGGAACGGCAGGACTTGCAAATTCAGGGTGGGTTTATGTCGGGAGACAAGACACGGCTCAACCCGTTCAGTTTCAGGACAACAAAAATTATCTTTACTGGTGGTACATCACGGTAGACAAGACCCTTGATTCTGCTGACATTGTTATTTCTCTTCAGTATCAGCCTTATTTTGACATTACCGACTTCGGGCCAGCAGGGAGAGTTTGTCATGCCTGGAAGGATAGACTCCTTTTAACTTTTAGCAAATGGCCGAAAGATATTTATGTCTCTTCAAAAAATGCCCCCCTGTGTTTTAACGGAGCTGATTTTACCATTCTTCAACCAGGGGATGGCAGAGCAAATCCTACAACCGCTATTGCGTCCTGGCATAACGAGATTCTTGTTTGGCAGGAAGAAAAGGGCGTAGATGGAGGATGTGTTACCTTATTTCAGGGGTATAATGCGCCTACCTTCGGCAAAAGAATCCTTTCAACCAAATTGGGGACTGCCTCATCAATTACCATGTGTGTTGTCGAGGGGGCTTTAACTTCCCTCAATAAAGAGCGCCCTGTGGTTAAGTTGGCTTTTTTTGAATCCAGATTAGGTGTTTTCGCTACGGATGGACAGTCTTTTGAGGGTATCAGTGATGACATTCAAAACTATTGGGACCCGACAGAAACGGAATGCGTGAACAGAGGGTATGCAACCCGCCATTGGATGGGCCACGATTCGAGCCGGAATGTTCTTTTAATGGGTATTGTCTCCGGTGTTTCCGCCACTGCCCCTGATATTTTCCCGGTTTATCATCTTAATTTTAATTCATGGACGTTTGATGACAGAGAGCAGTCGTTAACCTGCTTTGCAGAGGCAGAGGCAGGCACAGGAGCAGTTGAGGTTGTGCAGGCAGCAGGTATGACCGGATATGTAATGCAAATCAACACCGGAACCAACGACGTTACAACCGCCATCGATGCCCATGTCATTGTAGAACTTGACTGGTGGGGCATTAGACAGACCCTCGAAAAAGTATTTTTCAGAATGAACGTTCAATCTGCTGGAAATTGTACGGTTACGCCATACGAAAACGCTGTTGCCCAGACCGCCTTAACCAAGTCCATGACCGCAGATAAAACAAACGAACTGGTAAGGCGCTGGCTTTTAAATATCAAGCACACTGATGAGCATATGAGTCTTAAATTTGGCAATGCGGTAGCGAGTCAAAAACTTTCCCTGGTGGATCTCGTTATTGAATCAACGGAGGCTAAAGACCAGTGACCTTTCTGAATAAACATTCGAAGGTTGCAGATAATGAAAGCGGTATAAGGGCCGGTCTTTCTAACCGGAGTTATGAGGAGCAGGCGAGAACTCCGACGTTTAAGACTCAGGGGGAGGTTGTTGAATCAGAGCTTCCGCAACCGGCACCGGCAGGAGCTCCATACGAAGAATCTGAATACTGGTTCATGCCTCCAGCTGGTATCAATTGGGGTTTTGATTCTCCTGTGTTTGATGGCGGCCTTGATGATCCCGGCGAGCCATGGGATCTGCTCTTTATTGCGTGGACGAATGAGTGTTTTAACAGGGGCGAAACAACAAATATTGTCATCAAGGGCAATTACCCGATCACCGGCATAGCGGTCAAGGCACCGACTGTTGCTACTCTGGAAAAAACCATGGGCGAGGGACGGTATGACCTTGTT
>Ga0180433_10006474_pt1 | contig 15324 bp, 24 predicted proteins | sample SS_ome_8_FD_132980 | JGI IMG/M metagenome (GOLD analysis project Ga0180433, IMG submission 132980) | Hypersaline lake sediment archaeal communities from the Salton Sea, California, USA - SS_1_D_1 metaG | ecosystem: Environmental > Aquatic > Non-marine Saline and Alkaline > Hypersaline >... | reverse complement strand
TGTACCTAACGCCGTGTGCGACCAGGGCCCCCAGAGGAATGTCCAAATATTTGCTGGCTTTTTTTATGGTGGCGTTATCGTTGTACATGCAGAACATTATTACCCACTGGCCTCCACCCTCGTAGCTGATATGAGACCAACCAATTTCATGGTCGCATATCACGAAGGTGTGGAAAGGCAAGATGCGTTCGATCTCTTCAGAGTCATGCAGCTCCACGACATATTCTTCACGCTGTAACATGAACCCTTCATCACCGAGCTTATTTTTGTAACTGAACTTTTCTTCTACTTCACGGGGGATGAAGAAAAATGGCGTACGGTGTAAGGCTTCCGTGAATTCGTGTCCGTACAGCTTGTAGATGTGTTTTATCACATCATGATCGTGTCGCATGCTTTTCTCCCTTTCATGATGCGACCATCCCCAAGTAGGCGTTCACGCCTCTTGTGTGTCTGGTCCTTAATTTCTGATACCAGATAATCTCGGACATCACTGAATACAAACACCCAACGTTTTCCGATCTTGGCTCCGGGTAAATTCCCGGAGCCAACAAGTCCAAGAACAACGTCTTCTCCAGCTTTGAGGTATTCCTTTACTTGCTCCAAGTCCATGGAGTCGTCATCTTTGAATTGATTCATCCTTGAGCTCAATGCACGGTGGTTGGCCTATTACGCTCCATCTCAGCTAAGAATTCTTCCAGGTAATCTCTTAGAGCGAAGAACTGGACATCGTCTGCTGGGAGTTGTTTCAGCGTATCCCTGATCTGTTCTTCGGTGAGTAGGATTGAACAATCACCCCTGTCATCGAAGAACAGCGTGTATCTCAGATATCTAGTCATCGAACGGCATGAATACGTCAGGGTCCGAGGAGAACACCACTTCCCACGTTTCATCTCCATCGTGGTAGGAGAAGAAGGGGTATCCAAGTTCAGGGACCTTTCTGATGTGTCGTACTTCCTCGGTTGAATGAAACTTGGTGAAGTACTTCCACCAGTGGCTTCCGGCTGCATCTTGTCCATCGATCCTGGTCAAGAAAGTTCTCAACAGCAGCGCGGCGGTTTTGAAGTCTTTTTCGTAGACTGCCTGGGTGATAGGCCCTTCGAAATTACCCAAGCACGGAGCGTAATGCGCCAAGATGTGCGGGTGTGTTACGTCATAACCCCCGTTGAAATTGAATGGGGTGGAAGTCTGTGGCAACGCAGGTGCAAGGAGTACGTTGTTCGTCACCAAGTTGATCCGCACCTCTGTCTCATCGATGGGGATTTTCACTTTATCGTCGCTATCGAACCTTTCCCCAGCTTCATCGATGGCGTAGGAAAACATGATATTTTCCACCTCGGCTTTGACCGGATTAAACCGGAAATTAAGCCACGGACCTCGGCGGTTTTGAGTCAAGTATGCGGAGCCTTTAGCAACATCCGGGACGCTGTCCAGCTGTTGCTGTATGCTGGCGATGTCGAATTTACGGCGAACGATGAAATTTTCTTGTTCAAGAACCTGTAATGCCGACGACATGCGTCTTTTGGTATGGTTTATACTACTTTGACTCGTCGCTATCTGCATATCGAGGTCCGCATGGGCGCGTGACAGTTTTGGGTACAGGAGTGCTTGCCCCACCAATCTCTTCGCTTCTCCGGCGGCATCGCCCATGTGAGCACTGAGCAGGATGTCCATGTCGTTCAACAGGTTTTCTTGATTGATATCGGACACACCCCAGAGTTCAAGTGTCTTAAGATGGGCGCTCCTTTCATGCAGCCCTTTTAGCTCGTCTTCGGCTTTATCGATATAAATCCTGTCGCTTTGAATATCTGTTAATGCGGTATCGGCTGCTTCATTCTGAGCGATTACAGAGTTACGAAACTGCATTTTTCTCCTCCATATCTTTGTCGTAAGCCTGGGCGAGGGAGAAAACGGACTCAATCTCCTTATCGGTGGCGTTAAGCACTTCTTCCATGACTGTTTCAATGTCCATATTGTTCATGACCATTGTCTCGGCCCAGGTAGCGCTGATGTTGAAGGTTTCAGATATCGCCCAAGCCAATGCTTCGTCGTCGGGCCATTCGAAGCTGTAGCCGGTGTAGGCTCCCTCTTCCTCTTCTTCTTCCTCTTCCGCTTTTGCGTTAGCGTCGTAAACCTCTACCCCTGTATCCATATAGCCGGTATAGGGGTTGTACATGCTGACAACGCCTTTGGGCGGGGACTGTTTTTGAATGAAAGTCTTTTCTGAGACGTTTTCATCGATCATCTTTTTCACCCCTTCGACCTGCTCAGATGTCAGAGGCTCGACCCAGGGGGAGACGGCCACTTTTTGATGGAGCATGTTGTTCTTCACATCGAATACGTCCATCTTCACGTCGCCGCGTTTGTTGTGGATGCCGCGTAAGAAGAACTCCGAGGTATCCATTCCGGAGAGGTACTCCTCCAGCTGCTCTTCGTCTGTTCCTGAAGGCGACACGCCCATGTTGACGTGGGAGTGACCCCAGTACAGCAGCTTACTGACATCCTTGTTGTCACGTAGCAGCTCCATGATCAGGGCGCTATGGTCTTCAGGTTCGATGTCCGTGGTTACCCCGGATACGATTTGGGTTGGTACGAAGATTTCCGTAATAAGGTAGTCGGAACCTACACGGTCGACCAAGCCGAACCAGCCAACTTCTTTCTGGCAGTAGGCGACGATCAAATCGACGGTATGCCAAGCGGTTGGTGTGAAGAAAACTCGCGGAGTAGCCTGGGATTTCAGTGGTGATGACTTTGGTGTCATCGCGGTAGCATCGAAGCTGGTCTTTTTCGCTACGACGTTTGTTGTTGTTGCTTTGTTAGAAGCGGTGGCGGTAGTGGTCTTTTTGAAAGACTTGTTGTTCTTTTTGCTCATTTGAGATTCTCCGAGGCGAAAATGTTGGGGACCAGGAAGCCGTTGATCTTTGGGCTGACAGCTCCAGCGGCTTGTCGGCTGTTGATCATTTGCCAGACCGCGATATTGGCGAAGATGGCAGCGGTTGGGCCGACAGTGAGTGATGTACCGCATGCGCTTACTTCAGCTGCGTCATCGTCAATCAATGTGTCTTTCCAACCTTGCACTTCGTCAGGGTCATGAGGGTCGAAGGTCAGCACGTTGCCGTGGGTTGACGCCATCCGTACATCGATAACGGTTCGAACGTTTACGTTGTTTTCGAGGATGTCTTCCACGATCGTTTTTCGTTGTTCCATGCTGTCAACCAGCAGGAACACCGTGCCGCGCACGTAGCGGACAACGGATGTATCTTTCTCGAGTTTGGCTTCCAGAAAAACATACTCATCGTCTGGGTCGTGACCGGTTTTCGCTTTGAAGAAATTCATCATGCCTTCAACTTTTGAAAGCCCGAGGTCTTCGTAGTTGAAGATTTGGTTAGCGAGGTTGTGCAGCTCGATATGGTCAAAATCGATGAAGGTTACACGTTGCATCCCCAGTTCTATGAGGGATGCGCCTACGCGAGAGCCGATAGCGCCAACACCGATAACGGTTACGGGGGCTCTACGGATTTTCTCAGGCACAACTTCGTCGTGGCGTATGGTAGATACGGCCATGTTCACACTCCTTATTGCCAAGTTGAAAAACGCCCCCGAAGGGGCGTGCCCTGGTTAGTCTTCGCTTTCGTCGTCACCGCCGTGCTGAATTTCCATCAGCTCGACGATCAGCTTACGGGTCTTCTTCAGCTGCTTGATGTGCTTGGTAAGAACCGGGGAGTCGACATCGGCGTTTTTCAGACGCTTGATCTCGCCGTCGACAGTGGCGATGTAGTCCAGGAAGGTGTCAACGCTCATGCCTTCGACAGGGGTGCCGTCGATGTAGGTCATGTCCGTAACCTGTACCGAACGGACAGCGCCTTTGGCGCCTTTTGCCATGATAACGGCGTCGTTGTGGTTCAGGGTGGTGGTCAGGCTACCTGCGCGACCGTTGATTTCCGGGGTTTCGTTTTCCATCAATGAGGTGTTCGCTGCAGCCAGGGCGTCGGCGACGGTGGCGCCTGCGGGCAGGCTGACATCGAGTACCAGTCCGGGTGCACGAATAACTTTTACGGTAATGCTGTTCATTGGTTGTTAGCTCCTTGTGCTAGTGCGGCTAGGTTAAATACCTACTGAGAGTGCCGCTGTCTCTCAGTAAGAAAATTTATGCGACGAGTTCTTCGATTGTTTCCAGTGTTACTTCCGTATCGAAGTTCATCAGCTCTTCAACTTCGATGCGTACTTGGTCTGGATCGAGGTCTGTAACTTCGCTCTCTTCGATGATTCTCGGTGCGTCGAGTACGCGCATCTTTTTGCGAAGTTCGATACGAAGTTCTTGAGGGAGTGCCTGGAATTGAGCGTCTTCCAGCGCCAGGGCTTGGCGAAGTGTCGGAACGAGGTTGGCATCAATGATGATGTCGGTTTTTTCCAACTTTTCACGCATTTCCCTGTTTTCTGCTTCAAGTTTTTGGACTTGAGTTTTCAGGTACTCTGCGTGGTTTTTATGGCTTTCAACCACGCTGCCGAACACGGTTCCCAAAACTTCTGTCATGTCGCCGGGTTGAGCGAAGATGAGGTCGTTCATGACAATTTCGAAGTCGGTATTGTCAATCAGTTTACCCAGCACTTCGTCTTGAGACAGCATGTGGAGGTAATGCGTCCCGAGGTGTTCTTGCACCTCCTCCTTTTCGGCAGAGTCAATTTGATACATGAAATCGGATGGTGTGATTTCTATTTCCTCACCTTCTTCGTCGTATGCCCAGTAAGACATCAGATTCTCCTAATTACCAAGTTGTTAAATGTGTGAGGTAGGCAGCTACCTCTTTTCTTGAATAAAGCCGCAAGTTTTTTACTTGTTGCTGCGACTCCCACTGTTCAGGGGATTCAAGTATGAAAGCCCCTTTCGGTGTTCCTACAATGACTCTTACGTTCACTCCGTTGTTGAAACTTCGCTCTAACCAATCTATTTGGAGAGCGGTCAGTTTTGGCGTGAAAGCTCTTGCTGGTGTAGGTTCGATAAATTTGTACTCTACCCAAGCGATGGCCTTATCCCCTTCGTAATAGTCATCTGGGGTGCCTGAGTTGAATGGATTGTTTGTTTTTTCCTGGTGCACTTTCGAAGGCAAGTACTTATGTACCGACCTTCGGAAAGTGTTTTCTTTCTTAGTTGCCATGGATGTTGTTGAAGTAGTGCTGAAGGCAAAGCGCTTCGTACTTCGCATCATCCAGTGCGAAGTGGGCCACACCCTTCGGGATGTTTGGTTTCTTTTCGCCTGTCATCCGGTAATTCATGTCTTGCATGGTGCGGAGATCACGATGTTCCCAAAACGCCCAAGGGCTTTGGATTCCGCAATCCTGAAGCAGAGATTCCAGGATGATGTTGTCGAAGTTTTCACCATTACCCCACAAGACGGTGCCTTTTCCGATCCACTTCACCATTTCACGTAGGGTCTTTTCGACAGGCTGTCTGCCGGTAAGGAATGCGGCTTGTGTAGGTTCTCTATCTTGCTGTGTCCACCATTTAAAGGTGTCAAAGGTCACGCTTCTGCGCCATACGTCGATTTGTTCTTGTGCATCCAGGACAGCGTAAAAGTACCTGTCGGGGTCTTCGAGCGTATCGTAACTATCTTGCTCATCCGCATTCAGTTTCACGAGTGCAAGTGTGAGAATGACAGCGTCTTCACGGGTTCCCAGGGTTTCCAGGTCGCAGATGATGTCGGTGTACTCATTTCTCATGCCGCGTTCACCTTGGATTTCAGGAAGCTGAGATCGGGTTCTTTGAAATTCGGGCCTTTCAACAACTTTCCGTCTTCACGGAAGATTGGGTTGTTGTTTTCATCCAACTTGCTCATGTTGGATTCGTAGATGGCTCGCATTACGCGTTCGATGGGGAGCCCGTGTTCACACATTGCGCCTATTGCTACGACGACTAAGTCTCCAAGTGCATCAGCGATTTGTTCGATGTCTTCATCGAAGATTGCTTGTTTATATTCTTCCAACTCTTCTGTTAGGAGATGTACTTGTAAGCTGGAGCGGCTCTCGGACAACAGGGTAGGTTCGCGCTCCATGGGGAGCTGCATGCAGCCTCTCCAATAGCAAATATCGATAATCGGATTGCTCATAATCACTTCCGTGTGGTGTTAGACAAGTACTCGATAAAGATTTAGATCGAGTACTTTGTTGAATAGTCCCTAGCTTTTTGTGCCCAGCTGCTAGGGAAGCTGGCTTGGCAAACGCACAAGGGAGTCTATGACTCGATCAGAGTCGCCATTTTGGCCTCAGCTTTCGCCTGGGCGTTTACGGCTTTGATGTGCGCAGCTACAGCTTGGCGGTATACAGCACCGGTATCTTTCGAAGGTTCACCGATGAAAGCTTTTTGCGCTGCAACGACTTCGCGTTTCGCAGCGGCGGTCTCTTTCTTGAGTTCCTTGAGAGTGGCTTTGATCTCTTTCAGTTTTTCGGCATTGTTTGCCATGGGTTTACGCTCCTTATGGGTACGTGGTTTGTGATTCATGATTTCGGATGCTTCACGCGCCATTGAAATATCTCTCCTTCAATTCTTGGCGTTTTTCGTCAGCATGTAGCCGGGTCAGGCGGCTGATTGCCCTGCGCATAAGCACAGGGCGGCGTGAAGCCTGACTCTCCACTTCAAGTACGTGTTCGAGTTCCTCCCTGGTTAGGGAGTTAAGTATTTCTTCGAAGTCACGTACTGAAGTGAGAGCGATCCTCACTCGTTGCTTGTTCACGGTTACTTACGTGCGCGAGCACGACCGCGACCGCCACGAGCCCGGCTTTTTGCCTTTGGTGCTTCGTTGACGGTCATGTTGGGCTCCTGGGAGATCAAGCGGCGAGCTTCTTCACGACGTGCGGCGTGAACTTCCAGATTCTGATTTTCCTCGACTGAGGAGAACATCAGCTGTGCCCAGCTCTTTTCAGGATGGAATCCGACCTCCGTAACGACGCAGATCGGTGGAAGCCCGAAGTTCGCCGTTACGGTACTTACGTGGCCATCGAAGCTTTTCAAGCCAGTCGGGCTCACATCCAGGGTCATCATTGGAGCTTCAGGATTTCCATTTGCGGGAACAACCGCGAGAGTACGGGTGTTCTTGCATGCCTTGCCGTTGCCGTCAGACCCGAATTCGTTCATCGGGCAGTTGGCACAACTGTCTGCTTGGGGTTCCGGAGATTTCGGAGAAGGCTTCATGGCATCGATGATGTCGCCGATCGCGAAGCAGATAGGTGGTTGTGGGTTGTTCGGGTCCCACTTACCTTCGTAAAGTGCGTTCTTCGAAGTGAAGTCGATGATCACGCATTCCATGCTGCCATCAACAACTTCTCCGTTCGGCATTTCGAACACCTTGTCCGAGGTGCGGATACGTGTGGATTCGCCGGAGCCGACACGCTCCTGCATTTGAGAAGCTTCCTGACGGAGTTCTTCTTTAAGATTGGCTACGGCGGTAGTTTTACGCCGAGCGACTGCTTTTTTGGCCATATTGGGGTCTCCTTACGCTATGGCTGAAGGCTTACAGGTTTCGTAGCGATTTGATCGCTTCGCCTTCAATGATGAAGTGGTATTCGTTTTGCTCTTTCGTGTTTTCAATGCACTGAGTGCCAAAAGTGAAGCACCCGTCAATAAGGTGTTCTGTGATTCGGTGGGCAACAGGGTTGGTTACTACCAATCGCAGATTTCCGTCATTAAGCTTTTCAGATTCAACGAAGTGGAAATTTTCAAAGTTCATTTTTACCTCTTGTTAGGACTTTTTACGGAGATTGAGCTTTTCGACAGTTACTGTCTCCACGCCTGGAATCGCCCGTCCTTTGCGTTCTGCAAGGAGTTCTCGGTATGGGGCGCTATTCACGCGGCGTTGGTATAGGTAAAACGCATTGTTACGTTTTACGAATGCATTGAACTTATCCCAATCCTGTACGGAAGGGACTTGTTGGGATGAGAGGGTTACTGTACCTGCGGAGGTAGACGACTGTGTCAGGTCGTCTGATTTCAAATCTTCGATGATTTGAGATTCGAGGTTGCGTTGCTTTTCCGAAAGATCGTCTACTTGTTTTTGCAGTTCGCGTTTTTGATCGCGTACGTCGACAAGTTGCGCTATAAGATCGCCCTTTGAATAGATGGGCGTAGCGGCTGTTCCTTTAGCCATGATCACTCTCCTTATTACGTTGAATTGTATTAAGCTTAATGTTTGATGTCAATAAGCGGTGCGTTAATCTTTTTTGTACCTCATCTCCGTGTACCCTTTTGCCCCAAGTGGAAGGCCCTCAGCCCATGCAGGCTGGGTTGCCATAAGTGCGCTCAGTTTTGAATGGTGGTACTTCTTATAGGGCTTCTGACAAGTTAGTATCTCGTCGTGAACGCTGCCTACGATTTCAAATCCTGCTTGATCCACCAGCACCATGTCATGCGCGATGACTTCCCTGGCGGTTGCCTGCGTAGCGTTCTCCACCAATTTGCCGCCATAAGTGGGTATTTCGGTCCACTTTTTTTGATAGCTGTCCCAACCCATATAGGACAGTTTGCTTTCTTCCACTGCGGGGTCGTAGTAGGCGATTTCTCCGCCGCTGGGAAGAATGCAGAACAGGAAATCACCATCCATGATGTACTTCACCCGCCCCGCTGTGTACGGGGTTCCAGGGTCGAGAACAGCGTTGATAGCTGCTTCTTCGGAGTCGTCCCAGAACTGTTCGATGGGTTTGTTAGCTCTTCTCCAGGCGTCGACGATTTTAGTGCCTTCGCGCTTTGAGTATTCTTCTAAGCCATAACCCTTGGCCATCGCGTTAAGGGCCCGCCAACCGCCCTGGAATCCAAGTGCGAGTTCTGCGACCTTACCGGTTTGTCTTTCAGGCGATTCGCCATCTAGTTCTTCGTAGCTGATTCCGTAGATCGCGGCTGCGGCCACAAGGTACATGTCAATACCTTGTTCGATTTTATCCAGTTTATCCTGGAAGAAGCACAGCCAGGGCAACACCCTACCTTCGATACCGGACAAATCCGAGATCGACATGATTTGTCCTTTCGGTGCGCATATTGCGCCACGTAGCGCAGCTGCCAAGTAATAGAACGCCCATTCCGGGTGTTCTTCTTCCATGACCAGCTCTATGGCTTCTTCAGGGCTATACCCTCTTGGTGGTCGTATGAAGTTCTGAGGCTGTATCAATCGACCGGCCCAGCGTTTTGTTCGTTGAGCGCCGCTGTATTGAAGTGACCCACGTATGCGATCGTCGTCATCTGCACATACGAGGATTTTTTCGTATTTGCTGATGGAGCTCTTGGACACCATCTGTTTCCAGCCAAGTACTTTATGTACCTTGCTGTTTTTACGGACTTTGCCTAGCCACTCATCGACAGTGCTTTGCTGCAGGTTGGGTATTTCACAACCTTGTTCATGCAGCCATCCCAGTAGCTGTGCTCTTGAGTTGGCGTTTTCGATTTTTGCCACCCTCTCTATTTTAGAGAAGATGGCTGTCCGCTCTTTTTCCGCCATGATTAACGCTTTTTCACAAAGCTTGCGATCAATCGGAAGACCTCGGTCATTGATCTTTTGGTCTAACCGATACAGCTCCACCTCATGTTGAGGCATGGGGTACTTATCGAGGTACGTTTGAATCTCGTGTTCAGCGTCAGTGTCGCGGACGTTATAAGCGCAGAATCTTTCCCACTTTTCGGGCTCATGCTTTCGAGTGGTTCGAGTCCAGGGTTTATTTTTCGTAGGTTTACGTGGTTGGCAGAAGAGTTTGATAAGGTCTTTGCCTTCTTCAAGCTTTTTCTTGTCGATGCCTAAAGCAGCGCCGACTTGGCCCAGAGTACCAACAAAACCCAATGTGTAGGCGTGTGCCATAGTGCAATGGAACCTCTCAATGGGCAGTTCCATGTCAAGCACATGTTTAAGTATCAGGCGTTCGAAGGTTGCATTGAACGCTACTATGGTGATGTTTGGGTCTTCCAAAGCCCGACGAAGTCGTATTGGCATTGGTTTTTTCGTTGCATCCCAGTGAAGCGTTTTACCGTTACCAATTTTGAAAGACCCCATGAGAACTTCACAGGAGGGGTGTGCTGCGTACCGATATGCTCCCACTTTTGTTATGTCAAGTTCACAAAAGGTTTCCCAATCAAGATGCAGAAATTTTTTCTTTTTCACTTAGCATCCTTTCTATCTTTCCTTCCAAGCTGGAAATGGCTGCACGCAAGAGGGCTTCTTTGGCGGTGTACGCTATGACTTCGTAGCCGTAATCACCTACTGCGGTCCAGCGTTGTATATCAATGTTCCAAAGTAGTCCTATCTTGTGTTCTTCCAGTATGCGCTCGAAGACTGTCAGCTTTTCTACTGGAGGCTTGCGCTCCAGGTGCTTTTTAAGTCTTCGCAGTTTGTGAAGTTCCATTTCAATCTTGGTCATTAGCTTGAGTATTCCGCTACTTCAGCTTTTCGAAATTTCATCCATGCGCTGTATGCTGCGTGTTGGCGGTTGGGGTAGAGGTTCTTCGAGAACTTACCTTCGTGATACCACCTCCACCCTTTGCCGGTATGGATTAGTTCACCTGATACTGGGAAATATCCGTCTCGGTAAGGGACGGTGAACTCCCAGCAAGAGATTCCCGGCATTCTTTGTGATACGTTCGCAAAGAAGTCCTTGGGTACTACGCTGTTTGTCATGTGCGTTTCTCTTTTCGAAGCACCGCAGCGGCTAGCCATCCAGTGGCTATGCCAGCACCGGTAACAAGAATTGCGGTGCCTACTTCGAATATTGCTTTACCGATGAATGTAATGAGAACACCGCCGATCGTTGTGCCGATGACGCCTGCCAAGAATTTCTTTTTGGTGTCTTGTTTCATTACTGCTTTCCTCGTTTTGCTTTGCGTTTGGCCAGTGCTGTGTCATGCAGGGTTTTGCGCCACAGCTTGAAATCACGCTGTACTTCTATGGCGAAGGCTTGTTTCCCGAATTCGGTTGCGTGAACTTTCCCCCTTCTTAAGTGGACCCATTTGCGAGTGAGTAGCGATGCCAGGGTTGCAGTGTGGATTTGTTGCAATTCAACTGGGTTGGCTTTCAAGCGATACATTGCTGCTTTTTGCCGTTTTGAAAGCGTCATGAACTCTCCTTATTTATCTGAAAGTAGGTCAAGCAGGCCCACCATTTTTGCATTTGCGTCGTTTAACTTTTTATAAACGAGTCCTTCCACGGTGCCTGCGGCTTTTATCAATAGTGTTTCGGTCTTTTGCGTCTGACCTCCACGATAAATCCGATGATTACCTTGTTTCAGAAAGTCGGGGCGGTAAATGGGCGAAGACCAAATGGTGCGTGTGCCTCGAGTAAGTGTAAGACCATGTGCTCCTGTTTGTGGGTGCATGAATAGGGTTTGGTACTCACCTTCTTGGTAAGCATGCACGATGTCTCTGCGTTTTTTGGTAGGCACTGCGCCATCAATAACTTCGAATGCAACTTTTCGTTTTTTAGCGGTTTCTATCAGCTGGTTTTTCTGATGAGACCAGTTGAAGAAAACCACGCTGTGATCAACTTCAGTAGCAAGGTCAAGAATTAGCTCATACCTACCGGTGTCGATTAGCTTGTAGTCTTCAGAATCTTCGCCTTCACCGGTATACACTGCGCCTGAAGCGATTTGCAGTAACTTAGTACGCAGCACTGCGGCGTTAGCTGCTTTAACCTTTTTACCGTCTTTGAAAGCCAGGAGTGCTTGTTGCTCCATGGCTTTATACGCTTTAATCATTTTTGCGCTTGGGTGATATGTGACCGTGCGTGAATAGTTTTCAGGCACGTCCATGACTTCTTCGAAAGCGTGGCGTATGGAAATATCGCTGAGGATGCTGGCAACAGCTTCGATAGCCCCTTCTTTTTCTATCCAATCCAGCGCGGTTTTGCCACGACCTATTGAGATTTCTTTTGCTTCGTGGGTTGTTGCGCGGAAGCGGAAGAAATTATTCCCCAAGTGTTTGCCATCATCGATAAGACGCACTTGATTCCAGGCTTCAAGTACGCGACCTGAAGTCAGCGTTCCGTTCAAGCCTGAGCGATAAGTGAATGTGTCGTGTTGGAGGATTTTGTCCAGGGCTTTTGATCGAGCGCTGGTGCGGTGTTTGAATGAGATGAGCTCATCAATGATGATTGTGTCGAATTTCTTGAAAAAGTTTTTGGGTTGTTTCACTAGCCAGTTAACCGCATCCACGTTAGTGATGTAGATGTCGGCTTTAGCATCGAAGGCTTTCTGGCGATTTTCTGCATAAGCCACACTGACCATCATGTCAGGGGTGTACTTATAGGCATCATCTGCCCAAGCAGTTTCAAGAAGACTTTTTGGAGCGAGCACTAAAGCTGCTAGCGATCCCGATCGGCGTCTTTCGGCGAACAGCTCGAGTTGGACGCGTGTTTTGGCTGTTCCTGGGTCGCTTAGGTCGAGATGTCTTGGCAGGTTTTTTAGAAACTCTAGGCTTTCTTTTTGGTGATCCCACAGCGGAGGTATCGACGCTTTGATTCTTGGGTGGAGTTCTCTTTTTGGGGCCGAGGCCGGTTGGCGATTTTTTCTCGACTTCGTTGCGGTAGGCTTTGCTTTCAGCTTCTTTTTTGTTCTTGAACGGGACGGTGCTGCAGGCGCCTTTGTGCGCTTTGAGAACTGACTTGCCAAGTTTGAGTTGCCAGTGCGTGCCATGGTCTTCGACTATCCTTGCTGCAAATGGGGGGTTCTTGGCATTTTCTTCTTTGAATCTTTGAAAACACCAAACCCAGTAGCCAGCGTATTCAAATTTTTTGGTCATTAGAAGAAGCCGAACCAAATACCGAAACCGTGAATTACACCGATTGGAAACATGATCGCTCCAGCGATCAGGAACCCCCACGATTCTTCAGACAGGCATACAAATACATGAGTAAACCAAGCGGCAAAACAAGCAATCGCAAAGGAGATAAGTATGAGTCCCGCAATCTCTTCACTGCTGATATATCCTTTTTCATTTTTCATCGTCGTTCCTATTTCAAGTGAATTTGTGCCTCGGATACATATGGGGAGGGAGATATCCGAGGGCTAACCGTTTGGGTCAGGTGGTTTCTACCTGCGGGAAGTTTATGCCTGGGACGCCCATACACCACCGCGTACCCAGGACTAGCTTTCGAGCTTTTGATTAGCTCAGGTGCTTCTCCCGAGGTAAGGAGAGTTCGCAGTCATTGGGTGCTTCATGTACGCCAGCTGCTTTTGCCGCTTCTGTGTACGCTTTTCTTCGCCTATTGAAGGAATCTCGAAACGTTCTTTGCCAAGCTTGTATTGCTTGAAGAAACGTTTTGGAATAGCGAATTCCTGATTTGTACGTTCGGCAATTTTGCCGAGGTGGTAGTAGGACTGTTCGCGTTGCGAGGTTTTACTCATAGTTAACTCTCCTTATTGATTGGTGCCCAACACTGCAATGTTGGGACTAGCCGTCCGTGGCTTCTTCGGCTGAATCACCCCCAGGACAGAGAAAGGAAAAACCTGTCAGGCTTCAGCTGCGGAGCGTTTTTCGTTCCTGGCCCACCTCTCCGCTGGGGCCGCCCTCACTCACGCAGAGTGGCTATTGCATCAAGAAAGAGAAAATCTCCATCTTGTACGTTTTTCCAAGTTTTATAATTGGCAACATCCCAGATAGTTGATTTCGACATGCCAGTCATCCATCGAATGGCTACATGCGGGAACCCTATGCTGTCCAGGAATCGGATTGCTTGGACTTTTTCAATAGTAAGCTCTTTACGTGGCATTAGCTGACTCCGAACTTACAGGCACCATTTTTATTCACCCACTTGTTGGAATATTCCTGCGGTGAATATGGGCAGAAGCGGCAAGTATGCCCGTTAGGTTTTGCTTTGAAGTTTGTGCAGTCAGTCATTGCATGTAAGCGTGTATCAAAATTCTTAAAGAATCTGAGCCCTTGCTTACGAGTCAGCTCCATGTTGCTGATGTCTTTTTGATCCAAGTACCAGAATTCACCTTTTGTCAGCTCAATTTCTGGATAGCGCATGAAGGTGCTGATTATGTACAACTGATTCTGTTGTGCATGTTTTACTTCGTTGCCGTATTTCTTACCGGTCTTGTAGTCCACTACCAGGGCGTAGTCGGGGGCTATCATGACTTTCAGATCAAGCTTTACTCGCAGCCAGATATTGTCCCAATCATCGTCTGCGACGATATTCCACTCATCGTCGAAGCACCACAGTTGTTCCATTTCAATCTGATCTGGCGCTTTTTTGAACCAGTCGCGCAGATGGGTGAACTCGGGCATGAACGCCTGCATTTCACGGATAGGCTCTTGCTCTCCACGGACATAGAGTTCACAGCTATCGTGGACCCGTGAGCCTCTGTCATTGGCGTGTTCTCCGCCTTTAGGTGGGGTAGGTCTTGGAAGCTCCGGAACCCGCTCTACGTAAGCGAGATAGGCCCTGTAGGGGCATTCTTCGAAGACTTGAAGGCGGGAAAAGCTGGTGGATTGAATCCGTTCGGCCATGGTCACTTCCTTGTGAATTGGAAGTTTAATCAGAACATATAGTTCGGTTTAAGTCAATCAGAAGAAGGGCTGCGCCTGGATTAAATCATGTGCCCATTGTTTTTTGCTTATGGCGATGGGAATTCCGTATTGATTCAGTTCCCAGTGGCAGTAATGCGATTCCTGAGAGTCTTCTGTTGAGGTGCTGCTGAGTTCTTTATAAGGTTCGGAATGGAATGCTGGGTTTTTCATTGTTCTATGAACTCTGCTGTTATAAGTTTCCCTTCAAGTAGTTTGCGTGCTTCGTTTACCTGTTTGCGCGAAGCTCTCCCCAAGTGGAGATACACTTGATTTTCTTCGTTATCCGCATGTTGGGGTTTCAGCAATATTTTCCAATCACAGATAGCTTCATCGCTGTTGATACGGATAAGTGCTTCGTTCTGTACTTCTTCTAAAAGCTTTGAAATTTCTCTGTTGGAGTATTTTTTCAAATTACGTTTAAAAAACATTATCAATCCCTTGGTTCTAAACGTTGACGGGTAAATTCTCCGCTGGGGGATTTCCAATTTTTTCTGGCGAGTTCAACTACGGGCAGTATTTTTCTGAACTCGTTCATGTAGCTATCAGCTACGCCGAGTCGAGTTGTCCTACTGCCGTTGTAAGGTCCACGCTTTTTTGGTCTCGGGCATTTTGTGCACTTGATTCCACTTTGTGATATGGAATCCTCGCGAACGCCTTCATGGATTGTTCCGCATTCCAGGCATTTTACGGTGTAGCGGTGATATTTACGTTGTCCTGGGCGACCGATGAAACCGTCGTAGGCTATGATGTAGCGGTTGCGTACTTGTCGTTTTTCAGAGTATTTAGGTTGAGCT
>Ga0180433_10006472_pt1 | contig 15327 bp, 10 predicted proteins | sample SS_ome_8_FD_132980 | JGI IMG/M metagenome (GOLD analysis project Ga0180433, IMG submission 132980) | Hypersaline lake sediment archaeal communities from the Salton Sea, California, USA - SS_1_D_1 metaG | ecosystem: Environmental > Aquatic > Non-marine Saline and Alkaline > Hypersaline >... | reverse complement strand
AGAGCACCGTCATCCCGCTTTCTTCTGGTCATGAAGGCGGTGGGGTATTTATCTTTTACCGTAAGTTTTATATACGGGTAGGATTTGTCATCTTTCAGGTCGAAGTTATATCTCGGTTGTTCCTTTTTTATAAGATTATTCTCCAGGAGCAGAGCCTCCATCTCGCTTTCAGTTACGATAAATTCGATATCGGCAATCTTTGAGATCATGTAATCGGTCCTGGGGCTGCCGGTGCCGCTCTTTCGGAAATATGACGCCACGCGGTCTCGCAGCACAGCAGCCTTGCCGATATATATCTTTTCTCCATTTTTATCTTTAAAAATATAAACGCCGGCTCGGCGAGGAATCTCTTTTGTTCTTTGAAGAAGTTTATCTTTGAGGGATTGCATTTTTCGGTTGCTTTATTCTTCGGAGTAGAATTCGTACTTAAAATTCGGTTCGATCAGAAGTATCACCTCTTCAAGAAGGTTACCCCACTGTTTTACAAATTTCTCGTAAAACTTCTTATGCTGTACTTTGATCAGGTGAACTCCGTTTTCGTACTTGTAGTAGCTGGACGGCTTTAGCCATGTATTATATGTCATGTTATCGAGGAGGATATGCATCTGCTTCAGGACCTGCTGCCAGATTTCATGTCCGCGCTGTTCCTCCGGACTGAGATCTTTTCTTTCGGTTTCGGTATGCTTCGTCTCTTCTGTTTTGTTCTTAAACTCGCTTACGTGGTATTTACCTTCATCAGGTTGGTCAAGTTCGTCTCGCAGCCTGTCATCCGCTGCACTTTTCCGCTCTTCCTCAGAGGAACGAGCGACAGCCGGCATAACATCACCTCCGGAGATTTTTTCCTGCGTCCGCTCATCACCGCTCTTATCAGAAGAGGTTTTTCCGCTTAACTCGTCTCTGAAGCTGTTGAAATCAAAACCTCTATCAATCTTCTCCGTCTCATCTCTATCTTTCTGTTGTGGGGTGCGGGAGTCGGTAGAGCCGGGGCTTCCCAGTCTATCCACCGCATCATCTATCCTTTTATCCAGGATATCTTCCTGCTCTGCAGTATGCTCCTTTTTTCTCTCTTCCAACAGCTCGTCCGCTTGATACATGGTCGTTCTGTACTGAGATGTAATTGGTTTTATCTCCTTATCCATCTGTTTCTCTTCGTATACCGGCGAGGCGGTCTTATCAACCTCTCGTTCATCAAAAAATTCAATACCCGTCTCTTCACGTCTTTCAATTTTGAGGGATGGTTTTTTCTGCCGGGTCTCTACTTCGGGTTTCCGGGAAGCAGGTTTTTGAGCCTGCTCGGTTAGTTTCAGTTTCAGCGAATACAGCAGTCTTACGCTGCCGTCGGCTTCTGTTTTCTTTGAAACTCTCAAGAATCCTTTTTTAACGAGCGACGCCAGTGTAACCCTGATGATATTATGTGTGGCTTTCTGAGTATCAGTTAGATTTTCCGTGGCGGAGATGAATTTTCTGAGAACCGTGTTTTCATCCATATATCTTTTTGGGGTAACGGAGTAGAGATTATGGAAGAAGTATATCAGCATACGTATTTCCCATGCTGTAAGGTGGAACATCTCCTCGCGGACGAATTCGAACGGTAGAATCGTATGTTTAAGATGGCAGAATCCTTCGAATCTTTCTTCTTTATCCTCATTCATTGGTATCACCATTGATATTATATTTTTTCATCTTTCGGTACAGGCTTGTCCTCTCTATTCCTAATGCCCCGGCTGTCTCACCAATATTATAATTATTTGAATTTAACATATTTATTATAAACTTTTTTTCAAAATTTTCCATTGCAGCTTTTAGCGTGGAGTGGTTAAAGAAGCCGCCCTCCGGTTCAGCAGACATTTTAAAAAGATTCCTGACTACGTTTTCATCAACCTCTTTAGCGGAGTGCATTATATATATTCTTTCTATTATATTTCTAAGTTCTCGGACGTTTCCCGGCCAATCGTAAGCGGATAGAATCTCCATGGCGGAAGGTTTAAAATTTTTGCTGTCTTCTCCATACCTTTTGCTGAAATATTTCTGGTAGTAGTTGATAAGCAGCGGTATATCCTCTTTTCTAAACCTGAGAGGGGGGATATATAGAGGAAGTACATTTAAGCGAAAATAAAGGTCCTGGCGAAAATTACCTTCGGATATCATTTTTTCAATATTCTTATTAGTTGCGGTTATCACTCTCACGTCGACCGGGATGGTCCTGAGGTCACCGACCGGCTGTATCGCCTCTTCCTCCAGCACTCGGAGCACCTTTGCCTGAGTTTTAAGAGACATATCCCCTATTTCATCCAGAAATAGAGTTCCACCGTCCGCCTGCTCGAATTTTCCAACTTTATCCTCGGCAGCACCGGTAAACGCTCCCTTTTTGTGCCCAAACAGCTCGCTCTCGATGAGTTCATCCGGAATAGCGGCGCAGTTTACAGCCACGAACGGCTTGGACGATCGCTCGGACAGTTTATGAATAAGCCGTGCTACCAGCTCCTTTCCGGTTCCGTTTTCGCCGAACAGGATGATCCTCCCCTCCGATGGTGCAGCCCGTTCTATTTTCTGACGCAGTTCGTTCATCGCCTCGCTTTCGCCGACCATAATGAATTTTTCGTCCTCGCTCTCGCGGAAAAATCTTACCTCTCTCTTAAGCCGGCGCTGTTTAAGGGCATTTCGGGTGATGATCATGGTCTTTTCCAGGTCTAAAGGTTTTTCTATAAAATCGAATGCGCCCAGCTTCGTCGTTTTTACCGCTGTTTCAACGTTACCGTGTCCTGAGATAACCACTACCTCTATGTCCGGATCTATCTTCTTGATCTCTTCAAGCGTCTCCACCCCGTCCATTCCGGGCAGCCAGATGTCCAGTAGTATAAGAGAATAGCGTTCCCGTTTTATCCTGGAGATTCCCTCTTCGCCTGTTGAAGCGGTATCAACGGAGAAATTTTCGTCCTTAAAAATCGCCGTAAGTGATTTTCTTATTCCCTCTTCATCATCAATTATAAGAATTCTATCCGAAGACACCTCAATCACCTCCGGGCAGATGTATTGTAACGATTGTACCTTTCGGTTTATTCTTTGTCAGGCTAATGCTACCTCCGTGATCGGCGATTATTTTACTAACAATTGCCAGCCCCAGCCCGGTGCCCTTCTTTTTACTTGAAAAATACGGCACAAATATCTTGTCCCTCTCCTCCTCTTTGATCCCTTTCCCCTGGTCGGAGATAATCAGCTCTATTCCGTTGTCCGAATCCGCCTTTGTGGCAATCGATATAGTACCCGGTCCCGCTTCCTCCATAGATTCTATGGCGTTATCGATCAGGTTTCGTATTGCCCTCTTCATCTGCTCCGGGTCCATCAATATTTTGGGGATTTTACCCAATCTCAGATTAATTTCTATCCCATTTTGGAGTTCGTCATATGCAGCATAGGCATTTTTTACCACCCGGTTGAGTTGATATTTCATCAGGTTCAGTTCCGGCATCCTTGCAAACAGGCTGAACTCGTCCACCAGCCTTTTCAGCGTCCCCACCTCCTCGAGGATAGTCTCGGTCGATTCTTTAATTAAAGATCGCTCTGCATCCGCTGCACTCCGCCTTGAAGACAGTTTTTTCTTCAGCCGCTGTGCGGAGAGCTGGATCGGGGTGAGTGGATTCTTTATTTCATGTGCAATCCTGCGTGCCACCTCCCGCCATGCGGCGAGCTTCTGTGCTCTGCTGAGCTCGGTAAGGTCCTCCAGCACCATGACTGCTCCTAAATAATTATCCTGCCAGTCTCTTAGCGGTGAGCAGGTGACGGAGATTTTTTTAAGGTCCTGCTCCGGGCGGATTTCGATGATGCGAGAGATCGTTTTCTGCTTTTTTCTGTTGATCGAGCTGAAGATATTTTTAATTTCTGAGAGAACCGTGCTTCTGAAGAGAGTAATATAGTTAATTCCTATCACGGCATCTGCGTCCAGCGCCAGCATTGTGGAGGCAGCCTCGTTAATCGTGCTTACTTTGCCTTCGGTGTCTATCGAGATTATCCCCGCCGGGCTGTAGCGAAGGACGGTTTCGATGTAGTGAAATTGTTCTTCCAGTGCCTGGTGGCTCTGCTGAAGCCTGAGATTTGATTCCTCGTATCTCTGTTTGCTTATCTGCAGCTCCTCGCTCATGTTATTGAATGAATCCACAAGCGTCTGCAGTTCATCGCTCGCTTTCATGTTTACACGGTAATTTAGATTCCCGGCGCTTATCTGGTTTGTTCCCTCCACCAGTCCTTTAATGGGATTGGTTATCTCTCTTGCCAGCCGGAGCCCGTACCAGGAAGCGCTGAATAGCAGTATTAACGTAATCATGGATAGGAGCATTATATTTGAGGTTTTTATATTAACCTTCTGTCGTTTTGTTTCCAGGTAGTCGCTGTAAAAACGTTGAGATTGCTGAACGAGGGCTGAGATTTTTTCAGGTATTATAGTTGACGCAACGACTACTCCGACCGGTTTTGAATTCTCCTCTCGTGTGAGATACAGCGGATAACCGGCAGAGACGATAAGCCTGCCGTCATATATATTATGATAGGCGAACTGTTCACCCCTGAGGGCCCTGTCTATCTGATCGGAGGGGAATGTTATCGCAAGCTCCTGGTTTGCCTTGTCCGCGTAGAGCGGCTCAATCTGCTTTCCGGTTATAAAGAAAAAATGCAGCAGGTCTATTCGGAATCTATTTATTAATTCGTTAGACCGTTTGTAAAGTTCATCCTTCGATTCGAGCAGGTTCTCTTCGTATATGATATTAGACAGCTGGCGAGCGAAGCTCTCTATATCGCTTATCTCCTTTTTAATCATCTCTCGTATCAATTTGGATGAATTATTGTTGATCACCTCAACCGGCTGACTGAACCACTGATCAACATTGGTGGATATAATATCGCTGGCAATAATAAAAAGGAAAAGCGTCGGAACGAGCGTAAGCATCGTGAAAATAAGAATTAGCCTGGTGCTGAATTTGGAACCCGGTATCTTCCGTCCCCTCTCCTGGATTAATTTGGTGATATTTCTGAAAAGCATCAGGAGAAAAGCGATAAGGAGAAGGATATTTATGTATATGATCGCATATATTACCACCGTGTTCGAGATGTACTTTACAGTGAAGCTGGTGGACGGCTGCATGAGGATGCCGACGGATAAGAACAATAAAAACGCCAGCAGCAGAAGAAAGAATAGTGTTCCTCGCTTTTTTAAACGCTGTTTTCTTCGATTGAGATCATCTAATGGCATAATTCATTCACTTGAAATCTTATCTTATTAGATTTTAATTCATTTCAAGCATCTATACAAGCGGTAATACAGTCGGTATTTCTCCCACCTGTGAGAGGGGCACGCCTGCAGCCGCGAAGATTCTTCAGAGGTTTCCCTCCGAGAGTTCTCTTCAGAATGACACATCCGATCTGTCGTTCTGAGGTAGTCCCCCGAAGGAAAACCACGGAAGAATCTTTAACCGATTTTGCAGTCATCTGTCTTCAGATTGCTGCCGGAACTTTTTACCCACAAGGAATAATAAACGAAGACCCCGCAACTGACGCTATCGCTCCATGCGGGGTGACAGGCATTAATAAAACGTTCCAGATACGATGGAGAACATGGTCTCCGGCGGGGCATTAAGCATATTTATAAGATTCCGTGTATGGCTTCCCTGAATGCTTGCCTACGGAATGACGCCGCGGGTGCGGGTGTGTCGCAGACCGCATGCACCCACGAATTAGAGCTTTGTGTTCTCAGTGGTAGAAGTATTAACCGCTCCCGCTGTTAGGCACACTTCATACATCACAAACCGAGGATCGATTTCAGATATGGAGTGTACTCATCCTGACTTTCGTAAATAATTACAGGCGGTTCGATCACGGTTTCCCTGGTTGAATTTTTTACGGCTTTAATCAGGAAGAGGTTTGCGGACTCGTCCTCTCCGGGGTGTACGAAACGGAGACGCTCTATATGATAGCCACGCTTTCCCATCTCTACTATCAATTCATCCAGTCGGAAAGGATGATATATCATATATAACGCACCATTCTTTACGGAGAGAGACGCGGCGGCATCTATCACTTCGCTTAGAGAACAGGCTATCTCGTGCCTTGCAATTGCCTTTTCCGATTTCGGATTTATCCTCCCGGTTCCCGGTTTCCTATACGGAGGATTACTTATCACGGCATCGAAGCGAAGTCGCCTTCCCTTCCCTGCCATGCTTCTGAAATCCCCACTAATTATTCTTATGTTCGCTTCAATCCGGTTCAATACCACATTCTTAGCTGCATTTGCCGCCATCTGTTTTTGGATCTCGATCCCGGTAATGTTCTTATATCCACGCTCTTTAGCCAGTATAATCGGTATTATTCCGCAGCCGGTTCCCAGATCGACTATCCTATTATCCACCGGTTCATCAATGAAATCCGCCAGCAGCACCGCATCGACCGAGAATCTATACCCCTCCCTGCTCTGGATAATTTTTATCCTGCCCTGCAGGAATTCAGTTATTCGATTATCCTCGGTCATATCCATCACTTACAAATAAAAAACAAGATATCACACCGCTTTTGAATTGACAAAGCCAAAAGGTATTCCACTGAAAAAATCAATAAAAATGAAAAACAGCTTGACGGACCGGAATAATTAACTATAATAGAATATTAGAACATTATGTTCAATTAGTCGAGGAGCTGAGCATGAGAGATCAAGAGCAGAACAAAATACAGGATGCGAACGAAAATGATTTCAGGGAGATCGTTATAGAGGCGGCGAGGAAGATATTTGCTCGATTCGGCTTTTCCAAAACCACCATGGACGACATCAGCCATGCAGTCCGAAAAGGCAAAAGCTCCCTGTATTACTACTTCAAGAGCAAGGAGGATATCTTCAAAGCCGTAGCGGAGAAGGAGATCCAGATGATGAGGGATGAGATGGGGGCTATATTAGCAAAAGCAAACTCCGCTCAGGAAAAAATACGGGCGTACATCATCAATAGATTGCGCATGTTTAAAAGATTCCTCAATCTCTACAACGTTCTGAGAGACGAATACCTGGAGAACTACGCATTCATAGAAAAGATGAGGGAAAGCTACGACCAGGAGGAGCAGCGGATGATAAGCGGGATATTAAAGGAAGGGGTAGAAAACGGAAGATTCAACATCAAGGATTTAGACCTCACCGCCAACGCCATAATTATAGCGCTCAAGGGGTACGAGCAATCCTGGGCATTTGAGGACAATACAGAAAAAATCGAGGAGAATATGGATACACTTCTGGATGTCATGTTCTACGGCATAGTAACCAGATAATTTTTTTACCGTTCTTTCGAATATATAACCAATCTGGTCGAATAGTCTAACAGCCGTTTGTACGACAAGAGAGAGAAATAAATGAAGAAAATAACAGAAATAATATTCAGATTTAAGATAACGATCACCATAATTGTAGTAATAATATTCATAATAAGCATCTTCTGGCTCACCAGGCTCGAATCAAACAACGACATGGTCTCCTTCCTCTCGCAGGACGATCCGGATGTAATCCTGCTGAACGAAACCGGAGAGAAATTCGGCTCCAACTACATGATAATGATAGCCGTCGAGACGGACGATATTTTTACACACCGAAACTTGAACTTGATAAAAGAAATAACCGAAAAGATTGAAGTGCTCAGCGGCGTTGAGCATACGGTCAGCCTAACGAACATCTTGGATATACGCAAAATCCCGGGCGGCCTGGAAGTGAGCCAGCTAATAGATGAGGACTCCATACCAGGGGACAAACAGCAGCTTGAAAAGCTGCGGAGCTACATCCTGTCCAAAGAGATGTACAGGGGAACAATTATCAACGACGGCGGTAATGCCGCCCTGATTATAGTACGCCTGAGGACCAGCGCGGACAAGGAAATGATTTCACAAAAGTGCGAAAAGATAGTACACAACGCCGTTAAAGGGATGAAAGATACGAAGGCGTATTTCTCCGGAATGCCGATGTGGATTTATCACGCCAATAAACTGATGTTGAATGATCTCTCATTCCTCACGCCGCTGGTGGCACTGCTAATTATAACCATACTGTACCTGGGCTTCAGGTCATTCAGGGGTGTGGTTCTGCCGTTCTCCACCGTCATTCTGGCTACTGCGTTTTCACTCGGGATGATGAGCCTTTTCGGTATTGAACTTACGCTTCTCTCCGCCGCTCTGCCGGTTGTCCTGCTTTCCACAGGTACGGCATACGGCATTCATCTGCTCAATGCAGACCGGGAAGTAACCATGATGGGAGTAAAAAAGCCGAGAAGAAGGGTAGAGCTCGCTCTTGATAAGGTAGGTATTGCAATACTGCTCTCCGCGCTGACCACCATGTTCGGCTTCACCTCGCTCGTTACTGCGAATATAATTCCCATCAGGGAATTCGGCGGTTTCATTTCCGTCGGAATATTCTATGCTTTGTTTGTTACTCTTTGTTTTATTCCGATCATACTTAAAACCTGGAGTAATAAAAAAGCCGCTAAAAAAGGAATGAAGGATAATATCGGAAGGGAACATGGCATTTCCGGTGGAGACCGTGGAATATTGATAAAACTGGCTAATTTTTCCGTTAAGCATTCGTACAAGATAATAGCAGTCGCCATCGCAGTTGTGATTATAAGTGCGATAATGATTCCGAGAATCAAAACTGAGGTCAATATGTCCAGGTACTTCCCCGAGGACAGCGTCATCAGGCGAGCGGAACGACTGCTGGAGAGGGAGTTTGCCGGTTCGAATCCGGTGGTGGTCGATATTCGTACGGAGAACGTAAAGCATCCCGCCGTGCTCAGACTGACACAGCGGCTGCAGAAAAGATTGAGAGCCACAGAGCATATAAAGAATTTGCGGTCGGTCGCCGATTACATAATGGAGATGAATTTCATCATGAATAATCACCGGGTTACACCTAATACGGTCTATGGTGTGGAAAACCTGTGGCTTTTCATCGAGGGGAAAAAGGAATTAAGCCAGGTAGTCGGAGAGCACAAAGAAGAGGCGATAATCCAGGGAATAGTGGACAGCAGCAGCTCGAAAGTTCTGGATGCGGTGGCAAAGGAAGTTGAGATAATTTTGAAATCCACTCCCGGCAGTTTGTCACAGATCGAAACTGACTCCCTGAACGAGGAACAGAGAGCTGTACTATGGGAGTTATACACTCCTTTCGTTTTAGAGGAGATAGAGTATGATCTGAAATATGCCGATATAAAAATAATCGATAAAAATAAAATAGAATCCAACCTGATAGAAAAGGCGGCAGATGCAAATACTCCATTAAAATATTCTGATGCCGAAGTTCGCAGCGCCCTGAGCAAATACCTCTCCTCAGAGATTGCGGAAATATCTTTTGACAGTGAAGAGAACGTGAAAGCTTTGATATCAGAAATTATGAATATGAGTGAATGGAGTATAAACGAAGTTAAAAAAATAATCCGCCGCAGAGCTCCCCGATGGATACTAAAGGACGATCCACCGGCCATAGACGCCCTTGCAGAATCGCTTCAGGCTCAGCGTACTGCTGCTCTCCGGAATGCAAAAGTCGATTGGATGCTGGAGACGGTCTCCGTAAACGTCGAGCCGGCGCTCGAGACAGCAGATAATATTACGATTCAACGTCTAAAGGGAGACCTTTTCGAGTTGACCGAAGATAAGATATGGATTCCCGCCTGGATGTACGAGCAGGTATTGAACGAAAAGCCGGATAACATCATAGAAGTAGAACTACGGCAAACCGGTACCGCTAAAATCTCCTCAAACATTTTCAACAGACTTGTAACAAGTGTATTTGAAAGCCTTGGAATTGCGTTGTTCCTGGTATTCATTCTACTCTCTATACAGTTCAGATCGGTAATCGGCGGATTGATCTCCATGGTGCCGATTGCATTTACAATTATATGTAATTTCTGCGTGATGGGTTTATTCGGCATCCCGCTGGACGTGGCGACCGCCATGATCGCCGGAGTAGCTATAGGTATAGGTATAGACTATACCATACACATTAAGACAAGATTTAAGAAGGAATTTTCGGAATCAGGCGATATAAAAAAAGCGCTATGTGCAACTATAACCACCGCCGGCAGAGCGGTACTGATAAATACAATCGCCGTGATGATGGGATTTTTAGTCCTGCTTCTTTCCGAGTTCGAGCCGATCCGACGGTTTGGCTACCTCACCGCTCTTACCATGTTCGTCAGCGCCCTCGGGGCAATAGTGTTGTTCTCTTCGATAGTAATCATAGCGAAACCGAAATTCCTGCTTAAGATTAACAAAAAAAACTAACTAAAATTTTAAAGGAGAGACACTATGAGCAGAAAAAATTCAGTCAAGATTTTAACAATATTTTTGATAGCATCTTTTCTATCAGTAAATGCATTCGCGGACAAAGCGGATGAATATCTGAAAAAAATGGAATCGGTTCTGAACCAGGGAAAAGATGCGACCTTTATCATGAAAACCGTTCTTATCAGCAGTGACGGCAGGACTAAAGAGAGAGTGATGAAGGCATACAGAAAAGGGGACAAGAAAATATTCTTCTTTCTCTCTCCGCCCGGCGTGGAGGGGGTGGCGTTTCTCTCCCTGGCGGAAGATATGATGTACCTTTACATGCCGGCGTTTAAGAAAGTCCGCCGCATAGCATCATCCGCTAAAAATCAGAACTTCATGGGCACTGATCTATCCTATGAAGACCTGCAGGAATCCAAATACACGGATAAGTACGATCCGAAGATAATTTCCGAAACAGCGGAGGAAGTGAAAATGGAACTGACAAAAAAGCCGGATTCCGACGCATCATATAAGAAGATAATCATGACAGTAGATAAAAATACGTGGGTCAGAAAAAAGGCGGAGCTTTACAATGAAGCCGGCAAGCTCTGGAAAGAGATGAAGGGAACTAAGATAGAGACCATAGACGGATATCCGGTTCTGATGGAAATGCATGTAACAGACGTACTGTCCGATCATGCCACCAGGCTGATCATCGATGAGGCAAAGTTTGATACAGGCTTAAGCGACTCCCTGTTCTCGAAGAGAAGAATATCGCGAATAAGATAGAAAAATAATGAACATTAAAAAAGAAAAATGATGTTATGCCAGACACCGCATCGAGTGCGGGGCAAGCCTGTTGCGGTATCTTCGTTAATGAAAAATATGGAAATCACTAAAATCAAAGTTTTTTAAAAGATCTCTAATTAAATTAAATAAGGAAGGTGCAACTTATGATTAATAATAAAATCATCATTATTATGGCTTTTTTGATTCTTACACCGCTCCTGACCACAGCCCTGGCGGAGGAAGACCTCGATATCGGAGGCTCCTGGAAGTTCGACTACCGCTTTCTTATCGGCGAGGGCAGAGAGGACGTCCCGTATTACGACATCTTCTCCAGGCTGCGGTTGAATGCCGACGCTTATATCTCGGATAACGTCGCCGCGTACGTAAGCGGGGACTTCAGGCTGTACGGCAGCAGCGATATAAATGAATTCGAAGACCTCTCCGATCCGGCGGCGCAGTACCCCACCGACGCAATGCTCTGGGAGGCGTACCTGGATATCTATAATCTCGGTATAGACGGACTTGACCTGCGGGTAGGAAAGCAGCGAATAGCATGGGGAACGGCGGACAGAATGAATCCCACCGACAACCTCAATCCGGACGACTTCTCGGATTTCTTTGAATTCGGCGAACACGTCCCCTCCCTGGCGGTTAAAGCTACTTACAATATATCCACCCGGTTTGCCATCGAATTGGTCTGGCTGCCGTCGGTAAAGCCGATACTGCTGCCGAAAGACCTGTCATTCACCGCCAGCGCAGAGGTGGAGAATCTGCTTGCGCCGTATCAGTCCCGGATGAGTCAATCCCCCGTACCGATCACTATAGCAGACCCGAAGATAAACGTCTCCACCCCACCCTACGATCTAACCCACTCCATGCAGGCGGTGAAGATAAAGGGCATACTGGGAAAGATAGATTATTCTCTGAGTTACCTTCACGGGTATGATGACTTTCCGATACCCTCCACAATAGTCCTATCCCCGAATCAGAGCGACCCCACTACACTGCAGCCGGAGGTGCAGACGGAGTTCTTCGAATACAACGTGCTGGGCTTCGACCTTGCCGGGGAGCTCGCCGGTATCGGCTGGTGGGCAGAAGGCGCCCTGTTCCTCCCCACAGAGGGAGTGAACGTATTGATTACCATGCCGAACATGTTGGATACCACCCAGACGGTGCAGGAGCAGGTAGAGATGCTGGGCACGGATGCGTATTTTAAATCGACTCTCGGCTTCGATTACACCTTCTCCGGAGGAACTTATATAAATTTCCAGTACCTGCACGGCATATTCCCGGAAAGAGGAGATGAAGAGAATATTAACGATTACTTTATGTTTAAGCTGGAGCAGAAGCTCTCGCACGATCGGATAAAACTCGGCCTCGCCGGCATCTACGCGGTGCTGGATTGGGACGACACCGGCAGCAACTACGCCGCGGTGATCAACCCGGAGATTATGTGGCTGCCGTACAGCAGCATCGAGCTGTCGCTCGGAGGACTCCTGATAGATGCCGAAGGGGAGAGCTTCTTCAACTCATTCAAAGACCTCGATATGCTGTATATGAAGATGAAAGTATTTTTCTAATTCCAAGCACAGAGAAAACTATGGGATAGATATCTCCTGACCCGGTTTTACCATTTCTTAAGAGAAATTGGTTGAAATTATCTGATTTTGTAAAAACAAGATTATTAAGTTATTGATAATCAAGCAGTTATTTAATAAGCAACAGCCCGTTTTTAAGTAATGCATATTTCGGTAAGGTTGTCAGGGTGTCAGGTGTTGTTATTCTTATTCCGGTTTTTATGCAGTCGGCTTGTGTTATTATGAAAATAGTTGTCATTCCTCGACTTCTTTTTGTCCAGTTCGAAGTCCAAACAACACATAAGCCTACCGCAGATGCCGGAAATCTTAGCGGGATTCAGGTTTATATTCTGCTTTTTTGCCATCCGGATCGATATGGGGGAAAAATTTGCAAGAAATGTCGAACAGCAAAATGTCCTTCCACAGATGCCGCAGCCTGCCAGGAGCTTTGCCTCATCTCGCACGCCGATCTGCCTCATTTCAATCCTGGTTCTGAATCTGGCGGCGAGGTCTTTGACCAGCTCTCGAAAATCCACCCTGCCGTCTGCAGTGTAGTAAAAGATGATTTTCTTTTCATCATCTTTTATTTCCACCTTCACCATTTTCATTTTCAAATCTCTCGTTTTTATCCTCTCGATGCAATACTTCATAGCATCTTCAGATTTAGAGCTCAATTCCTTTATTTTTTCTATATCTTCTTTGGAGGCTTTTCTTATAACTCTCCGGATCGGTTGATAGTTACATTCATACGCCGGAACAGAAGAGATTTCCAGCACCTTTGCAAGGATCTCTTTTCCATATTCATCACAGATGCAGTATTCTCCGCGTTTTAGATTTAAATCTCCGGAATTTGCGCACACGAATCCACATCGCTTGTGAAACTGCAGAAGAACAAGTTTAGTTTTCCCTGATGACTCTTTTTTTCCTGATTTACCCATCTCATCTCCGTCGAACCATGCATACCTGCAGATGTTTAATCAGGAAGGAGAATTTGTATTTATAAATATTTTATTTTAAAAGCGATTGTACCCTGAAGGAGAAATCCTCAGCATTTATTTTAACGCTTAGATATTTTCGATTAACATTACTCCACATTGCAAAATCGCTCAATAATTCTTTCAGTTGATATTCATTTGTTTTTTCGGAAATTTTCTTTATTACCTCTTTCTTATGAATATTTATAAGATACTTCTCATCTCCATCCCATTTTAATATCAAAATATCACGTAAAATAGTATAACTACATTTTAATAACCGGTCAAACTCATCGCGTCCCTGCTTCATCTTATCCATGTATTCGATAAAAGCACTGTAATCCTGGTTGATAATCATCTTTTCAAACAGGTCTAAAGTAAGATTTAGTCTCTCCTCATCCTCTTCATCCCAGCTCAGAGCTCTACTCATCGATCCCATTCCGAGGCCTGCGATATGCCTCGCTTCCTCGGGCGTCATTCCTCCGGTTTGTTCGAGGTGTTTCTGAAGATTCGAGAAAGGAATGGCCCCGAAACGAAATACCTGTCCTCTGGATCGAATAGTGGGGAGGAGAGCGTCCAGGCTGGACGTTATAAGAAATATAACTGCAGAACCGGGAGGTTCCTCCAGCATCTTCAGCAATGCATTCGAAGCCTCCACCGTCATCCGCTCCACATTGTCAATTACGACCGATTTATATTTAGCGAGAAAAGGTTTCTTATAAATTTCCCTTGTAAGACTCCTGATTAAATCTATTCCTATCTCGCTTCGCTCGCTCTCCGGCATGATAATGTGGATATCCGGGTGATTTCCCGACTCGATAAGCTTGCAATTCTGGCAGGTTCCGCAAAAACTATCGTCCTCCACTTTCGAACAATTAAGAAGCATGATAAGAGAGTACGCAGTCGCCTTCTTCCCCACCCCCTCAGGACCGGAGAAAATTAACGCATGAGGCATCCGCTGCGAGTCTATTAATTTCCTGAGTATCCTCCGCGTGGGATAGTTCCCTACAATTTCCGAAAACTGTTTTACCTTCAATAGAATATCACCCCTGCATAGCCGACTACTTCTGTATAATCCCCCGATGACTCGGCGGAAGTCGCGTACTTTATCAATTTCGCGTTCTTCGCCCCCAGCTCTTTAGACGCCTGCATAACCGTATATACAGCCGGAAGCCCGCACATCGATATCCCCTTCTCTCGCACCACATCGTACAGTCCATCCGGATCGAGAGCCAGCATCTTATCTATCGCCATCTTATCGTTATGAGATGCAGCCTCGTGGCTGACAAAATGGCTCATGTCGTTACTTGCGATAAGCATTACCCGATCATCCGTCTCTTCAATAGCCTTCACAAAGGCATCCGATATATCCCTTAACGATTCCTTATCCTGTGAAAGCATAGATATGGGGACGAACCTGAATTTATTTTTTAGCAAATACTGAAGGAACGGAAGCTGGACTTCGACAGCATGTTCCCTCTGGTGAACTGACTTGCTCTGTTTTAAATTATCCGAATTATCGAGGATTTTCCTGCCCATCGATTCATCAATCCCCGCAGTTCCCAGAGGAGTTTCCCACTCACCGTCGATATCAATACCTGCCTTCGTACGCCCCCCCCAATGATGTGGGGAAGTAATGATGAAACGCTCAGGCAGGCTTACACTTCCGTAAACTTCTCCCGCCACACCGCCGGAATAGATATACCCGGCGT
>Ga0180433_10006471_pt1 | contig 15329 bp, 11 predicted proteins | sample SS_ome_8_FD_132980 | JGI IMG/M metagenome (GOLD analysis project Ga0180433, IMG submission 132980) | Hypersaline lake sediment archaeal communities from the Salton Sea, California, USA - SS_1_D_1 metaG | ecosystem: Environmental > Aquatic > Non-marine Saline and Alkaline > Hypersaline >... | reverse complement strand
TTCGGCCACCTGATCCGCAAGTGGCGCAGGATCGTTGACGACATCGTGGCGCCGTCGACCTACCTGCCGGCCATGTCACCCATGGACCTCAGCGTGGCGCTGGAGAAGACCGATGTGGGACGCGAGATGCTGGAAATGACGGAGAAGACACCGCTGGAGATCATCACTGAGAACTTCGAGAACGACCGCATACGCGCCCTCCTGCTGTACGTCAGCTGCATGTGGGGCATCGACCCCCGCGAGAGCGGCCTCGGCTTCTTCGTTGCCCTCCAGCTGTTCCGCGGCGTCAACAAGTGCTACTGCTACGGCGGCTCTCACAAGATGGCCGGCGCTCTGGAGCGTGTGGTCGTGGAGAACGGGGGTATGGTGCTGGAGGCGGCGGCGGCTACCAAGATCATCATGAAGGACGGCAAGGCCTGCGGAGTCGAACTGGAGGAGGGGCGCACCCTGAACGCCAAGGCGGTTATCTCCAGCCTCGACCCCCACACCACCTTCCTCGATTTGGTTGGAAACGACAACCTGCCGGGAACACTGCAGGAATCCGTCGAGGAGTGGATCTACGATAAGTGGAGCTTCCACACCCTGCACGTGGCCTCGGAGCAGCCCCCTATCTACAAGAAGCTCGATGCCAGCGGCAAACCGGTGCGGGGCTACGACCCGTGGGTCAACGATGCATTCATGGTCATCTTCGGCTGCGAGGGAGTTGATCAGCTCCTGGCACACTGGGACAACGTCATCGCCGGCAGGATAGACGACAACAACTTCTGCGGGCACGCCACCTGCGAGACCGTTTTCGACCCCCACATGACCCGCGTCCCGGGCAAGCACGTTTCCTTCTTCCAGATGCACGCCCCCTACGAGATCGAGGGCGGCTGGGAGAAGCGGGAGCCGGAGATAAACAATGCCATCCTCGACAAGTGGGCCAGGGTAGCCCCTAACTTCACCCGTGACCAGATCATCATGACCAACGGCGAGACGCCGGAGGACATCGAGATCCGCCTGCCCAACATGCGCCGCGGCTCCATCAAGCACGGCGACTACCGACCCACCCAGATGAACACCTTCCGCCCCAACATCGACTGCTCCGGGCACGCAACCCCCATCGAAGGGCTGTACGTCTGCGGCGCTTCCTCCTTCCCCGGCGGAACCCTGCTCGGCGGACCGGGCTACCTGGCGGCCAACAGGGTCGCCGAGGACATGGGAGCCGCCAAGTGGTGGAAACCGACCAAGGAGATGGAGAAGTTCGTCAAGACCTATCTCGAAGTATAGTTGCTCCATCGATACAGAAGCACATCAGGGCGCTGCCGCTTGGCAGCGCCCTTTTTCATACGATACCACAGCAAAGCCAGAGCCGATATCACGTAAAACAGCGAGAGGCAAGACTATCAATCCTATATACTCGGTTATGGTTGACATTATTCCCGCCCTGTATTATCATTATTTATGTGGTAGTCGATTGTAGAACCGTTCGACTGAACCGGGCTCTTACCATGACTGAAGTACATACGCAGAATCCGATCAGCATCCCGACTCAATGCAAGTTCTGCGGTTCGAGGCGGCTGGTGCGCTACGGCCGCTACAACCTGGTGCAGCGCTGGTTCTGCAAGGAATGCCGCCGCAAGTTCGTCGATAACCAAGCGCCGCCTAAGCTCAGGACACCGGCGGTCCAGATAGCCTCCGCCCTGAGCATGTTCTACGAGGGCATGTCGCTGAACACCATCCGCAGGCACCTGGAGCAAGCGTTCCACAACCTGCCCTCCGATTCCACGGTCTACGAATGGGTAGTAAAGTACACGAAGGTCGCCATCCTCGCCGACGAAGAACGTCGCGCCCATGCCAGGAAGATATCCCAGGAGCTGGGGCACGGGCCGTTCTGGATTGCCAACGATACGCCCCTGAACGTAGAGGGAACCGCGGTCTGGATATGGGACGTGGTGGATTACGGGAGCAGGATACTGGTGGACTCCGTGGTTACCGCGACACGCACCGCAAACGACTTCAAAATGGTCATGGAGATAACAGCAGACAGGGTGGGTGAGCTCCCCGGGCTGGTTATCACCGGCAGGGACAGTATCTACCAGAGAGGCATAGAGCAGGCCTTTGGATCCGATGCGCTACACCTTCAGGCCACCAGCCCCAGGGTGCAGCCATACAGCAACACCATCGCCAGGTACCACGGGCCGATGAAGACGCGCAATAACATCCTGCGCGGGCTCAAGAAGTTGAAGATGGCAGAGCTATTTCTGGACGGCTGGCTGGTGCACTACAATTTCTTCAGAACCCACGAGGCGCTCAAGTACAGCACACCGGCATCCGTCGCCAAGATCGAGTTACCCTACAAGAACTGGCTGGATATAGTGAATAACGGAACGAAATTTCAAACCGACCGGCAGTGACCCCCAAATACTGCATATTATAACGCCAACCACAATCGAAAACAGTTTCCTAATGCAGCAACCCTTGACTCTGTCAATTAGTGAGTATAAAATACCGCTATTACGGTCACATAGGGAAGGAGGACTTACAATGACAGAGGCGGAAAGGTACGATGTTGTAATTGTCGGTGCCGGGCACAACGGCACCACCGCCGCGGCCTATCTGGCCAAAAGTGGTCTCAGTGTCTGCGTATTGGAGGAGAGGCCGGAGTGCGGGGGGGCGCAGGAAAACACTGACCCCATCGCCGGGGTGCATATCAGCCCCCACGCCGTGGCGCTCTACGGGGGCGCGGCGCCGGGATGGGAGCAACTGGAGCTGTGGAAGTACGGCGCCCGCATGGACTGGGCGGCACAGAACCTCAGCGGCATGGACTTCGCGTCCGGCAATTTCATGGGACTGCTGTGCAAGGACGGGGTTTCCTTCGCCACCCAGAAAGACCTCGAGGGGTGGCTCAAGATGAGCGGCGTCATGAACGGTTTCTGCCAGGAACTGCTGCGCGCCACCTTCTGGTGCCCGCCGCACCCCTCATATGTGGAGACGAACGCCGATACCATCCCCTTCATGCAGGTCTACAAGGAGCGCCTGCCCGAGGCGTGGACCACGGAACTGATGGAGTGGACCCAGTTCGACCTCATGGACGAGCACATGGACACCGAAGCGTTCAAGGTGTTCCAGGCCTACATCGCCTGGATGTCCGGCGCCACCGGCCACTTCGAGGGCATGGGCGTCCCCGCCTTCGAGAGCGTGGTGGCCGCAGTGCTGTACACCACCGGCGCCGTCCCCATGGGCGGCATCCACGGCTACTACCACGCCCTGATCCGCTGCGCTATCGCCCACGGGGCGGTGTTCCGCACCTGCTGCCCGGTGGACGAGATAATCATCCGCAACGGACGGGCGGTGGGCGTAAAGCTTAGCGACGACGCCGCCTGGGGCAACAAGGTGATCTGGGCCGACAAGGCGGTCATCTCCGCCACCGAGATCAAGCATACATTCAACAAGCTCATCGGCCTTAAGAACGTGGATGCGGGGTTGATGCAGAAGATCAACGACCTCAACATCAAGGGCGGCCCCATCTACTGCAACTACTTCCTCACCAAGGCCCCCCTGCGCTACCGCGAGAAGTACAAGGAGGCCGAGCAAACGGGAGTATGCTATCCGATGGACTCGCGCGAGTTGTACTACAAGCACAGCGCCGACTGCATGGGTATACAGGGCAACCCTACCGTGCCCTACGACGAGATTCTATGGCTGTGGGCCGGCAGCAACAAGATAATCAGCCACGACTTCCACCCGCAGTGCACCCGCCCCGGCCTGTTCATCGAGAGCTCCATCGAGTTCTACGTACCCCCACCCGAATACCATATCGAGGGTCCGGAGGCTATGAACACCCACAAGGAAGAGCTCAAGAAATACTTCCGCAAGGCCTTCGGTTGCGTGGTGGAGAACCTGGAGGAAGACCTGGTGGACCACTGGGTGCTGACCCCCTGGGAGCAGGAGTTCCGCAACACCGGCATGCTCGGCGGCTCATGGTACGGCATACGCCACTGCCGAGACCAGTGGTGGAACGAGCGGCCGCTACCCGAGATGGCGCGCTACCGCGTCCCGGACATCGATAACCTGTACATGGTACACCAGTCGGCGGCCCACCCCGGAGGCCTGTGCCTGATGGCCTGCGGCTACAATTTGATGCATTCCCTCATCGAGGACGGCGTCGCCGAGCCCGGCGACTGGTGGTACGCCTCACCGTGGTACATACCGGAGAAGGGCAAGATATCGGCGGTACCCCGCGAGGGCCGGGTATCGGCATAGAGCGCATCGAGAGGAGAATGAAGGAGAGCATGATGGAACTTACCAAGCACGAACAGCCGCTGCTGATCGGCGGCATATTCGACGAATTCCCCCACGAGAGTGAGTGGGACGTTATCGTTATCGGCGGCGGACCCAATGGCCTGATGACCGCGGCCTACCTGGCCAAGGCCGGTCTCAAAGTAGTCCTCATCGAGCGCCGCTATGAGATCGGCGGTGGGCTGGTCACCGAGGAGATAATGTGGCCATGCTATTACTCCAACGCACACGTTATCTACCACATGATGGTCGACTACATGCCGGTGCTGAAGGACTTCAACCTCGACAAACACGGCATGGTATGGGTCAAGCCCAACCTGCAGACGGCCATGGTGTGTGAGGACGGCACATCCCTGCTGCTGACTAGGATGATTGAGGACACCCGTGATTCCTTCATGAGGTATTCAATAAAGGATGCGGTGAACTACGGCAAGGTGATGCGGAACTGGCAGCGGATAGTTGACGAGATCGTAGCACCTGCGACCTACCTGCCTGCCATGTCCCCCATGGACCTCAGCGTAGCCCTGGAAAAGACCGACGTCGGCCGCGAGATGCTGGAGATGACCGAGAAGACCCCCTACGAGATCATCACCGAGAACTTTGAGGACGACCGCATCCGCGCCCTGCTGCTGTACGTGAGTTGCATGTGGGGCATCGACCCCCGAGAGAGCGGCCTCGGTTTCTTCGTCGCCCTCCAGCTGCTGCGCGGCACCAACAAATGCTATCTGTACGGCGGCTCGCACAAGCTGGCCAGCTCACTCGGACGGGAGATTGTTGGTAATGGAGGAGCGATCGTCGATACCTGCGAGGTGAGCAAGATAATCACCCAGAACGGCACCGCGATCGGCGTGGAGACCAAAGAGGGACGCACCTTCAAAGCTAAAGCGGTGGTATCCAGCCTCGACCCCCACACCACCTTCCTCGATCTGGTGGGAAGTGAAAACCTGCCGGGGACGCTGAAGGAATCGGTAGAGGAGTGGATCTACGATAAGTGGAGCTTCTTCACCCTGCACGTCGCCTCCAAGGAGAAACCGCAGTACAAGGCCGAGGAGCCGTGGGCCAATGAGTCGTTCATGGTTATCTTCGGCATAGAGGGCACCGACCAGTTGCTGGCGCACTGGGATAACGTGGTGTCCGGCAAGATCGACCTGAAGAATTTCGGCGGCCACGCTACCTGCGAGAGCTTCTGGGACCCCCATATGGTGCACGCCCCCTGGGGCGGCGAGGTGTCCTTCTTCCAGATGCATGCCCCATATGCCATCGAGGGCGGCTGGGAGAAGATGTCCAAGGAACTCAAGGAGGCGGTGCTGGACAAGTGGCAGAAGGTGGCGCCCAACTTCACCCGTGACCAGATCATCAACAGCAACGCCGAGACGCCGGAGGACATCGAGATACGCCTGCCCAACATGCGCCGCGGCTCGATAAAGCACGGCGACTACCGGCCGACCCAGATGAACACCTTCAGGCCCAACATCGACTGCTCCGGGCACTCGACACCGATAGAGGGGCTGTACGTATGCGGGGCCTCCTCCTACCCCGGAGGCCTGGTGCTCGGCGGGCCGGGATATCTGGCCGCAAACAAGGTCGCGGAGGACATGGGAGCCACCAAGTGGTGGAAGCCGACCAAGGAGATGGAGGCGTTCGTCAAGACATATCTGCAAGGCTAGACAGGCTAACGGGTTACTGGTAGTAGTTAGCTTTTAGGTGTATAATCGCAGGGCGCTGCTGTCGATAGCAGCGCCCTGCGATGCGAAGTCCGAAAGCGGCGTGGGTATCACCGGTAACCCGGTCTAACGTGAGTACCGAGATGCGTAATACGCTGAACAGATCCTACTTCCGGACCGATATTCATATAATTCATTACTTTTCTCCGTCAAGCTTTCAAGGCCTGCTAACAGGCCTTGTTTTTCTACCGATATTACCGATATAGATAATGATCATTGATAATGCGGGGGTGATATAGTGGCCAAGACGAAAGAGGGCGCACTCACCGGCTACCGAATAATCGATCTCACCGACAGCAGGGGGGCTTACTGCACCAAGCTTCTCGCCGATATGGGCGCTGACGTCATCAAGGTTGAGACTCCCCACGGCGACTTGGGCCGCGATATGCCCCCTTTCCTCAATGATGAGCCGCACCCGGAGAAGAGCCTCTACTTCCTCTACCGCAACGCCAACAAGCGAGGCATAACGCTGAACGTTGAATCGGACGAGGGCAAGGATATCCTCAAGAGGCTGGTCAAGTCCGCCGACGTGCTGGTGGAGAACTTCGGGCCAGGGTATATGGACAGCATGGGACTGGGATATGACACGCTCAAGGGCATCAATTCCAAGCTGATAATGGCCGGCATAACCGAGTTCGGGCTTGACGGCCCCTACCGGGACTACAAAGGCTCCAATATCGTCGATTTCGCCCTCAGCGGCGTGATGATCACCAGCGGCTACCCCGGCAAGTCCCCCACGCTGCTGCCCGGAACACCGGCGTACGATGCCACATCGATGATCGCTGACATCGAGATATTGGCCGCGCTATATTGCCGCGATGCCATAGGCAAGGGCCAGAAGATCGACGTTTCGGTGCACGAGGCCGCCCGCACCGGCCTCTACCCCTGGTCGGTGGCCATCTACTCCCACTCCCTGACCCCCGACGGGCCGCTTCCGGCACCGGAGACCCGGCTGGCAGAAAAGATATACCCCGTTTACCCCTGCAAGGACGGCTACATCAGGGTGATAGCGCTCACCCCCAGGCAGTGGCAGGCACTGGTCCGGGTGCTGGGCAGCCCGGAGGTGCTGATGCTGCCCGACTGGGAGAACTTTATATATCGGATCGGTAATGCGGCAGACCTTGCCGCCATCATGCTGGAGTTCACCACTCAGTTCACCCAGATAGAGCTGTTCGAATCGGGGTTCCGCGAAGGGGTGCCCATCGCCCCGATCTACGACATACCTACTTTCGTTAACAGCGCCGACGCCACTGCCAGGGAGTTCTTCGTCGAAGTGAAACACCCGGTAGCCGGCAAGGGGCGCTACCCCGGCCCGCCGTACAACTGGACGGCAACCCAGCCATCCGTCCGTCGAGCGGCGCCATGCATCGGGGAGCACAACGAGGAGATATATTGCGGGGAACTGGGGTTCACCAAGGACGACCTGGTAGCCCTCAGGTACGCCGGGGTGCTGTAGGAGGTTATGACATGGCACGCACTGCTCTCGAAGGGATAATGGTTATCAGCCTGGGCACCGGCGTTGTCGTTCCCGACGCCGGCAAGATATTGGGGGAGCTGGGGGCCAATGTCATCAAGATTGAGTCCAGCGACAATCTGGACTTCGTCAGGACCATCGCAGCGGACAAGAACACCAGCGCCGGATTCAACGAGTCCAACCGCAACAAGCGAAGCTTTGGGGTGAACCTCAAGTCGGATAAGGGGAAGGATATAGTAAAACAATTGATCAAGATCAGCGATGTGGTGGCGGAGAACTTCCGCGGCGGGGTAGTGAAGAGCCTGGGGCTGGATTACAAGAGCGTGCGCCCGCTCAAGCCTGACATTATTTATGTAAGCAGCCAGGGATTCGGCGGCGGCGGCCCCCACAGCGATTACCCGGCCTACGGCCCGATGCTGTCATCAGCATCAGGGATGCTCTCCATCTGGAAGCAGCCGGACGACCCCTATCCTGTAGGCTCCAACTCACCCCTTCCCGACCATATGGCCAGCAAGCAGGTGGTGATTGCGGTACTGGCGGCACTCGACTACAGGCGCCGCACCGGCAAGGGCCAGTTCATCGACCTGGCGCAGACTGAGGTTGCCGCCGCCCTCATCGGAGAGCACTACCTCGACTACACTATGAACAAGCGTGAGCCGCAGGCTGCAGGCAACCGCTGCCCGTATGCCGCACCCCACGGCTGCTACCCCTGCCAGGGGGAGGACAACTGGGTGGCCATCAGCGTGTTCACCAACGAGGAGTGGCGCAGCTTCGGCAAGGCCATCGGCGATCCGGAGTGGTCCAGAGACCCCAAATTCGCCGACATACCCGGGCGCCTGAAGAATATTGACGAGCTAGACCGACTGGTGGTAGAATGGACTTCCGACCGCAAGGCCAAAGAAATTATGGAGATACTGCAGAGTTCTGGTGTATCCGCCGGGGTAGTCCAACGGGCCCCTGATACCCTGGAGGACCCTCAACTCAAGCATCTCAATGCACTTGTAGAACTGAACCACCCTGCTGTCGGAAAACGCACCTACAACAATATTCCCTTCCACCTTTCAGAGACCCCTACAGTCCCCAGCAGCCCCGCACCTCTACTCGGTCAGCATACAGACGAGATATGCCGTGAACTGCTAAAAATGCCTGCAGGGGAAATCGAGAAGCTCAAAGCGGAGAAGATACTGGAGAGCCCGTAGCCCTGATTTTCAATTCATACACAATAAGGAGGAGAGACAACTATGAAGGCAGCAGTATTGTACGAGATAGGCGCACCGCTGAAGATCGAAGATGTCACCCTTGACGAGCCCCAGGATAACGAGGTACTGATAAAGCTGGAGGCCACCGGCGTGTGCCACACCGACCTGCATTTCATGAAGGGTGAGATGCCCACGCCGGTGCCCGTTGTTCCGGGTCACGAGGGGGCTGGAATCGTCGAAAAGGTGGGTCCGGGCGTCACCACGCTCAAGCCCGGCGATCACGTTATCTTGATGGTGGCATTCAACTGCGGTAAATGCCGTTACTGCTACGAGGGTCGCCCCACCATGTGTGTGGAGAACCTCCCCATCCAGATGATGGCCACACTGCCCGGCGGCGGTATGCGTCTGCACAAAGGCGATCAGGCGATCCATCACCTGTTCGGCCTGGCCTGTTATGCAGAGAAGGTGGTAGTCCACGAGCGCTCCGCAGTGAAGATACGCGAGGACGCCCCGATGGAAGTGGTCTGCCTTCTGGGCTGCGGCACCTCAACCGGCATCGGCACGGCGATAAATACCACTAAGATAAAGGCGGGCGAGAGCATCGCCATCTTCGGCTGCGGCGGCGTGGGGTTGAGCGCGGTCATGGGGGCCAAGCTGGCCGGGGCCAGGATCATAGCCGTCGACGCCCTCGACAGCAAGCTGGAAAAGGCCAAGGAGCTGGGCGCCGATTATACGATCAATGCCACCAAAGAAGACCCCCAGTTACGGATCCCCGAGATACTGGGTGGCGGCGCCGATTACGCCCTCGAATTTGTGGGGAATGTAGACGTCATGACCAAAGCCCTCGGCTGCATCCGGGCCGGCGGGATCCTGATAGTGGCCGGCATGGCGCCCCTTACCAGCATACTGAATATAATGCCCTTCGAATTCCTCATCGGCAAGACCATCACCGGTGCGGTGCAGGGCGACGTAATCCCCCAGATCGACATCCCGAGATATGTCGACCTGTTCATGGAAGGGAAGCTCCCCATCGATAAGCTCATCACCAAAACCTATAAGCTGGATCAGATCAACGAAGCCTATGAAGCCCTGGAAAAGGGAGAGATAATCCGCAGCGTTATAAAGATGTAGAACTCTATCAAATCGCCATGTAAACGAAGGAGGAAATAATGGCTGACGAGACCTTTGATGCGGTAATAGTCGGGGGTGGAAACAAGGCGCTGTTCCTTGCCATGTACCTCATAAAATACGCCAACATGAGTGTTGGCATATTCGAGAGGCGGCACGAGATCGGCGGCTGCCTGGCCACCGAGGAGATCGCCGCGCCCGGCTTCCGCGGCAACACCCATGCCACCATTCAGTTGCCCTTCTACTACCTGCCCCTGTGGCGCGACTTCCCCGAGTTCTGGGACTACGGCGCCAAGCTGGACCATCATATCTGCTCCAGCGGCGCCAGCTTCATCAAGGAACAGAACTGCCTCGGCATCTACAGCGAGATGTACGACATGGACCAGACGCGCACCGCTCAGGAGATAGAGCGCTTCTCCAAGAAAGACGCCGAGAAGTGGCTCAAGATGAGGAAGCTGTGGCTCAGCCGCGAGATGCAGCATGTGCAGATGGACATGATGTACAACCCAGTAGAGAACCAAGCTACCGACCCCGAGATAATGAACCGGCAACTGGCTGTCTATCCAGGCTTGGTAGAGTGCGGCCCCGGTATCGACCCGGATTCGGTCCTGCTGGCAGCTACCCACGTACACAACGCGCAGACATGCTGGGAGAGCGAGGCGATGCAGTACATCAACCTTAGGTTTGTCCTGTCGTCGACGATGGATGTGAATCAAACAGGCGCCGGTGCCTGGACCTTCGGCTACGCCTCGATGATGCCCTCCATCGGCTTCATCCCCGGCGGGACGCACCAGGTGGCCCACGCCGCGCACAAGATACTGTGCCGCGACGGCGCCAAGTTCTTCCTCGGCGTCGACGTGGACAAGGTGATCATCGAGAACGGCGAGGCAAAGGGCATCAAACTCTCCGACGGCAGCGAAATCAAAGCCAACAAGATTGTTGTATCCACGCTAAACCCCACTCAGCTCTGCTTCGATCTCATCGGCAGAGAGCATATCGATGACGTGCTGGCGCGCCGCATCGAGCTGCTGGAGACCGGCTTCGGCTGCCTGATGTGGTACACCCTCGCCCTCCACGAGGCCCCCAAGTACGTAACCGCCAGTGCCAATCCCGACGTAAACGACGCCTTCTGGTTCGGGCTGGCTGAGGATGCCGACCCCATGCACGTTGCCTACGAGTGCTACTACGCCAGGCTAGGCGAGCTCCCGCCTCTGGAGCACTACTGCTCTACAGTATGGTGTCACAGTATACCCGACCCATCATACGCACCACCGGGGTTCCATACCGCCAACAACGAGCAGCTCGGTCCATTCGCGAGAAAGCACACCGAGAAGGAATGGCTGGAGATAAAGAAGCAGTACGCCGAGGACCTGATGACCATCTGGCAGAGGCACGCCCCCAACATGACTTGGGACAACGTCATCGGCATCGATACCAACAGCCCGTATGACCACCTGAGGATGAAGAATCTGCTGCCCGACGGCAGCATCGGGGTGCTCGACCGGGTGCCCCATCAGGTTGAAAACAAGCGGCCGACACCGGAGCTGGCCAACCACCGTACCCCGATCAAGAATCTGTACGCCACCGGCGCCGCATGGCACCTGGGAGCCAACTCGGGAGCGACAGAGTCCTACAACTGCTATAAGATCATCGCCAAGGACATGAACCTCCCCGGCCCGTGGCAGGAGCCGGGCAAGGAGGAGCCAGAATCCCTGTTCCAGCAGTTCAACTGGGTACTGAAGAAGCTGGAGGAGATAGGCAAGACCAGGCCGGGACCCGGCAAATGGAACGCTTAATCGGCAAAGGGAGGGGAGATGGCTAATCCGAAGTACGATGCCATAATAATCGGCGCGGGGCCCGGCGGGCTCTGCTGTAACGCCCTGCTGTCCAAGTGGGGGTTTAAGACCCTGCTGGTGGACAAGAACACAATACCCGGCGGCAAGGCGATAACCGTGGAGCACGATGGCTTCAAGTATGACCTGGAGCCCAAGCTGCAGGTACCGATGACCGGCTCGTCGCTGGCGCAGATACACACGGAACTGGGCATCGATGGCGAGTTGGGGGCCGTACCATGTGATACGGTAGCTCTTGGATACAGGCATAAGTCAGCCGACAAATACAAGAAGGTGACCGTGCCGCAAACCAACGTCGACCCTGCCCCCCTGTTCGATCTGTGGGGACTGGATGACAAGGAGCGTGATGAGGCCATCCCTATACTGGCCGAGCTCGCCTTCCTCACCCCGGAACAGCTCAGTGCGATGGATGATATGACCTTCGACGAATGGCTGAAAGAGCGGACCGCGCCCTGGGGCGTTTACAGCTTCTTCTGCATGCACGCCAACGGTTCCCTGGCCGAGCCCATCGACCTGGTGGCCGCATCGGAGCAGGGCGCCATCATGCAGCATATCGCCACCGCCGGCGGCGGGGGATACTATAAGGGCGGCTTCGGCAAGGTGATGGCCAACCTCGCCGACTACATCAAATCCAGGGGCGGCGAGATGAAGATGGGCACCCACGTGGAGAAGATCAAGGTATCCAACGGCCGCGTAACCGGCATCGAGACCTCCGCCGGCTCGTTCGACTCCGACATCGTGGTCAGCGATGTCGGCCTTCAGCCCACCGTGCTGAAACTGGTCGGCGAGCAGGAGTTCGACCGGAGCTACGTGAACTACATCAGGGACCTAGTCCCGGGCTGGGCCTTCACCGCTATACGTTACTTCCTTAACAAGAAGGTGGTGGAGCAACAGATGGCCCTGATCTACGCCGACGATTCCTGGCTTAATATGGAGCGGTTCCTGAAAATACGAGCCGGCCATGTGCCCGACGAGGTGATCGCCTTCTTCACCGTTCCATCGAACTACGACCCCGACATGGCGCCGCCCGGCAAGCAGTGCGTCATCGCCGGCACCATCTGCTCCCCGGATCCCAAAGCCCCTGAGATAGATATGCAGAACAAGAAGGTAGACGAGACCATAGAGAGCATCTTCCCCGGATTCATGGATGCCTGTTACGAGAGGCAGGCCACCGGCCCCGCCGAGATCTCGGCGGCCACCCGGGACAGCGTGCTCCCGGGCCAGGGTGGCGAGTGCGTAGGCATGGGCCAGATAGTGGGGCAGTGCGGCAAGCACAAGCCGTCTCAGAAGACCCCCATCAATGGCCTGTTCATCGTCGGTGCCGATGCCGGGGGGGTCGGCATGGGCACCCACCAGTCGGGGGAATCGGGGATGAAGGGGGCGCGCCTGGTAGCCCGCTACCGAACCATGCGTCAGGCGGCAGCCACTTAAAACTGGAGAAGTGCGAGGAGATAGCCTATGGCCATAAATAAGATAGTGAGCAGCTTCGATGAAGCGGTAGCCGACATCCCCGACGGGGCCACCATAATGGTTGGCGGCTTCGGCACGGTGGCCAGCTGCCCCAGCATGTTGCTGGAGGCGCTGTACCGCAGAGGGGTAAAGAACCTGACCACTATATCAAATACCACCGGCTTCGGCTCGGACGTGTGGAAATTGATGGGGTACAAGGTCACCGAGGACATGGATATCCTGGTCAGGAACGAGCGCCTCAAGAAGGCCATCGCATCCGCGCCGGTGAGCGCGGTCTATGAGAACAATTTCGAAAAGCTGCTGCGGGCGGGCAAGGTTGATCTGGAGATGGTGCCTCAGGGCACTCTCGCCGAGCGGATACGCGCCGCCAAGGCCGGCCTGGGCGGGGTCTATACCCCCGTGGGTGTTGGAACCGTGGTTCAGGAAGGGAAAGAGGTCAAGACCATCAACGGCAAGAAATACCTGCTCGAGCTGGCGCTAGGGGCCGACTTCGCCCTGATCAAGGCACACAAGGCCGACCGCTGGGGCAACCTGGTATACCGCGGCAGCTCCCGCACCTTCAACGAGACCATGGCCGGTGCCGCCAGGGTGACCATCGCTGAGGTGGACGAGGTGGTCGAGCTCGGCGAGCTTGGCCCGGAAGAGATCGTCACCCCCGCGGTATATGTGGATCGAGTTGTGGCGCGACCCAAGGAATTCGAAGGGGAAGAGGCAGAGATCAGCGAGGAGGCCAAGGCATCCCACGAGAAGTTCCTCAAGCGGGGTAGTGCGTAAGGAGAATCCTATGGAAGAGAAGTTTAAACTCGACCGCCAGACGATGGCACTGCGCGCGGCCAAGGAGTTCCAGGACGGCGACTCGGTCAACCTGGGCATCGGCATACCGGTGCTGTGCGCCAACTACATCCCCGAAGGCAGGGAAGTGCTGTTCCAGTCGGAGAACGGCATCCTCGGATTCGGAGAGGTGACCGCTCCCGGAGAGGGGGACTTCGATTATCTCAACGCCAGCGGCCAGACGGTGCATACCAAGCCGGGCACGAGCTGCTTCGGACATGCCGAGTCTTTCACCATGATCCGCGGCGGGCATCTGGATTTCAGCGTTATGGGAGGGTTCCAGGTGTCGGAGAAGGGGGACCTGGCCAACTACATGGTGCCGGAGAGGAAGATCGGGGTTATCGGCGGCGCCATGGACCTGGCCTACGGAGCCAAGCGCAAGATCATCGTTATGAACCACATCACCAAGGATGGCCAGCCCCGCATACTGAAGAAGTGCACCTACCCGATAACCACCGTCAAATGCGTCAATCTGATAATCACCGACATCGCCGTTATCGAGGTCACCAATAAAGGCCTGCTTCTCAAAGAGGTAGCGCCCGGCTGGACGCCGGAGGAGGTACAGAGCCTGACCGAGCCCAAGCTCATTATCGACCCCGACATTCACGAGATAGAATTGATGTAGAACGAAAGGTGCGGAGTGAAATCCGCCCTGAAACGATAAATATCCTTAAGGATTATGACAAGGAGGGAAAATGCAGGACAATTACGACGTAATCATCATTGGTGGCGGCCCCAACGGGCTAACCGCCGGCTGTTACCTGAGCAAGGCGGGGCTGAAGGTGCTGCTGCTGGAGAAGAGGATCGAGCTCGGCGGCGGACTGGCGACGGAGGAGATAACACTCCCCGACTACTATCACAACACTCATGCCATCTATCACCTGATGGTGGACTATGCGCCGCCGCTGAAGGACCTGGAGATTGAGCAGAAGTACGGGCTCGAGTTCGTGCACCCTCAACTGGAGTGGTCGATGCCCCTGGCGGACGGCAACTGCCTGTGCATCTACCAGGACGTGGAGAAGACCTGCCAGTCCATAGCCAAGTTCTCGCAGAAGGACGCGGACAGCTACCGCCAGGCCCATCAGCGGTTCTACAACATCGTTAACGATTTCATCGGGCCGGCGACCTACTGCAAAGCGATGGCCCCGCTGGATCAGGTGATCGAGCTGGACAAGACCGAGGTCGGCAAAGACATCAACGAGTTGACCGAGATGACCCCCGAGGAGATCATCAACGGGCTCTTCGAGCATGACGTGGTGCGCACGATGATGCTCTACATCGCCTGCCACTGGGGGCTGCAGTACGATGCCTCCGGCGTGAGCTACATGGTGCCGCTGCTCATCAACCGCGCCACCAACTACCGCCTGCT
>Ga0180433_10006469_pt1 | contig 15333 bp, 12 predicted proteins | sample SS_ome_8_FD_132980 | JGI IMG/M metagenome (GOLD analysis project Ga0180433, IMG submission 132980) | Hypersaline lake sediment archaeal communities from the Salton Sea, California, USA - SS_1_D_1 metaG | ecosystem: Environmental > Aquatic > Non-marine Saline and Alkaline > Hypersaline >... | reverse complement strand
TTTTGAAAAGTACCTCGTGTAATCGTACACATTTGAGGGCGCGTGTTAGTTACTATTTTCACATTAATATTTCCCCCATACGCAGGTTTAAACGCTTCAGTGTTGCGCAAGTTAAGCCCAGATTCTTCATTTATTTCAATATCTAACACATCGCTAACAAGACCTGTCCTACAACGATATGCTACTCTTGCAGCTAATGCGTCTCCTGCTTCGGTTGAGGGAAATAAAAAAACGGAGGGTTTTTGCTTTTCGACGAGATTAAACACGAGATCAGTGAAAATTTTCTCGTGGTAATGTTTTATTTCGACGTGACTCATATATATAATTTTATCAACGCCATGCTCTTCAATAACTGGTAAATATTGCTCAGCATCTAAAGCTAAAACGATGGCAACAAGATTTTCGTTTAATTTATCTGCGATTTCTCTACCTTTTCCTAAAATCTCTAGGGCACACTCATCAACTCTCTCGTGGTCTTTTATTTCCGTGAATACCCATACATCTCTATAATCGCTAATTTCTGTCATATTTTTCATCATCTCTATGAATGTGGCTCGCCGACCCAGATTTTTTCTATACCGTGCCCTTGCATTATTTTTATTAATTTTTGAACTTTTTCAGCTGTAGTTCCTTTAATAAATTCTTTTTTCCGAATCATTTCTTCTGGTTTTTCTGTTTTTGTAACTCTCGTTGGAGATTTCGTACTTCCATCAATGCATTCTGGAGAATTCAAACAGGCATAATCAGTGATCTCAATCTCTGCCTCAAAAGCATTTTTAATACCCATTAAGGAAATATGCCTAGGTTCATCATAATGCCTACCTACTCTTAGCAAAACAGGTAATTCTACTTCAACATTTTGACTTTCATGACCGAAATTCCGATGACACTCTACTAGATTATTATTAATTTCTATTGAAAATATATCTGTTAAAAGTGGAATGTCTAAAGCTTCCGATAACTGGTAGGGAACCTGTCCCGTGCTTGAATCAGAAGTTTTAGTTCCAGTTATAATTACATCGTAATCTTTAATCTTATCAAAAACCTCCTTTAGGACTATAGTAGTTTGAAGAGTATCAGAGTAGGCAAAGATTGGATCACATACATGAATTGCCTTATCTACACCCATTGCCAAACATTCTCTCAAGGCGGATTCTGCTTGAGGAGGACCCATCGTTAGTGCCGTAACCTCACCACAGTATTTTTCTCTTAAACTAAGACCAAACTCTAAAGCGTGAAAATCGTCTTGATTTATCACATTTTCAATTCCCTCACGGATAATTGTCCCAGAGATTCTGTTTATTTGAAGATTATTAGTGTCAGGAACTTGTTTTATTAGAACAAAAATTTTGATCATTTTATATGTTACCTCTTAAAATCTGTTGAGCAATTATTAATTTCATAATCTCGCTCGTTCCTTCGTATATTTCAGTGACTTTAACATCGCGATAATAGCGTTCAATGGGGAGATCCTTTATATACCCATACCCTCCATGAATCTGAAGTGCATCTTGAGTAGCTTTTCGAGCAATCTTACTTGCATAGTACTTGCACATTGCTGATTCCTTGGAATATCTTTCTCTATTATCCTTCATATAAGCTGCTCTATATACTAATAAACGTGCGGCATCAATATTAGTAGCCATTTCAGCCAGTTTAAAGGATACTCCTTGAAAATTTGATATTGGTTTTCTAAATTGAATTCGACCCTTAGAATATTCAACAGCATGTTCGTAAGCTGCTTGCGCAATTCCTAAAGCTTGGGCAGCAATGCCAATTCTTCCTACATCTAAAGTTTGCATGGCAATTTTAAATCCATCGGATATTTTACCTAAAACATTTTCTTTAGGGACTCGCAAGTTATTGAAATACAAGCTAGTGGTTGGATTTCCTCTCATTCCCATTTTATCCTCTTTTTTTCCAATCTCATATCCTTCCATATCTTTTTCGACCAATAACGCCGTCATACCTTCTTCTCCGTTTTCTTTTTTATATCGTGTTCCAACTACAAGTATCGACGCTATTCCTCCATTGGTCACGAATATTTTTGAGCCATTTAATATATAATCGTTGCCATCTTCAACTGCCAAGCATTCTATACCTCCAGCATCAGAGCCAGCATTAGGTTCTGTCCACGTGAAACCCGTGATCTTTTTTCCAGAAGCAAGATCAGGTAGAAAACGTTCCTTCTGTTCTTCGTTTCCCCACTTATAGATGGGATATATCCCAACGGAATTATGAACGGTAACTGTTAATCCGGTGGAAGCACAGATTCTTGAGATTTCTTCTATGGTTACCGCATAACTTATCGAATCTAAATCTGCTCCACCATATTTCTCGGGTAGCTGTATACCCCAGGCGTTAATTTTTGATAGTTCTTTTGCCGTATCCCTTGAGAATTCTGCATCTCTATCTATTATAGGCGCTACAGGAGCTAGTATATCTTCTGCAAATTTTCTTACGCTGCTTCTCACAAGCTTTTGCTTATCATTAAGTTCAAAATTCAATCATAAACACCATTTCAATTGTTATTTGCATATTTTAAATAGTGTAATCCTTGTATAAAATATAAACAAAACTATAATTCTTATTTTTTTCCAAAAAAATTAATTTATGACAGGATCATGATAAGTAGTTAAACGAAGAATTAAAAATAATAATACTTTATTATTATTCATATGTCTAATACTCTTGAAACAGAAGTAGAAGCTGAAAAGATACAAAAAAAGGATAAAAAAGTAAAAGGGATCATATGGGCGATTGTTTTTGCATTGACTGCTGCGATTTACCTCTCAATTCCAACACACCTCATTGTCACCTACTGGGTGTGGTTAAATAACTTAACGATCAACGGGAAGCCAGTGTATACCTTTGCGTTATTAATGCTATTTTTATACATTATTACTTTAATTCTCTCAGCAATTTACGTGGCGGCAATGTTTCGAGCGATTTATCAAAGAAAAAACACAGATCTCGGAATACCTAAGGGTGTACAATGGTGGGGTGCCATGACGTGTATTCTCATCATTGGTTTCATGGTGTTTTGGTTTTTTTATAGCGGAGGAGATATTGCTTTTTTTGTCCTCAGAAGACCATAAATAAAACTTTATTAGATACATTATCGAATTCTAATTATTATATTTAAGATAATTAATTTGTAATTAGCAAGATGAAGCAAAAGGCGCAAGAAATAATATATCCAAAATTCAACTTGTACAAACCTAAAGAATATCAACCCGATTGGAAGCCACTGAACATTGAAGCAACACGCTTAGCTCTGGAAATTGCCAAGAATTCGAAGTTAAAGACTAATTTCTTACAAGGAACCCTCTTACAGAAGCGTAAAATCTTGGCAATACTTAAAACGGTAAAGAATTTACTTATTAACAAGCAAAAGATGGCGAAGGGGGATCACGACTTTATTCCGATATTTTATATTTGGACAATGACTAACAACTGTAATTTTCTGTGTTCCTATTGTAGCAATCATCGAGGGAGCACCTACCCTGACTTGTTTAATCAGGGTCTTAACAAAGACTTGACAACAGAGCAAGGAGTGCAATTAATAAAAATTATGAAAAACTCATCAGCTATTTATTTCTGTGGTGGAGAACCTACAATCAGGAAGGATTTGCCTGAGCTTTTGAATTACTCCACAAAATTAAACATGTTTAATATGATAAACACGAACGGAAGCCTTTTAGGAGATTTATTAGTTAAACCACAATATAGAGACTTTTTACTACAGATGGATGTGATTATCATTAGCCTCGATTCGCTCAACATTAAAGAACTTTCCAAAATGTATGAAGTTAACGAGAAAGTTTCTCGGAACGTGTTAAAAAACCTATTAGCACTAAAAATATTGCAAAATTATGTGCCATTCAAGTTAGTTGCTAACACGGTAATCACAAGAGAAACAATAGAAGAATCTTTTGATATATTAGATTTCTGCAATGATTTAGGGATTACATTCAGCCCCGTTTCTTCTAACATTGGACACGAGGCAGATCCAGAGCTATTAGAAGATCCAATCTATAAAAAACTCGTGCAGAAAATCATAGAAAGAGCTAATCAAGGATATCCAATGATAGCCTCGGCTAGAATGTTAGATAAATTACTAAATTTTAAAGGATTTAACTGCTATCCTGTAGTTTTTGATCACGTAGATTATAACGGGGAGCTATTTTGGCCGTGTAAGGCGTATAAAGATGCAGCCATGGTTAACGTGCTAAACTATAAGAGTGTAAAAAAAGTCCACAAGGCAGCTAAAAAATTGATCAATCCAACAAATTTCCACGGTGATGGTCCAAAACAATGTCAAGGAAACTGCGCGTGGATGCAAAATTGCGTTACTGATACTTATGCTCTTGCATTGAGCAAGGGAATTTTTGATAGCGGCGTTTTAAAAGAGATAAGCGGGCTTTTAAATTAAGAGCGCTTGTATAAATTGCCCAATTTTCTCAATTGCTTGTTTACTTTCTGGTATTTCACCGTAATATCTTTGGAATACATGAGGCATGTCAGTCCACACTTCTAAAGTAACGTCTACCCCTACCTCTTTAGCTCGATCTGCCAGTCTAACTGAATCATCTCTCAAGGTTTCGACATTTCCAGCGTGAATTAACATTGGTGGAAGTCCTTTCAAATCTCCATATAATGGAGATATGAGAGGATTTCTCCGCTTATATTTTCCACTATATGACATTGCTGTCATTCCAAGCGTTAATTTTGAAAGTCCAGGTTCGTATTCGGCATTGAGCTTCATGGATTCGCCTTTCAATGCTAAATCAGTCCATGGTGAGAGAAGCACCACCCCAGCAGGTAATGGGAGAGATATCTCTCTTAGTTTTAAAAGAGTAGCAACGCTTAAACCACCTCCCGCTGAAGCACCAGCAATTATGATGTTTTCAGCTTTAATTCCAGTAGAAAGGAGCCATTGATAGGCTGCAATCGAATCATCCAGCGCGGCGGGAAATGGATGTTCTGGTGCCAAACGATAGCCAACAAGGAATGCTCGCAAGGATGATGATTCACTGATAAGAAATGGCAATTTTCTCCTAGTTTCTATTGTTCCCATATTATACGCTCCACCAAATAAATAAAATAACACTTTATCAGTTTCAACACCAGGGGGAGTGATCCATTCGGCAGGTACACCATTTGCATCAATATGTTCGAATTTCACGCTACTCGGTATGAAATCTTTATTTTTAAATGACACAAATTTGTTAATATAGCGATTTAGTTCTAAAAGAATACTAACATTGGTTTTTAGCGTGTTTTCATCGATTTCTATTCCTTCGCGTTTCTTTTTTTGAAAAAATTCTTTTGTTGCTTCTTGAGCTTCAGAATTACTTCTTTCCATTACTTCTTTCACATCTGAACGAAATTTAGAACTAACTTGTACAACCATGTAATGAACTCTCCATTTACAATTATAATAAATGAAATAAACGAAAAATTGGTTAAAAATTTAGTGGATACTTGCCATACTCGTGAGTTGCTTCCACCATCCACTTTAGGTTTTGAACTTTTACACCAGGATGCATGTTTGCCGGAGATACTATAAAACCCCCTCCTGGACCTGCTGTTTTAATGGCGTACTTAACTGCATTGTACACTTCTTCTTTAGTACCATATACTAGATCGTGGGACACATCGATATTTCCCATCAAACATAATTTATCGCCAACCTTCTTTTTTACAAGAGCCAGATCAACTCCTGCTGTTGGTTCAAGACTCTGTAATCCATCAAAACCACAGTTAACAACAAAATCTAAGAGTGGATGAACGTGCCCATCCGTGTGAAGAACGATTTTCCCTCCTCTTTCATGAACGGCATCAGTTATCATTTTATAAGCAGGTAAAAGCAAGTCGTTAAATTGCTTGGGACTCATCATGGGACCTGTCTTATATGCCAAGTCCCCGGATTCAACGAACATCTCGGCACCCGCATCCATATAACTCATATAACAATCCTTTGTAAATTGTGCAATAACTTCGTGCACTTCTTTAATAAATCTGGGATTCTTGCGTAAAAGTTTGGCGTAATACGAAAAGCCCATGCCCTGTGAAGCACTTTCAAAAACTCCCGCTAAATCGTTCGTTACTGCGACAAATATCTTATCCTTATATTTTTTATTAATGCGCCGAAAAAATTTCGCTGCGAACTTGCTATACTTTTTGGTCATTGGGCCTTCTATGTTTTCTTTCGCTTCATTCCACTTCTCGGGAGTATTCATAGTTCCATATAAATAATACGGATTTATATTTCCTTCGTTATCCCGTGCTTCCCAAACTCGCCCAAAAATGTCCCTCATGTAGACTCTTCCGTCGTTAAGATTATCAAACTCGTTTGTAAAATAAAATGGTAGTATTCCTACCTGCATCACGTCCAAACCTATAGTTGCTGCTGCTTCTACGCACCGAGAAAAAGTAGTAACTTCTACACCTTCAACGAGATTCGTCATCTCTTCGTGCCAATTGTCGGGATTATCTCGCCTTACCTGTTCGTATGTGTCAAAATCGGTCATCTGAGGTTTTCCTAAAATTTCGTCTGAATTGTTAGCATCGATCAATATTGCATGACAAGGCACTCTATCTGGTTCTTCCAAATTTAAAGCTGCAAGAACTCTCTCTCTACATTCCATTTAATTCTCACATGATTGTAATCAAATACACTTTATAGATAACAATAATCATAATTCTTAAATAAATATAGTATCTTAAAAAAATCATAAGTTTAAAGGATACTTGCCATATTCATGAGTTGCTTCCACCATCCATCTTAAATTCTGTGGATTTACCCCCTGATGCATATTAGTTGGTGAAACCATAAAGCCTCCTCCCGGACCAGCAGTTTTAATGGCATATTTAACTGCATCAAAAACATCTTGCTTTATTCCTGTTGTTAACACTTCTCCAACATCAATATTACCCAACAAGCATATTTTATCTCCAACCTTTTTCTTTACGAGAGCAAGGTCAACATTTGCGGTAGGTTCTAGGCTTTGTAGGCCGTCAAAACCGCTATTAACAATCATATCTAATAGGGGGGTAATTTGTCCGTCGGTATGAAGTATTATCTTTTTTCCCCGGTCGTGAACAGCGTGAGTTAGCTTTTTATACGCGGGTAATAACAATTCATTATACTTCTTGGGAGAAAAGAAAGGTCCTGATTTGTATGCTATATCTCCTGCTTCACAAAATACTTCAACTCCAACATCCATATAGGCATTAAACATGGCTACGTTAAATTCTGCGATTGTATCGAATATATCAGCGATTAAACGAGGATTTTTACGCAATTGCTTAAAAAAATATTCAATTCCCATTCCTTGCCAAGCTGACTCGAATATTCCTGCGTATATCGTTTCAGCAAAGATAAAAATCTTATCCCCATATTTCCTTTTAATAGTTCTAAAGAATTTTCTTGCTTTTCTGGTATATTGTGGGGTATATATATCCTCGAATTTTTGCTTGAGTTCTTCCCATTTTTCGATCGAATCTATCGTGCCATGAGTGTAATATGGATCAAAATGACCGTGGTAATTCTTAAGCTTCCAAATCCTTCCAAAAATATCTGACATTTCATCCTTACTAATAAATTGATATGGAAGTATTCCTACTTGAATTACATCAAGTCCTAATTTAATTCCTGCTTCACACATTCCTGAAAAAATTGCTTTTTCAAAAGAATCAACAACGCTATTTAAAGCTTCAAGCCAATTATCTGGATTTTCTCTTACCATCCTTTCCAAGGCTTCAAAACTATCCCTACTCTCTCTACCAAGTATCGTCTCAACATTATTCCCATCAATTGCAATCGCATGAGTAGGAACCCTATCAGGCTCTTCTAAATTAAGTGCCGCTAAGACTCTATCTCTTGATTCCATAAAAATCATTTCATTTTATAATTGCCTTAATCATATTGAATTTAAAGATTTAAATAGTTTTTCATCCAAATAGAAATATCAATTCAAATTTAGAAATAATTTTTTACAGGTAATTTAATGGCTGCAAAGTTGATAAAGTATCCCCCTGAGACTCCTGAACAGAGATTAATATGGGAAGTCGTTTTTCTTACAGTTATAATTATTGCTACTGCCATATTTGGACAGCTCGCTGCTATAGATGTTATCTACACCGTGATTTTAACCATTATTTTTAGTGTCAATATCCTAGTTCGGTTTTTACTAATCAATCAGAAAGGAGATTGGATTTTTTTTGTGTTTGGTGTGATTGCTGGGGGGGGAAATGATTTAATGTCAATGATGAGGGAGGTCTATAACTACACTTCAGTAACAATCCTTCCCTTCTTAAACGGTTTATTACCCCTGTGGTCAATAGTTTTCTGGGGGCAAGTTTTTCTAATTTTTAGGAAAATGTTTAACATTGAATGGTTTAAGGGTGAGGACTTTCAAAAAGATGGCAAATTTCTCAAAGGATGGGTCGATTATGAGTTAATCATCGACTTAATTCTAATTGTAATCTTGCGTATCATCATTTATTCGACATACAATCTCGACATGTGGATTCCGGCGTTGTTTTACGCAATCTTCATCATGGCGCGTTTATTCATATTCCGTCCAAAAAAGAACCAGTTATTAATTATCGCTGTTTTACCGTATGCGTTTATTTTCGAAGGATTAATGGTCATATTTGGTCTTTATATATATATTAATCCTATGATTTTAGGAATGCCTCTTTGGCTAATACTTTGGTGGATCTTTCTTGTACCGATAGTCTTAAAGGAACTATTTGATAGAATTGAATATATTTTAAAAGAAAGGAGTTAAATAGTAATTTTTTATTTATTCATTTCAGATTTACTACATTTTTTTGGAGTTCTAACATTTCATCGAGATATGCCTCAGCTCTTTTAGTGCTACCTACGTTAGGATCCGCAAGTAAAGCTTGTAGGGCGATACCCTTAGATTTCTTAAGAATTGCTTCAATAACGAGATCTTGGACGGAAGCCTCAATTCGCAGCAAGGAAGCTATTCCCTTGGGATATTCTCCTAATTTTACTCCGTGAACTCCAGTTTTATTTACAGTGGCAGGACATTCCACCACAAGATCGTTAGATAAATTTGTAATGATATCGTCATTAGGAATATTTACCGATAATTCGTGGTGGTTTGAATCTGTTAAAATACCTTCAATTATGGGTATGGCACGTTCTGCGTCTGGTTTCACCAAGCGAGAACCTTGCCCTTTTTTGATAATTCTCTCTATTTTTTTTGCATTTGATGCAATATATTTTTTATACCAATGATAGAAATTCATGGCACCTTCCATATTTGCTTCTTCCCATGCCCAACCAATGTATTCTCCATAGTGTGAGTCCGTTGTATAAGGTAGATATCCATACTTGTAAAGAATATAACTTGTAAGACTCACAGAAGTGTTAACAACATAGCTTATTTTGTTCTGTGCTTTCATCTTCTCGAGATATTCTGGCGCTTTTGCCCTGATATCGGGGATCGCGTCTTTCCCTGAATCCTTGTAGGAAGCTTTTATAACTGCTCCAAAATGGTTTAATCCTCCTGCCCATATACTCAGATTGTCCCACGTGGTTCTAAGAATCTTTGGGAGATGCGCATGAGCAAAATGGATTTCGTGGCATAATCCAACAACTTTAAGTTCAGGGTACTTTCTTTTTATTGCCAGGCAGACTCGAGACATAGGATTTGAAAAATTAATGATATAAGCATTTGGACATATTTTTTGAATATCGTTGCAAATTTCGAGAATTGGAGGAATTACACGTAATGAGTGAAAGAGTCCACCTGGACCTCCATTTTCTCCCATAACTTGCTTAAATCCATGTTTACGAGGTATTTCAATGTCCATATCAAACCACTTAAACCGTGGCGTGACTTCAATAGAATTGACAATAAAATTCGCTCCTTTAAGAGCCTCGGGGCGGTTTGTTGTTGCTTCCAATTTGAAGTCGCCCTTTTTCTTATCAATCGCACTCTGAGCAATTGATCGAGCTTTTTCTAAGTTCTCTTCGTTAATATCGTGCAAACATATCGTGGATCCCGTGAGGTGTTCCGAACCCAAGATGCTTCCAACTGTTCCAAGGCCGAATTGTAACGATCCGGCACCAATAATCACAATTTTTTGAGCTGACATTATTATTTCTATATTGTTTTATATTGTATTATTTTCAGAATTACTTTTACAATAATAATTTTATGATTTTTAATAAGGAGAGTGGATTTCGAACAATTAACCGTAGAAGAAACCTTATAACTAAAGAATTTTTCAGCATTTTAAAAATCAATTCTCTGGGAAAATCCATGTCACCATAAAACGAGATGATTTTTTCAATGTTGCTAGCTTTTACAATTTGGAAGAACGATTCGAAATCTCTATTTGTGAAGTTTTCAAGCAAAATTCGTATAATATAATGCAATTTTAATTGCTTCCCAATCTTGGCTAGGCAAGGTTTCTCGTAATATTTCTTGATGATTTTCTTCGAAAAATCTTTGGCGTTAAAACATTTTTCTATACAAGAAGCTGCGTGACTTGCGGCTGACAATAGCATTACGATGCCACCACCCGTAGTTGCCTTTACTTGACAAGCAGAATCTCCTAATAGTAATACATTATCGAAAGCAACACGATTCATTATACCAATAGGAATGATTCCTCCTTGTTGGTCGATTTTATTCTCTATCTTTATCTTGAGCTTATTTAATAATAATTTTAGATTTTTAGCGGGATTCTTTGAAGAAGCTAAACCTATCCGATATATATATTTTCCCTCAGGAACTATCCAACCAAATAATTCCTTCCATCTTGGATCAAAATACATTGAAGCCTCTTGTTGATTAAAATTGGCCCGAACGCGAATTTGGACGCCATAGATCGTTTTATTTTTTACTCCTAATGACCTTCCAACAGAAGATAACGGTCCATCGCACCCAATTATTAGTTTTGAATAGAGCTGTCTTTTAGAGGTTTTAATTAGAACTTGTTTTTGACGATTTTTTATAACACGTTTGAGTGATTTGAACTTTTCTCCTAGAAAATATATGACGGTTTCGCTATCTTTAACTTTCTCGTAAAAAAGCTTGTCTAAAGCAACACGATCCACGATATAAGGTTGCTCGTCGCCAGATAATTTTATAAATTTTCCAGAGGGTGCCACGAGGCGAGCTACATCAACGCGGTTTAACACGATATCGTTTGGAAGTTCAATCAATTTACTCAGCTTTTTTGATATAATGCCTGCGCACTGAAATGGTAAGCCGATTTCTTCGTGCTCCTCGATGACTGCTATTTTTAAATCGGTGTTTGATAGTAAATAGCTGAGATAATTCCCAGCAATACTCCCACCAACGATGCAAATGTCGAAATACTCGATATTACTATCCATTATTACAAATGAAAGTTAGGAAAAATTAGAATTTTATGGAAAAAAATCGTTTCATTTTTCATCTTCAGGTGATTTTGCCTTTGGCACTTTTGGCTTTTCCAATGGCAATACTTTAGGTTTAGGTATCCTAGGTTTTTCTAAAGTTTTTACTTTCGATTTAGAAATTGATTGTTTTTTAACTGTGGTGCCCACTTTTTTTACTTTAGGGACTACAATACCATCACTCATGACATCAATGAAATCATTAAACTTTATTTGAAAATCATGCTTTATATTACTCAATTCTTCTTCAAGTATTTTTTCTATTATTTTATCTATTGTGGAATGAATAACACCAATGCGCAGTTTCTTTAAATTATCTGAAATTCTATTTTGAACGCCATCGAATTTTTTCGATAAGTTATTGATATAATCGGCGAGTATCACGGATATCCTCTCACTTAAATCCTCAAGTCGTCTCTTAATGTCATCCTGAGCAGACAAACTATTGATATAATCCGTAAATACCGAAGAGATAGTCTCGCTTACGTCTTCGAACTGTTCTTTCTCGTGTTCCTCGATGATACAGCACCTAGTATTCTAGAGGCAATACAACCTTTTAAAGTTCAATCTTTTCAACAAATGTTACTTCTAAAAGATCATAGGCTTTTTTTGCCACTTCATATGTTATTTCTTTTAACTTGTACTTTCTCCGAATTCTTGGAAGTAAATACTCTGGAAAAAAGATTAAAGGTTGAATATCGTTAAAAAGTACTACCCATTCCTTCTTTTTTTTTCCGTGTAATATAGTAATGATATTTAATTCTTCTAATTCCTCCAAAATTTTTTCTCTGTCAGCCCATTCTGAGAGGATTTTTGGTATTTTTTCTAAAGGATAAAAACCAGTTTTCATTAAATTGAAGAAATCATATTCATCTGGGTTTAAAAGCATGTTAGCTAGTTTTACTGTTTCTTCAATGGATTGATTATTTGGTTTGTACATTTGTATAAACTTTCTAATTTTTTTTCTATACTCGTAAAAAAGTTTATTTTCGCTTTCGGTTAAAAGCTTAATTATGTGCTCATTTGGTACACGAGCAAGTGTTATGTCTTTTACTAGAAATAAAAATTCGCCTTGATTTTTAAATTTACCTTTATCTTTATCTCGTTCGTCTCCCTTAATCCAATCTCTTCTAATTAAGTTAAGTTCAATAAATGGTTCGAGCAAGATATCAATGTTAGCATCTCTATTCATCAGTTCAATTTTCTTTTTCAGTTCCATTTTTGAATGTGGTTTTTCTCTCAAACTCTCTAAAATCTCTAACCGTTCCTTACTTTTATAAATAAGGCCAACTTTTTGAAGTTTGTCTAGATTTGATAACCTATCGATGTGAAATTGAGTTAATTTCAATTGGTTAGAAATATCGTTATTTGCCTTTTCAATAGCAGAAAGTCTTTTTGCTTTCTTGGCCCAAACCAATTCTTTATAAAAGACTTCTAAATTCTTTCCCATTTGTTTTATTATATCTTCAAAAAGTTCTAACTCGTCGTCTAGCTCAAATATTAAGATGGTAATGGTTTGAGCACCTGCCTTTTCTTGCATGAAGTATGACCATGCCTTATATGGAGTTTTTTTTAAATTACTCAATTGAAAATTACCAAATTCTTCTGAAATTTCAATACTTCCCGCAGAATGTTGGTAGAAAATCCCAAAGACATCACTGATATCGATTAATGTAGAATAATCGTTTGCAGAAAAGTCTTTATTAAAAAACAGTAATTTAATTGGATTAAACTCTGGTTCAATATCTCCTTTTTCATTTTGATTTAATTCAAATTGAAATGACAAAATTGCTTGTAACATTTATACTCACGAATATCTTATCGTAAAAAACAAATTTATATAACATGATCATCACGATTTTCATATATAACTTTATTCTATTCGAAAACTCTATTACAATTTAAAAAGGGGATGGAGAGAAAAATGAAAAAAAGAAAATCGTTTAAGTTTAAATCATATTTAGCGGGATATTTTTTTGTCTTTATTACTTGTATTCTATTAGGTAATCTTGGACTAAATTGTATAATTCATAATGACCTAAATTCAAATATTGAGGTTGAACCATGGATTATGCCAAAAATGGCGTCACAGTATTCTGCCGAATGGCTCACTGATGGTGATTTTTCTTCTATTTCAAATTGGTATAATACAACTGGAGGGGATACCTCTGATGTTAATGGAACTTACAGCGATGAACAAGCAAATTTTGTCATGCTAGGAGATAATGGTAATTTTACTGCTTTTTCTCAAGAAATTTATCCAAATCAAACGGGCACATGGTGGGCAGAGAATAATTCCCATAGTTATCCAGTATCTCCAGCAGTCCCAAGAACACCCGCTTATGGAATTGATAGCCAAGGTTGGTGGTGTTCTCATGAATTTAAGGAAGGAGGACAAGCTTGGACAACTGATAATAATCCTGCTGTAGAATTTAAAAGAAATTATTCGTTAAATGTTGATCTATCAGATTATTCAATAACATCAGTATATATTAATGCAACAGTAAATGGAACCGTTTATGCAACAGATCAATCACAAAATGGAGGAATTGAAGTTCCTGGAGATAATATTCCAGACCATGCCGCTAATTACGATTGGGCACGGTTTTATATCAAAGCGGAAAACATTGAAAGAACACACGTGTATGAATTGGCATATTTTAACACTTTAGATGTGCTTTTAGGAAGAGACACCCATCAAGATGGTGATGGCCTCGATTATCTGAATAATACTTTCCTTACAGCTCAACATGAAGAAATATTAATTGCCTATTTATCAGCAATTTTCTTAAATACTGATTATGGTACTTTTACCATCGCTTTAGGAATTGAAGTTTATTGTGAAGATAATGTTAGCACAGAAATGGACAAATGGGTTGAATTGAGATTTGTCAATTTCGACTTTAATTTTACATACGAAAAAAAAATGACCCGTTATGCACAAGTTTCATGGAATCAAATTGGAAATCAGTTGAATGGGTCAGTATATCAAATTGATGAGGCACGGCTGAATTTTAAATTTAAAAGCAATCAAGTATGGCCTACAACACTTTCACCAAATTCAGAAATCAGAGCTTATATAAATAATCGAAGACACTCAGAAGTCATTAAATTAGCTGATGTGAATGCTTCATGGAAAGAAGCAAAAGCAGGAGGCTTTGATGTAACCTCCATAGTAAGTACAGATGAAAATATTACATTAACAATTCAAGTAATCATCATGGACAATTTCAATCTAAATAGTACATATACGCTATCTATAGATAATGCGTCTCTAATGATATATTATTCACATAAAACGGGCACAGAAACTCAAACAAAGCGTGATATCTTCCTAAATAATGAGAATGAAACATCATCGAGGTCTATAGAAATAAAGTTCGGTGAAATTGTTAATGTTACTTACATTTATAAGGATATTTTTAATGCTTTCATAGATGATGCGACCGTGAGAATCACAATAGGAGCAGAGATAATTGCTCTAAATGAAACTTCAACTCATTATTATATAATGATTAATACGACCTCATTAAATTTAGGAGAGAACTTTCTGACCATAACAGCTACTAAAACCATGTACCAATCTAAAGAAGATGAAATAAAAATAGATGTTTTGCCTCTAGATACTAGGATTGAACTCTTTTTAGATGAAATAAATAAAACAATAGAGAAATCTGTAGATGTGGTTTATGATCAAGATGTTAACATTACTATTCGTTATAGAAATACAGAAAATGGTTCAAATATACATGTAAATAATGCTACAGTCGAGTTGACAGGCACGGGAACTACATTAAATTTAACGGAAAATTACGCCGAAGAATATTATAATGTTACCATCAATTCTGAAATCTTAGGTTTAGGAATCACTTATTTGACAGTTAACGCTCAAAAAGAAA
>Ga0180433_10006468_pt1 | contig 15336 bp, 9 predicted proteins | sample SS_ome_8_FD_132980 | JGI IMG/M metagenome (GOLD analysis project Ga0180433, IMG submission 132980) | Hypersaline lake sediment archaeal communities from the Salton Sea, California, USA - SS_1_D_1 metaG | ecosystem: Environmental > Aquatic > Non-marine Saline and Alkaline > Hypersaline > Sediment... | reverse complement strand
GTTCTCTCTTGCGGCCTTCTCTGGCTAATTTGTCAAAGAACTTCTGTCTTTGTTTGATGATGTTTTCCACTACTTTCTCCAGAACCACTGTCTCTGTCAGGTTTGGGGTGTTGTTTATGGCAAGGACTATGGAATCATAATTCGTGATGAATTCAACAGACGCTTCAACTTCCAAATCAGAGTTCCCGCTTCCAAGGTCTGAAACCAGTTTTTTGAGCCTGTCTTCAGGATATCTTTCTGCAGATGGAGTCTCCATTGGCTTCTTTAGGATTTTGACTCTTGCAATCCGCATTTTCATCGTGTCTGTTGCAGTACTCACGCTCTTCTTCAATACTTTCCTTGGTGCCTTGCCCTTAGCCATGCTGCTAAATTGTGAATAAAGAATTTATAAGTGCGCTTGTCAATTCTGCCAGTCAATCAGACAGACGAATCTCAAGTAAGGCATCGAGACAGAATCCGGCTAGGAATATAAATATTCTCTTTGTATCCTTAGCATGACTGGTGCCCTCAAACTGTCCATCCTAATAGCCCTCACACTCATAGTGGCATCCACCAGTTATATCTCATTTTTTGAATCTCAGGATGGGACAACCCACAAGCTGAGCCAGACAGCATCTGTTTTCCTAATAGCAATAGTCCTGGATGTTCTTGTGGAAAAGCTTCTTGTCAAAAGAATCAAGGTCTCCAAGGCAAGATTCCTGATTTCTAAGACAGTTAGCTACATAACATACATAGTCGCAATCGTAATAACCCTTGCAATCTGGATTGAGCAGGCATCCAACCTTCTCTTTGCAGTTGGTGTTATCGGTGCAGGTATTGCAATTGCCTTGCAGAGGCCAATAGCAAATCTTGTTGGATTCATAACAATATTGGTTACTGGTCCCTACGCTCCCGGGGACCGGATTGAGATTGAAGGGGATGCAGGAGATGTCATTGATATCGAGCTCTTCCACACAAAAGTGATGGAAGTTGGCCAGTGGACCAAATATGACCAGTTCACAGGAAGGATAAAGGTAATTCCGAATTTCTTTGTGCTTGAGAAAGTGGTTAACAACTATTCCAGGGATTTTGGATTCATATGGGAAGAAATTATGATTCCAGTAACATATGGGAGCAACTGGAAGAAGGCTAGGCAAATCATGCTTGAAGTTGCAAGAAAGCATACTACGGAAGAGATAGAAAGAGGCAATTCCCAGCTTCGAAGGATGACCTATAAATATCTGCTCGAACCAAGAGCAGTTGAACCTGCAGTATATATGATTCCAACTGACAATTGGGTGGAACTTAGGTTGCGTTTCATCGTAAATGCGAAACACAGGAGGAGTCGCGTAAATCCGATTTTCGAGGAACTTTTAAACACTTTCAGCAAACACAAGTCAATAGTAATTTCCAGCAAGACAAGCGCCAGGATATGGGACACTGGAAGGAAGAAGAGAAAATATTGAGGTATTTAGATGGCATTAGAAGATTTTTTCCTGTTGGTCGGGGCAGTAATCCTGATTGGATTCGTAGGCAACCTAATTAGGCAGCGCACAAACATCCCTGACTCTCTTTTCCTGATTCTTTTCGGACTGGTTCTTGGCCCTGCAACAGGCCTGGTGCCGGGAGAAGCGCTGCTGGAATTTGTTCCCATTATTTCCGTTGCTGCAATGGTAACGATACTTGTCGAATCTGGAATAGGATTTGATATATTCCATATCATGGGTTCCTTTGGAAAAGCCGCCATGCAGACAATATTGATTGCCTTAATAACAACCGCATTAATCACGGCCTTCCTGGTATTTTATTATGACTGGGAGCCTGCGCATGCAGCTCTTCTTGGACTAATCAGCAGTGGTACGACCACAATCACTGCAATGTCATTATTGGGTTCACTCAATATACCAAACAAAATCAGGAGACTTGTCTTCCTTGAGACAATCATGAATGATTTCACTCTTATCCTTGGAACATTCATAATCGTCGAATCGATAAAATTCAGCACCTTCAGCCTGGATATGGCTGCTAGGACAATCGTCTCAGAACTATCTGTTGGTCTGCTTATCGGACTTGTGGTCGCCATGGCCTGGAGGTATGTGCTTGAACACATTAATCTTGAGCGCAAAATGAACTATGCATCCACAATTGGAATATGTTTCGTGCTTTATTATGCAGCAGCAGTTCTTGGTGGAAACTCCATCGTCTCGATATTCGCCTTCAGTTTGTTCCTTGGAAACTACTACAGGATTTATGATTTCATCAGCCCGAAGGATGCTGAAGAGAGCGATTTCCAGTCTGTCCTCAGATCAATCCGCTCAGTGCAGACGGACTTTTCTTTCTTTATGAAATCCTTCTTTTTCGTTCTTTTGGGAGTTACCTTCGACCCTGGCCTTCTTGGTTTGATTCCCATAATCCTGATTGGCGGACTTGTAGTTTTGATTATCATATCCAGATTCCTGGCAACCAGCGTGCTTGCTTTTATTGACAAGGATGTGGCAAAGTACCGCACGCTGATATCAATCATGATTCCGCGAGGCTATGTTGCTGCAGTTCTGGCATTCGTACCTGCGCAGGAAGGGGTGGGAGTGCCAATGCTAACTGATATCATAGTACTCCTTATCATTGTAACCACTCTCGTATCCATTGCAGGGGTGATGATATATAATCGCACAAGCCAGCCGGGTACAAACGGGGCCACGAAAAACGGAGGCAATGGAAAACCGAATGGCAATGGCAAATCGAAGAAGAACGGCAAGAAGAAATGAAGCCTTTTATTAGTTAGCTAGGAAGTGGAAATCATGACCATAAAACGAACCTCAATGCTTGGTCTTGAAAACGAGATGTTTGTGATAACTCCAGAGGGAAAGCTCGTCAATGGAGCAAATGACATTCTGGAAACGCTAACAGGCAAGTTGGCAAAATACGTCAAACCAGAACTCTCCAAGGGCATGATTGAACTTACTGCAGAGGCATATCCTAGCATAAGGGAATGCGCTGTCGAGTTTACAGAGAATCTGGCAGACCTTGTTGAGGCTTCCGAAAAGGTCGGATACAGGCTGCTTCCATTAGGGGACCATCCAACAAGGTTCTTCCCATCGTTGCAGAGGTCTACGTGGTATAATGCAATTGAACAGGTAATTGGAACACTTGGTGCTAAGAGCGAGGGGAAAATCAGCGGGTTCCACTATCACTTCACGCTTCCAGAGGGAATTATCGGAAAGAAGACTAGCATGATAAAGAGCGTTGAGCGCTCTGAGGCAAGGCAGATATTCCTGCAGCAGTACAATTTCATGGTTGCAGCTGACCCTGCAGCACTGGTCTTTGCCCAGTCATCCCCAATATGGAACGGGGTCCATTTCGGAAAAGACTGCCGGGTAATTGTATACCGTGATATGAGAGTGCAGCATGCTGGGCAGACCCTAACTGGTATACATTATTATCTGCCTGAATTTGGAGCATTGCCAAACTATGAATTTACCCTGCAGGACCTTCGGGTTATGGCAGAGCAGAAGAAGACTTCTTACCTTAAGATTCTTGAGCAGAAGGATTTCCCGACAAATGAGATTGCAAGCGTTCCAACCCTGAAATTCATGTGGGGTCCGCTGCGTGTCAATAAAATCGGAACCATGGAGTACCGCGGTCCTGATATGAATTTTCCAGTGTATCTATTCTCACTATCCAGTCTCTTCAAGTATGCTCTTGAGGCAATAGAGAAGAATGAGTATCGGGTCCGGCCATCTGATATTGGAATTTCAGAGCCATTTGTGCTGGAGGGAAACAAGATTTATGTCCCTCCACACTCCACACTGAAGTATCTTGAGAGGCAGAGCATCACGCGCGGCCTTGATAGCCCTGAACTGTACAAATACGCAAAGGCGCTATTCGATTTGGTCTGCAAGATATCCGGAAAAGGCAAATCCAGAAACTTCAAGAAGCTAAAGGAGATGCTAGATACCAAGAAGACTCTATCAGATGAAATCCTTGAGATGGTTAAGAAGAACGGTTATAGCCTGGATGAGGAGATTCCAGAGGACATGCTTAGCCACATAGCGCTCTACTATGCAGATAAATTATCCAAGGAAGCTCCGAAGATGCCAAAGTTCTTCTCAAAATTCAAAGATTAGAAGAAAAAGGAATTGGCAGGAAGTTCTTCGGAGAAAGACAAGGCGCTGACAATCTGTTTTTTAAACCTTAATTTGGTAGGAAACTCATGACAGACTTACTTGATTTCTCTATCAACAGCATCCTACTTGGAGGAACCATCCTTGTTGTTTCTTTTGTAGTTCTTTTGGCCTTATGGTCGATACTTATCAAGGCACTCTTTTCCGTCTTTGGAAAGTCGAAATTCTTCTTTGTTCCAAGGACACTGAAGGAATTGATTCTATCTGTTGCATTCGTGTTTTTCCTCCTGAGCGTGTATTTCTCAATTCTGTTTGTCAACCGCGATCTTCTTGCGCATGAGTTCTTCAAAGTATGGCAGATACTGCTGATATTCTCGTTTGCAAATATTGCCCTTAGGGTGGTGCTTACAGGTCTTGATACTCACTATAGGCAGGTCAAGGACAAATCGGGCATCTTCCGCTCAGTGGGCCTGCTAAAAGGCACTCTTGGCTTGGTGCTCTATCTCTTCGCATTCATCCTGTCATTGAATGTGCTAAGTGCAGAGCTTGGTATCGTTGTCACTGCAATCCTGCTCTTTATCATCGTGCTTGTATTCGTTTCGAGCTTTGAGCAGATGAAGAGCATAGTTGCAGGACTGCAGCTTGGGGACTATTATGTGGAATATGGAAAGCTTCTCAAGATTGGAGACCAGATGGGCTTTGTGGAGAGCATACACGGGCGCTCTACTGTGCTTCGCACAATCGAAGGGAATACTGCAGTTATTCCGAATTCACACTTCTTTAGCAAGCTATTCGAGATTGAGCAGGATGATGGAAATACCGTATCTCTCTCAGTCGTCGTCAAAGGAAAGAATGCTGGGAAAATTAAGGAGAGGATATCTGCAATCTCAACAAAAATCACAATGGAAGTTAAGGGAATACCAAGTGAATACAAGCCAAAGGTCTTCTTCACATCCGTTCTGGATGGCGCCAATGAGTTTGCAATAGTATTCAAGGTGATGCCGGATTCAGATATTCGGAAGATACTCGACATATTCAATATGGAGCTTGCAACAGAGTTCAAGGATGGCCTGCTTTCAACGAAGCTCAAGTGATTTTTGAGCTTCAATATCTTTAATAATATTTTTAGCCAAAGCCATGGATATGAGAGGCATTGTTTTTCTAGTTCTGGTATCAGCCATGCTAATATCTGGCTGTGTTGATTTGTCAAAAGTGGATACCACTCCTATCAATGGTTCAGTCTATCCTTCTGAATGCAGCGGGCCGGTTTGTGGAACTGATGGGGTGAACTACCCGTCTGATTGTGCGGCTATAGACGCTGGCGCCCAGGCAGCATATTCCGGTGACTGTCTTCCTAGATGCGATGACAGTGATGGGGGCAATGAGCCTGGAACATATGGTACTGTTTCAACTGATTATGTGAATGCTTCTGATTCTTGCGAAGATGCAATTACTCTAATCGAGTTCTTCTGCATAAATGGCACGCTTGCAAACAGCACCCATATCTGCACAAACAGCACCTGTGAACTTGGACGATGCCTTCCTATTGAAGAGGCAGATTCACAGAATGAGACAAACCAGACTGATGGAATGGAAAATGAAAGTGTCCCGGAAATTCCAGAAGGACCTGGACCTGTAATTCTTGAAGGGTGCTATGGCCCGACCGAGCCAAATGTCAGCGCAGTTGAAACAGTCACTTTCAATGGCACAGAATATACGGACATGTGCGCTGATTACAAGGTTGTCAAGGACTATTACTGTCTAAATGATGAACTAGTTTCAATAAACAATGAATGCGATCCTGGCTATAGTTGTGACCGGGGAGCATGCAGGCCCGTTCCAGTCTCCTGCAAGGACACGGACGAAGGCAATGATACTGTCAATCGGGGAACGGTAACGATTTCAAAAGGCATTTACAGTGGCTTTAGCGAGACTGATTCCTGCATAGATGATGGAATAATTCTCGAATACATGTGCCTTGAGAATGGCTCTGCAATTTCCCAGGAGATATTGTGCGGTAATGGCCTTCGGTGCTTCTCGGGAAGGTGTGTCCGCAGCGACTGTGATGACAATGATGGCGGCTACAACATCTATGAAAAGGGAATGGCCGAGATAGGTTCAGAACAGTACCGGGATGAATGTGTAACAGACACCAAGCTAAGGGAGTACTACTGCTATGGCAATGGGGTTGATAGCATAATGGTGGAATGCCCGGATGAATATATCTGCGATATCGGCAGATGCACTCAAGAGTGATTTCCAGCTTTTTTGCTGGATTTTTTCATTTCTTAACGAGATAAATACGAACTGTTCCCACCACTATCTTTATAAATTTCATTTCCGCACCATTCTCTGGTGCTCATGATGAGAAACCTGTATTTTCTTGCCTTTTTATTGGCATTATCAGGAATTGGATTTTGTTCTTTCGAAATGCTAACTGACAGCGTGCAGCTAGAGTGGTCTGGCAACAACTTCCAGGCCGTTGATTCTGCAGTCGGTCAGATTGATTCCGACCCTGCCCTTGAACTGGTGGTAGTTGGTACTGCCGGTGTGATGGGAGATGAGATGGGACTTGCAGTCTTTGAAATTGGATCTGGCACAATAACTGCCGAGGATAAGTTATTTCGCTCTGCAGTTAGCCCGTCCGATTCTCTGGAGACTACCTCTGTAGTTCTTTGCGATGTTGATGGCGATGGGACAAAGGACATTGTCGTAGGTGGATATGGGAAATCCATGCTGATGCCAAGAGGCTTTGTTTACACTTATACATACGGCGGAGGGGCAATCACTTCGCAGTATGATTATGATGGCATGTCCTGGGTCATGATAGAGGATTTGGCAGCCAAATCAGGCTCTGGACACTGCAATATCAATGCAGTTGGTGCCAAGAGCACACCCGGTTCAAGCAGTGAATACGGAGTTGTACTGAATACTGATTCCGGAACGCTCGACCTTTACTATGAAGAAGAGAAGACATGGCTAACTGATTCATCAGCATATGGCATTGATGTCTTCTCTGATGGAAAAATTATCACTGCCGGAACAGCTGAGAGCGGGTGGGTCAGCAACCAGTATCTAACAGTTTCCATGAATCCTGGGAATATTACCGATACGTTCGGTTCAACTGGCACCAACAGGGAAGCGACTTCTGTAAAAGTAGCTGATGTTGATTCTGATGGCAGCGAGGAAATCATAGTAGGGGCAAACAGTAAGGATATAATGTCCACTACTTCAGCAAAACTCTATCTTTTTGATGATTTGATAACCCAGCTTGATTTGCTAACAATTTCAGAGAGCGGATTCTTTGTCAATGATGTCTATATGACGGATGTTGATGCCTGTGATGTCAGCGGGGATGGCAATGTGGAAGTTCTTGCTGCTTTGGAATATGATGCAAGTGAGAACTATGCTCTTGTCAATGGATATACAGTTTTGGCAAATTCAACCCTGATGCAGGCATATGAGTATGATGCCAGGTCCTTTGTCGGATTTGACAGCAACATCCCGTCAATAAACTGCCGCGATGTTGATACTGATCCAAGATCTGAACTTGTTTCTGTAGTCAATCTTGCAAACAGCACAACCGGCGAATACAAGATTGTTGTTGCAATCCTTGAACTCGAGCCCCAGGTTCCAGAAATTACTGTGGTTTCTCCTCATGCAGGGGATTCGCTTAGCGGGCTCTATACTGCAGTGATAAATGTAAGCGATGATTCTCCTCCAAGCGATTTGACAGTTTCCTATCGAATCACTTCGCCTGCAATTACCAGTTATTTCCAGGCCATGAATAATACTGGATACACTTACTTTGTCAAATTGAATCTCTCGATTTACAATAATGGAGCATACACACTGCATTTCAAGGCAACTGATGATGAGGGTTATGTTGCAGAAGAGACTGTTGCATTCTTTGTTGATCATACCTTGTTTAGCGTGAATATGGATATGCCGGCAGATGGCGCTGTCATTATGCCAGGCACACCAATTCGGTTTTCATCATCCCTCCCTCTCTCTTCATTTGTTTATTCTACAAATGGCGGGCTTGTGAATGAAACGCTTGCAATGCCTTATGTAATCAACACATCAGGCTGGGAAGACGGCCCGAAAAAGATTAATGTCTGGGCAGAAAGTGTTACTGCGCTTGGGGCAGATGCGCTATTTGGGGTAGTTATTGATGGCACTCCTCCAGAAATTTTGGCAAATCCGCCAACTGGCACTGAACTATCCCCTGGTGAGGATGTCGTAGTTACTATCCATGACTTCGAACTGGATAATGTGACAGTTGTTCTAAACGGCGTTCCTGTTGACTACACCGGAGCTTCAATGCCGATAGTAATAGATACCAGCGGATGGGCAGAGGGGAGCGTGAACAATGTGAGGGTGATTGCACATGACAGTGCTGGCAATATGCCTTCAATAGAAATGTACACCTACATGGTTCCAGGAGATACTGAACCAACAGAACCCACAGAACCAGCAGAGCCTACGCCTCCTGAGACTGATCCGCAGCTGGATGCACACAATGCAGCACAGGATTTGATTGACCAGGTTCAGCAGGAGATTGATTCTGCCTTATCTTCAGGAGCAGATACAACTGCTGCGGAGGATCTTTTGGAGCAGGCAAGGATGAGCATGGCTTCTGACCAGTATGGCAGGGCAATGTCTCTTGCAAGGGAAGCCCGCGCTGCCCTGGCTGCGCCATCGACTTCTCCAGAGCAGCCGCCTGAGCAATCTGTGGAGACAGCAACTGAAGCAGAATCTGAAGGCATTGACCAGAACATCCTGATATTTGCAGGTGCAATTGTTGTGGTTCTTGTAGCCTGGATTCTATACCGTCTCTTCCGCAGAGGAAAGACTCCAAAGAAGAAACCTGCTGAAAAACCAGAGCCCGAGGAGCCAGAGCCGAAAGTTCGGGAGGAGCCCGACAAAGACACAGAAGTGCATCTTGGAGAAGGTTCAGGAAAGCTTGAGAGCTATTCTCCAGGTGGAAAATCTGATGTTGAAGTGAATGTCAAGCCTTCTGCTGAGCCTGAGACTGAAGCAGAATTCGAGGAAGAACTTGGAAATGCGCTTGAGCCTGAGGGTGAAGCAGAAGAAACAGAGCCTCTTCTCGAGACTTCCATTAAAAAAGAAAAACCAAAGAAGAAGTCCAAGCCAAAGAAGGCAAAAAAGGCTGCTAAGAAATCGAAACCAAAGAAGGCAGCTAAAAAACCTGCCAAGAAGAAGCGCAAAAAATAGCTTCTTCTCTTTCTTTTCCTCGGTTCCTGAGCAAAACCTTTTAATGCTAATTTGAGATATCATGCCATGCTTTTCATCTCCCGCATCAGAATGCGGAATTTCAAATCTTTCAAAGTCCTTAACGTCGAATTGCCGCAAACTCTTCTTTGCCTTGCCGGACCAAACGGCTCTGGAAAAAGCAACGTCGGAGATGCAATCAGGTTTGCCCTTGGGGAAACCAGCCTCAAATCCCTCCGTGCAAGGAGCATAAAGGATTTGATTCACACCGGTTCTAAGACGGCTGAAGTGACCCTCAATTTCAGAGGGGATGAGGAAATCGAGGTAAAGAGAGTCATCCGAGAAGATGGGAAAATCCTCTACCGTCTAAATGGCAAGAACACGACCAGAAGGGCAATCCTTGAGACCTTAAAGAGGCACAATCTGGATGAATCGAGCAGGAATATAATCGCACAGGGGGAAGTGCAGCGACTTCTGAACATGGGCGGAAAAGAGAGGAGGACCATCATAGACAGCGTTGCCGGGATAGCCGATTTCGAACAGAAGAAAAAGGAATCCATACGCGAGCTGGAAACCGTTGAAGGGCGCATAAAGGATGCCAATCTGGTTCTTGGGGAGCGGACTGCTTTTCTCGATGAACTAAAAAGGGAAAAGGAAGTTGCAATCAAGTTTACTGAGTCAAGAACAATCCTCAAGAACAGCAAAGGTACCCTGCTCCAGAGGGAATTGCAAAAGCTTGAGGAGGAGAGTGCCAAGCTAGAAAACCTGGAAGAGAAAATCGAATTCAACAGGAAGGCAAAGGAACAGGAGCAGGACGAAATCAAGGTCAAGGTCGATGAAGTAGAAAGCCTGCGCTCTGCCCTTAGCCAGGAATTGCAGTCAAAACAGAAGACAAATGCACTTATTCGGAGAATCGAGGAATTGAAAGCCTCTCTTGGCTCCAAGACAGAACTCATAAAGGAAAAAGAAGAGGACGTTGTGAAACTGAAGAAGGAGCATGAAGATCTTGCAAAGGAAATTGAGGGCGAACAATCACAGGTCAAATCCCTTGATGACGAGATGACAAAACTCAAGGAGGATTTGAAAGAGGCAGAGGCCAGGGCGGCAAAACATGGTGCAATGCCAAAGAATGAAAAGATAGAAGCGCTCAGAAAATCCCTCTCAGAAGCCGAACAGTCCCTTCAGGAATTAAAAGAGAAACTTGTCGCAGTTGAGGCGGACATTACTTCAAAGAAGGAGATTATCGAGGCCAAGAGGCAGGAGGCAGAGAGGATTGCCGAAAAAGAGCCAAACGAAGCTGCCAATGAAGGGGAAATAGATAGCCTGCTTCGTCAAATCAAGAAGACTGAATCAGACATAGATGATTCCTTCAAAAGGACAAAGGAGATAAACCAGGAGATTGCGGATTTGGACCGGGATCTTCTGGAGTGGAAGGAGAAGGCATCCATATTCAAGGTCAGATCATCCCCCCATCTTGCAAACCCTGCATTGCAGATGGTAAAGGACCTGAAGGAAAAGGATGGCAGCAGCATCTTCGGAACTGTTGCTGATTTGATACAATTCGATACTAAATATTCTAATGCAGTAGAAGCTGCGGCCGGAGCAAGGTTACTTTACGTAGTAGTCGACCATGTGGATACTGCCACTTCGGTAATTGACAAACTGAAAAAGACAAAGAGCGGAAGGGCAACCTTCATTCCTGTCCTTGGAGTGCGCGCAGCAAAATCCGCGAAGATGAATGGGTTCTCATCTGTATTGGACGTGATAGATTTCCCAGAGGAAGTTCGCCCTGCAATGGAGTACATATTCGCAGAGACCCTGCTTGTTGATTCTGTTGCCGATGCTAAGGCTGCAGGAATCGGAAAGGCCCGCATGGTAACAATAGACGGGGAGATATTCGAGCGCTCTGGTGTAATTAGCGGAGGGCGGACTGCAAGCAGCATACTAATGGGTAACCAACTCAAGAAGATTGAGGAGAAGCTTACCAAATTAAAATCTCAGAAGGACGGACTGATTCAGGAATTATATACTATCCGCGATGATGAATCCCGCATGCGCTCGCATAAATCCCAATTGGAAGTTCGCATGAAGGCTCTTGATTTGGAGAGGAGGGCCTTTGAGGAGCAGGCAAAGGAGAATGAAGAATTCAGGGCAAGGAAAGCCCAATTATTATCCGAGATATCATCTTTGGAAGATACGCTCTTACAGAGGGGCCGGGAGCAGGAGAAACTGAAACTGGATATTGGCGTAGCAAATGAGAATGTGCAGTCTGCCACTAATGCTCTTAGCAAGGCAGAAGAGACATTCAGGGCCGAGAATGAAGCTACAACAAAGAAGAGGGAAGAACTTGCAGCAGCAGTTTCCTCCCTTCGTGCTACTGTTGGCGGAAAGATGAAGGAGCAGGAGCTCCACAAGAAAGAGATTACTGACAAGGAGGAGCGCCTTTCACAGACAGAGGCAGAAAGAAAGGAGGATCTGAACAAGATTACAGAGGCAAAGAGACTGATACTCTCTGAGCGCGATGAACTAGCTGGCCTTGAGGAAAAGATTGCAAGTGCCAGCAAGGCAATCGAGAAGATTTTCGAGAAGATGAAATCCTATGAGGATCAGTTACAGGAACTTGGAAAAGAGCTTGGTGCAAAGAGGGTGGAACTTGAGCGCCTATCTAAGGATTTCAACCAACTGAGCATAAAGAAAGCAACCAATTCAACCAGGTTAGAGGATATCAGGGCAGAATTCTCAACATATTCAGAATTCGAATACCTCGAAGAGCCAAAGGATGATGAACTAAAACAGACAATTGCACAGTGCGAGCGGATGCTGGCCGAGATGGGCAATGTGAATATGGCCGCAATAGAGATGTATGACAAGAAGAAGGCCGAGATGGATGAAATCCAGGAGAAGATAGAGAAACTATCCGAAGAGAGGAGGGCCATCTTCCAGATGATTGCGGAAATTGAAGAACACAAGAAGGAATCATTCTTCGAGACATTTTATGCAGTTAGCGAGAACTTCAAGAAGATGTTTGGCTATGTGCACCACATGGGAGAAGGATATTTGTACCTTGATAAACCAAATGACCCGTTTGAGAGCGGGCTCCACATAAAGATAAAGAGAGATGGCCATGAGCACTCCCTCAATTCACTCTCTGGCGGAGAGACAACGATAGTTGCCCTGATGTTCATTTTTGCCATGCAGTTCTATAAGCCATCTCCATTCTACATACTAGACGAAGTGGATGCGGCCTTGGATAAACCAAACAGCCGGAACCTTGCGGATATGGCAAAGAACATATCGAAAGAGAGCCAGGTAATTATGGTATCGCACAATGACACTATAATGTCCAATGCAGATACTGTACTTGGAGTTGCAAAAGTTGGCGGAATGTCAAAACTAGTCGGTGTGAAACTAAAACAGGCAATGGAGAATCGCTAATATCTCTCACAATAGCCTGACGGGTCTCCGGAGCCTTCTCTTTCTACTCTTGCTGCGCGCCCCCGGTATTCTCCTGCGCCAAAGAACAAATCATTGAGGCAGGAGCCAATTTCCAGTTCTATCTGCCTCAGTTCCCCTCCAACTGTGTAAGTTATAACTACATTTGGCCTCTCCGCGCCAAGAGGGACCAACCCTAGCTCTCTTCCATCATATATTATGCCCTGACCGCACTGCATTGGCTGGGAAACTCTTGCTAGGACAACAATTGATGTTGCCATTGAAATATCAGATGGCAGTTCATAGCTTCTTTGGAGCACTGACAAGAATGTGTCCCTATCGGTTATCCGGAATCTGAATATTCCTGATTGGGTTCGCATTTCATGGTCTATTTGGACATCAGTGACAGTCCCGAGCCTCTCAAATACTACCCTCCGCGAATCAACAACCTCTTGCAGATTGCACATATCGCAGTATGCAATATCCTCTTCAGGAATTCTGCCAAGCCTGTTCGGGATTACTGAACTGCAGGAAGAGAGTGCAAGGCATGCAGCAACAGCAATGGCAGTGCGCCTACCTGGCCGCTTTTTCCTTTGCTCTTGTGTTCTCACAGCTTTCCCAATCATGCAATCACTGGATTCATACTATTTGCGCCTTTTGGCTTTATTGTCAAAATAGCGACGTAATCCGGGCTTTTATATCACTCTTTTGCCCGCTTATTAAAACAATCTTTAAAATATGTGTTAGTATTTATATATGTTTGCGTACATAGTTATATTAGCAGACTATAAGTTTTATATCAGTCAATCGTATGTGGTTTTTATGGCAAAAAAGAAAGGCAGAGCATTATTCATCGGTCGCTTCCAACCATTTCATAAGGGGCACCAGAGTGCAATCTCAGAATTATTGAAAAAGCATGAGGAAGTTATTGTGGTTATTGGCAGCGCAGAGGACTCTTTTACTGGTCCAAATCCTTTCACAACTGGTGAGAGGGTCGACATGATTCGCTCCTGCTTTAGCAAGTCTGATGTCAGTCGCCTGATTATCGTACCTGTCCGTGATATCAATGATAACCGGATGTGGGTAGAGCACATTGTTTCCTATATACCTCCTTTTACTGAAGTCTATTCAAACAACATGCTTGTCAAGATGCTCTTTTCTCAGGTCGGAATCCTTGTTAATCCAACAAAGCTTCTGGACCGGGAAGGAAAAGAGGGAACCTATATCCGAAGCCTGATGGCTGAGGGAAACCCTGAATGGCAAAAACATATCCCATCCAAGGTAATTGGATACCTGGATGAGATTAGCGCTGAAGAGCGGATGAAAAAAATAGCTAGGATGGGCGGACTGAGGTTACCGAGACGATCCTGTTCCCAATAGCCATCCCTTTAACAACTACTGGAATGTTATCTCCTGCATCATAGGATGCATCTGTTTCTATTTCGAATTCGATTTCTTCGATAGAGTATCTTCCGATAGTCCCTGGAAGCATTATGCTATAGCTCCTAACCGAAGTTCCCTCATACGGAACACTGATGCTTTCATTGCTAATTACTGTCAAAGTGGAATCTGGCAGTTCATAGCCAATCTCGCCAAAGTCCGCCTCAATGCTTTCATTATCAACAAAAGACTGTGAAACCTGGGCGCTGTATGCATCTATATATTCTATGTAGGAGAGCTCTCTGAGAACTATAATCTCGCTAACTGCAAGTTCACGGCTGAAATAGATGATATTGTTAGTTTCCATTGAAACCTCATGGTCTGTTAGGTTTTTCATGTTTGGATTGTTCCTCTCCATCCACGGGATGTTATAGGTATATGATATGAAATTCAGGCTGCTAACTGTTGCATCCACCTCTTCTTCCACATCATCTGCAAGCAGTGCAGCGTTGGTGGTGTTAACTAGTATAGCATCATACACTATGCCAACAAACTGGACACTGACTTCGCTATCCTCCTCAAGGAAGGGCTCCATAATGACTCTTACAACTCCGCCTCTGCTCTGCGCTTCTATGGCAGAGCCGTTATCAAGTCTAACTTCCACAGTAGCTGGCAGGGCGATGTTTGCAACTGTTGCAGTCTCAACCCCATCCTTTTTTAGCATCTCTGCAATCGGGAATACATCATCTCTGGTAACTGTTTCCAGTATCCACCCCTCTGGAATCTGCCTCAAGTCACGGAACCCGTCATCCTCGCGCACAGAATCAAAATCAGACTGGTTATAATCTGCAGAAGTAAAGAGTATCGGGTCATATGTCCTTATTGTGCCGTTTATCACTGCAAGTCCGTACATTGCAGTTCCAGCATTGTTTTCTGAAGGCCCTAAATTGCCGAGCATCTGCGGAGCAATCATGCTTCCGAACATGACAAGCACACCTACCAGTGCGAGAATCTTGATTTTATCCTGCTTCTCCATGAGTATCATCCTTTTTGTTTGTGAGTGTGTCCCTATAGAATAAGGCAGTATAGATAGAGAACAAAAGCCTTTAATTGCTTGGGCGCCTCCTATATCACAGTCTTTGAGGTTTGGAAATGTCAGTTTTCGACGATAGGGCAAGAGCCCTTCCGG